>Ga0318572_10000603_pt1 | contig 13565 bp, 13 predicted proteins | sample GRESIP089b5f20_FD_202528 | JGI IMG/M metagenome (GOLD analysis project Ga0318572, IMG submission 202528) | Tropical soil microbial communities from Luquillo Experimental Forest, Puerto Rico - GRE.SIPMG.089b5f20 | ecosystem: Environmental > Terrestrial > Soil > Tropical forest > Bulk soil...
GACGCTGCGCCCGGCCGCGCGGATCGCGCCGCGGGGCGCGGACGACCGCGCGCCGGGTTACGGGTTCTGCCTGCTCGGGTGGCCCGGCGTGCCCGCCGTCCCGCAGCCCGCGGACGGGCTGCGGGCCACGGTCAATGACCTGCTCGTCGCCGCCCTGGCCGAAACCATCTCCCGATGGAACGCCGGGGGCCGGGAGCGGCATCCCGCACGGTGCATCCGGATCAGCGTGCCGGCTGACGCCCGCCCGCCCGGCGCCCGCGACGCGCTGGGCAACCTGTCGCGGTTGTGCACAGTGACCGCGGAGCCGGGAGAGCCGGGGGGCGCCGCCCTGGTCGCCGCGGTGACCGCCCAGACCCGCCAGGCCAAGGACCAGGCCGGCCCGCAGGTGGATCCGGCGCTGGCGGCGCTGGCCAAGATGCCGCTGCCCGCGACGGTCAAGCGGCGGCTGGTGCGGCTGGCCGTGCGGTGCCTTGGCCGGCGGGCGGCCAGCACCTCGCTGCTCTCGAACCTCGGCAACATCACCAGCCCGCCGCGGTTCGGCTCCCTCACCCCGGCGCGGATGTGGTTCTCCACCTCCGCGCACATGCCGCGCGGCCTGTCCGTGGGCGCGATCACCGTGGAGGGCCGGCTGCAGCTCTGCTTCCGGTCCCGGCGCGCGCTGCTGGACGACGCGGCGGCGAGCGAATTCGCCGCCGAGTACGCCGCAGTGCTGACGAGCCTGGCTGCCGGGGAGGAAGGCCGATGAGCTCCGCGGCCTACACCGGGATCCCGCTGGCGCTGTTGGCGACCACGGCCTACAACGTGGGGCTGATCCTGGAGAAGCGGGCCCTGGGGCGGATGCCGGCGATCGACATGCGGCGGGTGCCGCGCGTGATCGTCAGCCTGCTGACCAGCCGGGCCTGGCTGGCCGGGTTCGCGCTGATGCTGACCGGACTGGGCTGCCAGACCGTCGTGCTGACGTTCGAGCCGGTCAGCATCGTGCAGCCGGTGCTCGCCTCCGGCATCGCGCTGGTGCTGGTGCTCTCCCGGCTAGTGCTGCGGGAACGCCTCGGCGGCGCCGAGACCTGGTGTGTGGCGACGATCGCCGTCTCGGTGGTCCTGCTGGCGCTGTCCGCGACCGGGACCAGCACGGAGGCCGGGCATCACGCCAGCCCGGGCTGGATGGCGGCGGTCATGATCCCGTCGATCATTGTCGGCGTGCTGGTCGCGGCCAGCTCGCTGCACGCCCGCGGCCGCAAGCACGGCGCTCCGGTGACCGGCGTCTGCTTCGGCATCGGCACCGGGCTGCTCTACGGGGTCGCGGCCCTCGCGATCAAGGCACTGTCCGGCATCCTGGTCAGCCACCACACGGTGACGAGCATAGCGATCGCCGTCCTCTCGTCGCCGTATCTGTACGTGCTGGCCGGCTGCCTGGGGGTCGCCATGCTGCTCTTCCAGGCCGCGCTGCAAGCCTGCCGCGCGTCCATCGTCGTCCCGGTGTCCGCCGTGGCGAGCAGCGTGTACTTCGTGATCGCGGGAACGTGGTTGTTCAACGAGCACCTGCCGGCCAGCCCCGTCCGGCTCGGCCTGCGCCTGACCGGGATCGTGCTGGCCGCGCTGGTGCTCATCATGCTGTCCCGGCAGGCACCGGAGCGCGGCTCCGGCCCGGCCGCGGACAGTGCCGCGACGGTACCGGTTACCTGGCCGACGTGAGGAGACGGTGATGGCTCTGGAGCACGCCCTGCTCGACATCCTGGTGTGTCCCATCGACAAGCGCGGCCTGCTCTACTTCGCCGACGACGCGGTGCTGTACAACCCGCGGCTGCGCCGCCTGTACCGGATCGAGAACGGCATCCCGCTGATGCTGCCCGGGCAGGCGGTGCCGGTGCCGGACGAGGAGCACAACCGGCTGCTGAAATGCGCCCGGCGCGGCGAGGTCACCACGATCACGGCCGGCCAGGAGGACGTCCTGACCGGAATCGACTTAGCCCGGCAGCCGGTACACGGTCAGCCCGGGCGCGGCTGTCAGCACGACCGCGCCGGGCAGCCGGGCCGCGGTCCGCGGGTCGTCCGCGTCGTCCAGCACGAACCTCACCCCGGCCGCGCGCAGCGCCGGCGTCAGCGGACCGCCACCGCGGATGGCCCCGTCGAGCCGGCGCGCGCGCGGATCGTCCGGGGCCAGCTCGACGTCGCCGACCTTGGTCCCGTCGTTCCAGATCACCGGCCGCGTCAGCAGCCGGGACCACGGATCGAGCACCACCTCGCCATGGTTCCAGGCCGGCGTGCGGTAGGTCCCCCACGGCAGCAGCAGCACGTCGCCCCGGGCCAGGCTGGCGTCGATCATGCGCGCCGCGGCCAGCCATCCCGCCGGGTACGAGGCGGGCTGCAGCCGCCCGGCCGCTCCCCAGGCCAGGCCGGGAAGCAGCAGCACCGGCGCCAGCAGCGCGAGAACCCCGAGGGCCACTCCGGGCCGGTCCGCGCCCGGTGGCCCGGCCGGCCTTCCCCTGGGTTTCATCGCCCAGGCCACGGCGACACCGAATCCGGCGGCCTCCGCAAGCGCGAGCGGCGCCACGAACTGCTGGGCGTCGCGCAGCACGGCGGCCCCCGGCCACGCGTCCGTCACCGACCTGAGCAGGTCCCGGCCGGGCGCGGTCACGCCGATACAGGCGATCAGCAGCCCGGCGATGGCGGCGATCCCGAGCCCCGGCCAGCGGCGGGCGGGCCGGGCGCCGATCAGGTACCCGGCTAGGGCGACGATGGCGAGCGCGAGCCACAGCGCCGACCACGCCCCGCCGTAGCCCTTCGGGACCGTCTGCGCGTTCCATATGCCGCCCAGCATCAGCAGGCTGCCGACGCTGCCGAACGGCGTGTCGGCCCGCGCGGCGAACGCGGCCACCCCCGCCGGATCCGCGTACACCGTGTGCTGCAGGGAGGGGATCAGCCACGGCAGGCAGCCCGCGGCCAGGACGGCGAGCGCGATGGCCGCCCGGCGCGTGCTCCTGATGAATAGCGCGGCGGGGATCAGGACCAGGGCGGTGATGGCCATCGCGGCGAACCCGCCGATCACCGCGGGCACCAGCGACAGGCAGAGCCGCCCGGTCCAGCGCCACGGCGCCGGGTCCAGGCTGACCACCGCGCGCAGCACCCAGGGCAGGCCCGCGTAACCGAGCAGCAGCGCCCACTGGCCGATGATGAGCCGCTCCGCGACGTATGGGTTCCAGGCGTAGAAGACGCCGCCGGCCAGGCGGGCGAGGAGCGGCTCCCGGTCGAGGAGGGCGGCTGCCCCGGCGCAGCCGAGCACGAAGATCGCCAGCAGCACCAGCTTCTGTGCGATGTCGCCCGGCACGATCCGCGACGCGGTGGCGATGACCAGGTCGCTGGGCACCGCCCGGGGCGGGGCCAGGCCGGGCAATGCCGCGCTGAACGGCTCGCGCGGCACGAAGACCATGTCGTAGCTGAGCAGGAAGCCGCGATGCAGCCCGGGGCCGAGGGCGAGCAGGCCCAGGCACAGGCCAACCAGCCCTGGGACTATCCGGCGTACGCTCGCGGTCACGGTATCGCAGAGTAACGCACCCGTGGTCCCCGCTGCTGTGGGCAGATCTGCTCACAGCAGCGCGGGCGGGTCCGGCGGGCCGCGGTGCCGCAGGCTGGAAGCATGGCTCACGAAGACAAGATCCCTCAGTTCAGCGAGCGGGTCCGGGAGCAGCTGCTGCTGCGGCGGATACTCGTGCTCGACGGGTTGCTCGACGACGACAACGGCACGCTGCTGACCACGCAGCTGCTCACGCTCGCCGCCGAGGATGCGGGCTCCGACGTCGCGCTGTGGATCAACTCCCCCGGTGGTTCGGTTCCCTCCATGCTCGCCATCCGTGACGTCATGCGGCTGATACCGTGCGACGTCTCCACCCTGGCGCTCGGCCTGGCCTGCAGCGCCGGGCAGTTCCTGCTCTCGGCCGGCACCAAGGGCAAGCGGTTCGCGCTGCCGCACGCCCGGATCCTGATGCACCGCGGCTCGGCCGGGATCGGCGGCAGCGCGGTCGACATCGAGGTCCAGGCCGACGACCTGCGGCACACGGTCGAGGTCGTGCTCGGCCTGATCGCCGAGGACACCGGCCAGCCGGTCGAGCGCATCTTCGACGACTCGCTGCATGACCACTGGTACACCGCCGCCGAGGCGCGCGACTACGGCTTCATCGACGGGATCGTCGACTCGTTCGGCCAGGTCATGCCGGCCAGAAGGCACCGCATCGGGCTGAAGGGAGAGGCCGCATGAGCTCGTATACGATCCCGAACGTCATCGCGCAGCACCCGCGGGGCGAGCGGATCATGGACGTCTACTCGCACCTGCTCACCGAGCGCATCGTCTACCTCGGCACCGCGATCGATCCGGGTGTGGCGAACACGCTCATCGCCCAGCTGCTGCACCTCGAGGCGGACAGCGCCGAGCAGGAGATCAACCTGTACATCAACTGCGAAGGCGGCGACCTGCCGTCCATGCTCGCCGTGTACGACACCATGCAGTACATCGAGGCGCCGGTCGCGACGACCTGCGTGGGCCAGGCGATCGGCGTCGGCGCGGTGCTGCTCGCGGCGGGCGCGCCGGGCAAGCGCTCGCTGTTGCCGCACGCCCGGGTGGTGCTGCACCAGCCCGCGGCCCGGGGCCAGGGGCCGATTCCCGACCTGATCCTGCAGGCCGACGAGCTGGTCCGGATGCGCGCCGGCATCGAGGAGATCCTGTCGGCGCACACCGGCCAGTCCGTGCAGACCCTGCGGGCCGACACCGACCGGGATCGCGTGCTGACCGCGCGGGCCGCGCTCGACTACGGGATCGTGGACCAGGTGCTCGGGCAGCGGCACCGGGACAACCGGGCCGACAAGGACCGCCTGGCCGGCTGACCCCCCGGCCTGGCCGGCTGAGGGCTTAGGCGGCGAGGGCGAGGACGTCGCCGGGGCGGGTGCGGCCTGCGCGGGTGCGGCTCGCGTGCGGCGCGAGGGCCATCTGGCGCCGCAGGTCGGTGGCGACCTGCTCCGTGAGGCCGATGAGCGTCGTGCCCAGCGCGCCGGCCAGGGCCGCGATCATCTCGCTCGAGGGTTCCTTGCGGCCGCGCTCGATCTCGGAGAGGTACTGCGGCGAGATCCCGGCCCGGGCCGCCGTCTCGGACAGCGTCTCCTGCTGTTCCTGGCGGAGGGCCCGGAGCCGCCGGCCGAGCACTTCCCGCCAGAGCGGCTCCTGAGGACGCCGTTCCGGCTGAGGTTCCCGCTGGGGTGCGCGCTCAGGTGCACGTCGCAGCGGATACACGTTCGCGTGCTCGGCCATACCCCAGCGTAAGCCGGCCCTTCGCGCCTTCCCCCGTCGTTTCGCTACCGGCAGATCCTCCGGCGGAATGTGGGTGGGGTTTGAGAGATGCGAGGGGCGCAGGGGATATGTGGGAGCCGGGGGCGGGGAGATCATAAGGCGTGGATGCCACATCCACGTCGTGTCAGCGACATGGCTGGGACATCCACGCCTTATGTCGTGGGGGCGGGCGAGCGGCGGGCGTATATCACCAGTCACGGCAGCGTGCTGGGAGCGCAGCAACACCAGGAGGCAACGCCGGGGGCGCATCTCCGCCTGTCCATGATCAACTTCCGGCGGGTCCTCAGCAGTTAGAGCTTGGTGAGGATGGTGTCGGCGTAGCGGCGGAGGTGGGTGAGCTTGTCGTCGAGGGGTTCGGTGTCGGGGCCGGTGACGTAGGGCCAGCGGAAGCCGACGATGAGGTCGGTGACGCCCTGGTCCTCGAGGCGGCGCACGCCGTCGAGGGTGTAGGCGTCGGCCGAGATCACGTGCACCTCGAACGGGCGGCCCTCGGTGCCCTCCTCGGCACGGAAACGGGCCAGGCGCGCCAGCAACCCGGGCAGATCGGCCGGGTCTCCCCCGCCGTGCAGCCAGCCGTCGCCGACGCGGGCGGCGCGGCGGAGCGCGGCGCCGGAGTGGCCGCCGATGAGAACCGGAATGGGTTCGGGCGGCACCGGCGCGATCTTGACCGACGGCAGGTCGAAGACCTGGCCGTGGTACTCGAAGTAGCCGCCGGCCGCGAGGCCGCGCAGGATGGCGATCGACTCGTCCATGCGCCGGCCGCGGCCGGCCCAGTCCACGCCGAGCACCTCGTAGTCCTCGCGCCACGGGCTGACCCCGACGCCGAGGACGAGGCGGCCGCCGGTGAGCACGGCGGTCGAGGTGGCCTGCTTGGCGGTCAGCACCGGGTCGCGGACCGGCAGCTTGAGCACGAAGGTGACGAAGCGCAGCCTGCCGGTGACCGCGCCGAGCGCCGGGATCAGCGAGAACGGCTCGAGGAAGGGCTTGTCCTCGAGGAACTCGCGGCTGCCGTCCGGGTTGAACGGGTAGACGCTGGCCGAATGCCGCGGGTAGCAGATGCTGTCCGGGATGACCATCGAGTGGTACCCGGCTTCTTCAGCCGCGACCGCGAGGGGCGCATAGAACAGGGGCTCTGTCATCGACTCCGCAAAGCTGAACCGCACCCGAAAAAACTAGAACAGGTTCTTGTTTCCGGTCAACCGGATGGCCCAAGCTGGTCTACATGGACCCCGTGCCTGTAAACACTGTGCCTATCAACACTGTGCCTATCGACCTGGCCACGATCGAAGAGATCCGGCAGGTGAAGTACCGCTATCTGCGCTGCGTCGACCTGAAGCTGTGGGACGAGCTCGCCGAGGTGTTCACGCCCGACGCCACCGTGGACTACGGCACCCAGGTGTACGGCAAGCCGCTGCAGCTCGCCGGGCGGGACGAGATCGTCGGGTTCCTGCGGGACAAGCTCGGTCCTGACATGATCACCGTGCACCGCGCGGGCCAGCCGGAGATCACCGTGGACGGGGAGGTGGCCCGCGGCACCTGGTCGTTCGAGGACACGGTGATCGCGACCAAGTACCGCGTCGTGATCACCGGCGCGGCCTTCTACCAGGACCGGTACCAGCGCGGCGAGGATGGCCGGTGGCGGATCGCGCATACCGGGTACGTGCGCACCTACGAGGCGATGATGTCGCTGGACGACCTGCCGAGCTTCCGGATCACCGCGAAGCTGGGCGAGGCTGACCGTGCTGACGAGGTGCCAGCTGATGCTGACGCAGGCGTTCGCTGAGGCGCTGGCCGAGGCCGAGAAGCTCATCGCGGACGCCCCGTTCGTGGCGTCCGGACAGGACCTCGCCGAAGGGTACGACTACCTGGCGGGCAGCATCCAGGCGTCGCTGCGGCTGGCCTGGGCCTACCAGCGGGACTTCCCGTACTTCGTGCAGTCGACCGGACCGTACACCAAGATGGGCCTGGACAACCCGGACACCCTGTATTTCCACGCCTACCTGCGGGACGACGCCGAGTACGTGGTCACCGGGCGCCGCGGCAGCACGGCCGACCTGAGCTTCCAGGTGCTGAAGGGGGACTACTCCCCGGTCGAGGTGCCGGACAGCCTGAGCGCGTTCGACGACCGGGCCATCGATATCGGCGCGGACGGCGCGTTCGAGCTGCGCTTCGGCCCATCGGCGAGCGGGCGGAACTCCTTCCGGCTGGGCGCCGGGTCGTCGATGCTGCTGGTCCGCGAGGTGTACAGCGACTGGAGCGCCGAACGGCGCGGAACGATCAGCATCCGCAACCACGACCGGGCGGGTTACGCGCCGCCGCCGGCGGGTCCGGACGTGATGGCCAAGCGCTACGGCGTGGCCGGCAAGATCCTGCTGTCCCGGCTGCGCACGTTCCTGGCCTTTCCCGAGTGGTTCTACCTCAACGAGCCGGTCAACACGATGACGCCGCCGCGGCCGACGCCGGGCGGCCTGGCCACGCAGTTCTCCTCGGCCGGCCACTTCGACCTGGGCGAGGACCAGGCGATGATCGTGACGGTGCCCGCGGCCGGCCGGGGCGTCGCGCCCTACCAGGGCATCCAGCTCGGCAGCCTGTGGTACGTCTCGCTGGACTATATCAACCACCAGACCAGCCTCACCGCCGACCAGGCCCGGATCGACCCGGACCGGCGGCTGCGCTTCGTGATCAGCGAGCGCGACCCCGGCCTGGCGAACTGGCTCGAGCTGACCGGCCGGCGGCGCGGCTACGCGCAGATCCGCTGGCAGCGGCTGACCCGGGACCTCACCGGGGAGGACGGGCCGCGGGTGGAGGTGGTCCCGTTCACCCGGATAGCCGAACGGCTGCCCTACTACGACCAGGCGCAGGTGTCCCCGCCGCAATGGCGGGAACGGATCGCCGCGCGGCAGGCCGCCGTGGCGGAAAGGATGCTGGGCTGATGATGCTGCAGGACAAGGTGGTCGTGGTGGCCGGCGTGGGGTCCGGGGTCGGCCGGTCCGTCGCGCTGGCCAGTGCCAGGGAAGGCGCGGACGTGGTGCTCGCGGCGCGGACCGCGGCGCGGCTCGACGACGTGGCCAAGGAGGTCACCGGGCTTGGCCGGCGCGGGCTGGCGGTGCCCTCCGACCTGTCCGACGCCGCGGCGGCCGAGCACCTGGCGGCCGCGGCGCAGGACGCGTTCGGCCGGGTCGACGCGCTGGTGTACAACGCGCTCGCAATGCCGCCGATCAAGGAACTCGGCGTGGTCGGCCTGGACGCCCTCGGCCCGGCCTTCGACGCGAACGTCGTCGCCGCGCTGCGGCTGACCAGGCTGTTCACGCCCCTGCTGGCGGAGAGCCGGGGCTCGGTGGTGATGGTCAACTCCATGGTGGTGCGGTTCTCCCAGCGCACCATGGGGCCGTACAAGCTGGTCAAGGCGGCGCTGCTGGCGATGGCGCAGTCGCTGGCCACCGAGCTGGGGCCGCGCGGGGTCCGGGTGAACTCGGTGGCGCCCGGGCACATCTGGGGCGACTCGCTGAAGTGGTACTTCGGCTACCTGGCGCATAAGCGCGACGTCGAGGTGCAGCAGATCTACGACGAGACCGCGGCGGCCACGGACCTACGCCGGCTGCCCGAACCCGACGAGATCGCGGACGCGGTGGTGTTCCTGGCCTCGCCGCTGGCCCGGGCGATCACCGGGCAGTGCCTCGACGTCAACTGCGGCGAGTACCACCATTGAGCCCCTGTGATCCTTGGGTCACCGCCGGGGAGCTGCACGCCGCGGCGTCGCAGGTCACCGGCCTTGACGACTTCGGGCCGGACGACTACGGCGACGGCCTGGCCGAGCTGATCGCCTCGTACGAGCGGGACGCGGACCTGACCCCGCGCGGCCGCAAGGTGGCGCGGGCCATGCTGCGCGGCGCGCTCGCGGCCCGGCTGTGCAGCGAGGCGGGCTGGCGGGCGCACCCGGAGCACGCGCGGGTCCGCCTCGAGCGGCCGCTGTTCGTCACCGGGCTGCCCAGGACCGGCACCACCGCGCTGCACCGGCTGCTGGCGGCCGACCCGGCGCACCAGGGCCTGGAGCTGTGGCTGGCCGAGGCGCCGCAGCCCCGGCCGCCGCGGCCGACCTGGGCGGACAACCCGGTCTTCCGGTACGTCCAGGCCGGCTGCGAGCGGCACCACGTCGAGCACCCCGAGTTCATGGGGGTGCACTACGTGGCCGCCGACCAGGTCGAGGAGTGCTGGCAGCTGCTGCGGCAGTCGATGCGGTCGATCTCCTGGGAGTGCCTGGCCCACCTGCCGTCCTACTCCGCCTGGCTGCGCACCCAGGACTGGACCGGCGCGTACCGGCGGCACCGGCGTAACCTGCAGCTGATCGGCCTGGGGACCGACCGCCGCTGGGTGCTGAAGAACCCCAGCCACCTGTTCGCGCTGGACGCGCTGCTGGCGGTCTACCCGGACGCGCTGATCGTGCAGACGCACCGCGCCCCGGGCGTCGCGATCGCGTCGGTCTGCAGCCTGGCGGCGCAGGCGTCGGCGGGCTGGTCGGACACGTTCACCGGCGAGGTCATCGGGCGGGACCAGCTGGAGCTGTGGGCGTCCGGGCTCGAGCGGTTCACCGCCGAACGCGCCCGGCATGACCCGGCGCAGTTCTGCGACGTGCGCTACGAGGACCTGGTGCGGGATCCGCTCGGCACCGTGGAGTCGGTCTACCGGACCTTCGGATTGCCGCTCTCCGGGGCCGCGGCGGACACCATGCGGGACCTGGTCGCGGGGGGCGCGGGCCGGGGCCGGTCATCGCACCGGTACAGGCTGGGCGAGTTCGGGCTGACCGAGGAGACGGTGGTGGAGCGGTTCGGACCTGCGATAATCGCAGGGTGAGCACGACAGGGACAGGGGGTTCGGGTCGGCGCGCCGACGTGGTACAGCTCGCGGGCGAGCTGTTCGCGCAGAAGGGCTACCGCGCCACGACCGTGCGTGAGATCGCGGACGCCGCGGGCATCCTGTCCGGCAGCCTGTACCACCACTTCGACTCCAAGGAGTCGATCGGCGACGAGATCCTGTCGGGCTTCATCAACGACGTGCTGACCGACTACCGGGCCGCGGTGGCCTCGGGCGGCTCGCCCCGGGACGTGCTCGAGCAGATCGTGCGGTCAACCAGCCAGACCCTGTCCCGGCACCGCCCCGCGCTGGCCATGCTGCAGAACGACTGGAGCTACTTCAGCGCCCAGCCCAGGTTCGGATACCTGCGCAAGGCCGTCGGCGAGATCGAACGCACCTGGGTCACCCAGCTCGAACGCGGCAAGGAGCAGGGGATCTTCCGCGCGGACCTCGACGCGTGGCTCACCTACCGGCTGCTCCGCGACGTGCTGTGGATCCCCTCGCAGTGGCGGCTGGCCGAGGGCTACAGCACCGAGCAGGTGGCCGACGGCCTCCTGCGGCTCCTGTTCGACGGGATCACCGCGTAGCAATCAGTGTCGCGGCGTGCTCGCCGATCATCATGGCGGGGGCGTTCGTGTTCCCGCCCGTGATGGCGGGCATGATCGACGCGTCGGCGACCCGGAGGCCGTCGATGCCGCGGACCCGCAGCTCCGGGTCCACCACCGCCCGCTCGTCCGTGCCCATCCGGCAGGTGCCGACCGCGTGGTACACCGAGGTCGCGCGGTTCGGCAGCTCGGCGGCCAGCGCGGCCCGGTCGGGGAAGCCGGACCCGGGGTTCAGCTCCAGGCTGACCTGGCCGGCGATGAGCTTGCTGGCCATCGTCTCGCGGATCAGCTCGATCCCGTCGAGCAGCAGGCGGCTGTCGTCGGGGTCGGTCAGGTAGCCGGGGTCGATGACCGGCGCGGCGACCGGGTCGGCCGAGGCCAGCCGGAGGGTGCCGCGGCTCTTCGGGTAGATCAGCGTGGGCATGATGGTCAGCGCGCAGCGCTTGTCCACCTTCTGCCGGGCGGGCGAGTCCTGGTTGGGGAACGGGTACGACCACGGCAGCGCGTGCACCTGGATGTCCGGCATGTCCCGGGCCTGCGAGCTGCGGACGAAGCCGACGGCTTCGAAGACCGTTCGGCCCATCCAGGTGTCGCCGCGGACGGCCTCCCTGACCACCCCGCCGACGAAGTACGGCGTGGTGCCGCGGTTGCGGGCCGAGGTCATGCAGTACGTCATCGGCACGAACATGTGGTCGTGCAGGTTGTCGCCGACCGGAAGGTCGGCGGCCACGTCGATGCCGTGCTCGCGCAGATGCCCGGCCGGGCCGACGCCGGACAGCATCAGCAGCTGGGCCGAGCCGTACACGCCCGCGCACAGGATCACCTCGCGGCTGGCGCTTACCGTGCCGCGGTCGTCCCCGGTGACGACCTCCACGCCGGTGGCGCGGCCGTTGGCGATCACCACCCTGGTGATGCGGGCGCGGGTGAGGACGGTGAGGTTCGGCAGGCTGTGGTGGTCCAGGTAGCCGACGGAGGAGCTGTAGCGGAGCCCGCCGCTGGCGTTCTGCTGGAAGACCGACACGCCCTCCTGGGTCTCGCCGTTGTAATCGTCGATCCTCTTCACGCCCGCGGTCGCGGCCAGGGCCTCCATGAAGGCGTGCGAGGCCGGGGTCAGGTCCTTCTGCCTGGTCACCTTCACCGGACCGCCCGCGCCGCGCAGCGCGGTGGCGCCGTCCTCCCAGTCCTCCATTCGCTTGAAACTCGGTAGCACGTCGTCGTAGGACCAGCCGGGGAGGGCCCAGTCGTCGTAGTTCTTGCGGTTCCCGCGGACGAACAGCATGCCGTTGATCGAGCCGGAGCCGCCGAGCACCCGGCCGCGGGGCTGCGGGATCCGGCGGCCGAGCGCGCTGGCCTGCGGGGCGGTGTAGTACCCCCAGTCCAGGCGCTTCTTCAGGGGCGGCACGTTGTGGAAGATGGCGATCATCCCCGGCTTGCGCACCAGCCGGGTGCGGTCCGGGCCGCCCGCCTCCAGCAGGATGACGGAGGCCCCCGTCTGGGCCAGGCGCCTGGCCAGCACGCAGCCGGCGCTGCCCGCGCCGGCCACGACGTAATCCGCGGTCTGTTCCATGGGGGCCGCCTCCTCCGCCGAAAACAGTAACACGTTCTAGTTTCGGCCGGATAGCGCTAGGCTCGTCCCCGAGCAAGCGTTTGGTTCACGAAGGGAGCGGGCGGATGGGCCGGCTCGACGGGAAGGTCGCGCTGATCACGGGGGCCGCCCGCGGCATGGGCAAGTCGCACGTGCGGCACTTCGTGGCCGAGGGCGCCCGGGTGGTGTTCGGTGACGTGCTCGACGAAAAAGGCGCGTACGTGGCGGCCGGGCTCGGCGAGCAGGCCTGCCGCTACCTGCACCACGACGTCACCAGCGAGGACGACTGGGCCGCGGCGGTCGCGCTGGCGACCGGGGCCTTCGGCCGGCTCGACGTGCTGGTGAACAACGCCGGCGTCTTGAAGTTCGCCAGGATCGCGGACATGCCGCTGGCCGATTTCCGCCGGGTCCTCGAGGTGAACGCCGTGGGCTGCTGGCTCGGCATGAAGGCGGTGATCGAGCCGATGAAGCGGGCGGGCGGCGGGTCGATCGTCAACATCTCCTCGATCGAGGGGTTCACCGGGGCGGACGGCCTGTCCGCCTACAGCGCGAGCAAGTTCGCGATCCGCGGCATGACCAAGGTGGCCGCGAGGGAACTGGCCGGGTTCGGCATCCGGGTCAACTCGGTCCACCCCGGCGGGGTGCTCACCCGGATGGTCATCGATTCGGAGGGCGCCCGCTCGGCCGAGCAGGCCCAGGCCTTCCTGAGGGCCATGCCGCTGGGCCGGTTCGCCGAGCCGGCCGAGATATCGCGGCTGGTGGCGTACCTGGCCTCGGACGACTCGTCCTACTCGACCGGGAGCGAGTTCGTGGCGGACGGCGGCCTGCTGTCCGGCCCCGGCTACTAGGACCGAGCTACTGAGAGGAGAACGGGCGAATGGACGAAGCGCTGGCGATCGCCGGCCGGGTGGCCGTCGTGACCGGGGCGGGAAACGGGCTCGGCCGCGCCGAGTCGCTGGCCCTGGCCCGGGCCGGGGCGCTGCTGGTGCTCAACGACCTGCCCGGGGACGCCGTGCAGGCGGTGGCCGGCGAGATCGCGGCGGCCGGCGGGCAGGCCGTGGTGGCCGCCGGGGACGTCGCGGAGTGGTCGACGGGCGAGAAGCTGCTGGCCACGGCGCTGGAGCAGTACGGGCGGCTGGACATCCTGGTCAACAACGCCGGGGTGCTGCGGGACCGGATGGTGTTCACC
>Ga0318572_10000607_pt1 | contig 13519 bp, 17 predicted proteins | sample GRESIP089b5f20_FD_202528 | JGI IMG/M metagenome (GOLD analysis project Ga0318572, IMG submission 202528) | Tropical soil microbial communities from Luquillo Experimental Forest, Puerto Rico - GRE.SIPMG.089b5f20 | ecosystem: Environmental > Terrestrial > Soil > Tropical forest > Bulk soil...
GGGCAGGTCAGCCCCTCGACTGGTCCTGGCAGCGCGGCGCGGCGCTGTTCGGCTCCCTCGTCGGCCACGTCGTGTACGGCCTCCTCGCCGGGCTCGTCTACGGCACGTTCGACAAGCTGTGGGTCGGGTTCTTCACCGGCTCGGACCCGATCCATCGCGAGCCGGAAGGGCCCGGCGTGAGCGTCCTGCACTCGCTGAAGTGGGGGGCGCTGGCGAGCCTCGCGGGCGGGCTGGCCCTCGACCTGGTGCTCGTCGCGAGCGGCTCGACGCCGGCCGTGCTCTGGACCGGTCACTCGCCCACCCTCGGCCTCGCAGCGGGCCTCGCAATCTCCACCGTGCTCGGGATGAGCTACGGCCTCCTGTTCCACCGGGAGGCGCCCAGCTTCGGTGCGGCGGTCCTCTGGGGGCTCTTGTTCGGTCTCATCCGCTGGTACATCGATCCGCTCACGGTCGAGCCGATCCTCCTGCGCGGCGGCTTCGACTGGTCGGTCGGCGCGGCGAGCGCGCTCCTGCCGTCGCTCGTCGGGCAACTCCTCTTCGGCGCCGTGACGGCGGGGTCGTTCCTCGCGCTCGAGAAGCGCCATGCCGCCTGGCTGCTCCTCGACCCGCGCGTGGCGGCTCGCGAGGCGAAGCGGCGGCGTCCGGAGGGGACACCTGCGCCTGGCCTCTGGCTCTTCGCGCTCGGCACCGGCGTACTGCTGCCGATCCTGCTCGGCTGAGGCGCGGCACCCGTAACGCCGCGCCCGGTTCGCCCACTGATCCTCGGAAGCAACGAGATTGAGGGGACGAACCGATGGCCACCGAGACCCAGAGCGCACTTCCGCGGCAGGCGAGCTTCAGGCATCTGGCGAGCGGGGCGATCGTGAACACAGGCTGCTTCCACGACGTCACCCGCCTGCCTGGCGGCGAGGACGAGGACCTCGACCAGTGGGAGGCTGGCTTCACCGATGACGTCGGCCGATTCTACGACCGGCGGGAGGCGGCGCGGCTCGTAGGCGTCCATGGGCGGCTCGAGTCCGAGAGCTTTTTCGCGGGTGAGGTGGCCCCGACGCTCGAGGCGGGGCACCTCGAGGCCTGGCACAAGCCCCGGCTCCGCCGCGCCGCGTGAGGTCCGACATGGCGCTCCACATGCCAGGTGCCGTCGCCATCATCGCCGAGAGGCTCGCGAGCCGCCGCGCCCGCAGCAGCGGCAGCCTCCTCGTCGCGCTGAGCGGCTCGGGCAAGGGTTACACCGCGAACCTGCTCCATCGGGCGCTCGAGCGCCGAGGGATCCACGCCGCCCTGGTTCACGCCGACGACTGGCTCAGCCCGCCCCCGCAGCGGTTCGGCAGCCCGTGCACGGCCCGGCACTTCTTCGAGAAAGCCTTTCAGTTCGACGCGATGTTCTCCCACGTCGTGACGCCGCTCCGGCGCGACCGGGATCGACGTAACCCTCACCCTCGGAGGACGATCGGGACTCCTGCGCCGGCAGAGTTACAGGTTCAACGATGTCGACGTCGTCCTGCTCGAGGGCAGCTTCCTGCTCAGGCGCGAGCTCCTCCCGAATTACGACCGGACGATCTGGATCGACTGCACGTTCAAGACCGCGCTCGAGCGGGCCCTGCGTCGCAACCAGGTGGGGCCTACGTCCGAGCAGCTCGAGCACGACTACAGGACGATCTACTTCCCCGCTCAGCAGCTCCACGTCACCAGGGACGCGCCCCGCGAGCGGGCAGGACTCGTCCTCCTCAACGACGACAGGCTCGCGCCCGCCGAGCACGTCAGTGAGCGCGCCGCCCCCGCGGCGTGACGAAGTCTCCGAGCTGCTCGTCGCGATCGCGGAGGAGCTCGGTGCTCTCGGAAATCTGTGGCTGCATCCCGACAGCCTGAGGCGACTGGCGCGTGACGGGGTACAGGCGGCCGCTGATGACGCCCGTTTGGGACGTTCTGTAACGGACACGGCAGAACCAAGACGCCCATCACATGGCGGCCCTCATCCCGATGCTCTTGATGGTGTCGACGGTCGGGTCTTCCCTCGAACCTACTGGCGGCGACCGTGTGCCCGTGCTCGTCGAGCTGTTCACTTCCGAAGGTTGCTCATCGTGCCCGCCCGCCGACGCAGCTCTGGCGCGGTTGCTCGAGGAGCAGCCTGTCCCAGGGGCGCGCATCGTCGCGCTCGGTGAGCACGTCGATTACTGGGACGGCCTCGGGTGGAAGGACCGCTTCTCGGCGCGCATCCATTCTGAACGGCAGGATGCCTATGTGCGCCGCCTTCGGCTGAGTGGCCCGTATACGCCGCAACTCGTCGTAGGCGGCCGCTTCCAGACACTCGGCAGCGACGCCGCGGGAGCCCGCGCCGCGGTCGCCGCGTGCAGGTCGCGCGAGGGCTCGATCACCATCCACGTCGCCTCACGCTCGGCGGAGCAAGTCATCCTCGATGTCGCCGCAGATTGGCGCTCCGGCTTGGAGGCAGACGTGATGCTCGCGCTCGTCGAGGACCGCGCGACGTCTCACGTGACCAGCGGCGAGAACGCGGGGCGAACGCTCACGCACGTCGCCATCGTCAAGTCACTGAACGTGCTCGGCACCGCCACAGGAGCGTTCTCGGGGCGGGCGACCCTGGAACACCTCCAACTTCTTCGAGCTTCTCATGCGATCGCATTCGTCCAGGAGCGCGGAGGAGGTCGGGTGTACGCCGTCGAGTCGATCGCGCTGACCCGTTGACAGGGACGCCTCTGTAACGAGGTCGACCGACGCGAGACTCGATGGCGTAGCCGCCACCCGACCTGCAAGGAGGAAGCACGATGTTCACGACCAGACCCACTGCTCGCACGATGTCGCTCGCTCGGACCGCCTTCGCGGCCGCCGTCGTCGCCGTCATGACGGCCGTCCCCAACGCCCACGCCAGCGACGTCTCGTTCGACAAAGTACCGCCCAATTACGGCATGCTCATGAAGATGAAGCCCATGGACCTGATGCACGCCATGGACCCGGACAAGAAGGGATATGTGACGAAAGAAGACTACATGAAGTTCCACGAGATGATGTTCCAGAAGATGGACAAGAACCACGACAACCGACTGGACGAGGACGAATTCCTGGCGGGCACCCGCCGCGAACCGTGAGACGAGTTCCGCCCGCTTTGATCGCCCGCGATGCTCGCGGGCGCGCTCGCGGGCTTCATGGGGCCGTCGCCCGGCGACGAGTACGGGGCTCGGCGGACGACGGCTGAAGCAGCTTCATTGCCCGTCGCCTGCGCTGTGCAGAAAATGTCAGGCGCCTCATCGCCTCCACCATCCGCCAGATCGAGGCCGGCACCATCGCGCCCGAGAAGGCGCGGCCGCACTCAGCGCGGCGCCAGGAGGCCGGTTCTGACCGCTGCCATTTGCCCTTGGGCGGGAGCGGCTGACGAGGCGGCGCCACCGGCCGCGGCGCCGTGGCCGTCCCCTCGATCATCCCGCGCATCGTCCCGCGCAGCGGCTTCCCGTCCGGTCCGCGCCGCGCCGCCTCCTGGATCTCAGCGAGCTGCTGTGGCGTGAGCGGGCGGCGGCGGGCCATGGTTCGAGCGTACTCGGCCACTGACGCTGTCCTGCCTCTAGCTCGCCTTACTGCGCAGTTCGCGAAGCCGCCTGCGTTCCCGTTCGCGCAGGCACATCTCCGCGCTGCACGTTGCGGCTCCGCCGGAGCTCGCATTCACCGCGCAACGCCATGTCAGTGCGCGGCGTAGACTGTCAGCCGATCGGCTGGACGACCGTCATACGCCGCGAGGAGAGTCATGACGTCGACGTGGAAGGTCACTAGCCCAAGAAACGAGGTTCACGGGACGTTCAAGAACCTCGACGATGTGCGCGCGTTCCTGAGGAGCAAGGGGATCAGCCAGAAGGACGACAAGGGATGGCGGGTGATGGAAGAGCTAGCGGGCGCGCGGGCAGAGTGCTCCGCTGCCTTCCTGCTCAGCGAACAGGGGTCGCATCACCGTTCGATTTTGTGGGGGGTCGCTGGCCTAAAGTGAAATTTGGTTCCCCAGGCAGGTGGCGCGGCCGAAAGACGCCAGAGAGCCGGCCCGCAAGGCCTCTCGTGACCAGATCTGCGCCCGGAGTTTCGTCGGATCCTGATGCGGGCGCGCTAGAGAGGGTTAGAGCGCCCCCCCGAGACCCCGCGCCGCCCGCGATCGAAAGCGCGGCGAGGCCGATCCGCGGGCCACGGGAGGAGGGCCGGTCCGGGCTCGAGGACGTCCGGTGTCCGCTCGATCGTCGACGGCACGGTCAGTTCGAAGTGGCACCGCAGCGAGGTAAGTGACCGCAGGGGGGCGCCCGCGAGGCGCTCCCCTCACCGACGCCATTCCCATCCCGTCGATAGTTGACGCCCGTAAAGTTACAGCTCGCCCAGTGGCGACATGCTGCCGTCAACGAAGTTTTTGAAAGGGCTATTCAAGACGATGGGCCCCTGCTCGTCCGGCGCTGCCGGAGAGTCTCGGGTGACTGCGCACGGCGGATCCGCGCGGCGAGGTTTGGCCGGCCACGCGCCGCCCCGACTTGTCACGGTCGCTCGAGCGCCTCTGCTTCGGAAGACGGTTTCTTCGCACCCAAGATATAGCCCATCCACAGGGAAGACGCGGTGCGGACCATGCCTCCGGTGCCTCACGCAACGGCACGCCAGAAGCGCACGTGCCCGCTCCTCGCGCGATGATGGAGCAGAGTTCCCGAAGCGTTCCGCAACACCATGGGCGTGACGGTGGACGTCTTCGAGGGCGACTTCAGGAACTACATCGGTCAGGAGAGGACCCGCGGCTGAGGCGTCGTGGGTCCTAGGGGCTCGTCCAGATCTCCATCTGGCGGACCTGCTGGTCGTAGTCGTGGGCCGCAGCCTCTTCCCGAGTGCGTGCGTCCGCCTTAGCACGCGCGTCTGAGCGCGTTGGTTCGCCACTGGCAGCGCCAACATCCGCATCATTCTTCTCGCCGCTCGGCGTTGTGGCGTTGGTCTTCGCGCCCGTTTCTTGGTCTTTGACGTTCTGCTGATCGTCTCCTGAAGAGCTCGCGTCATTTCCTTGCGCTAACGCTGCAGTCGAGGACGCCGCCAGTACGATGCACACTGCCAGACGAATCACCGCTCGCATACCTGCTCCTATTCGTGCCGAAACCCGCCGCCGGCACGGTACGGGTGTATGGATGGTGCTTGATCGTCATCAAGTGTGACGCGCCGCGTCTCTTGGGCTGGCCAGATGGGATTAGTTAACCTGCTCGACGACAATTGAGGCACCTAGCCACACGTGCGATAGCTCGTTTTGCGCGCCAACAAGCGGCGCTCATAACGGCCGCCTCCATGCTCGCATGGTGTGACGAAACGGCGACAGAATTGCGTCCGCGCTCGCCGCTCAATGGCGTAAGCATGCACTTGGACAAGGCTTGGCGTAGCCGTCGCCACAGGTGATGCGGACCGGGCCAATGAGGCAGGCGTCAGCGCCCGCCAGCCCGCGCTTCGCCTCGAGCACTTCTGCTTCGACGCGCTCGTCGCTCGGCAGGAGGGGCGCGCCACCGCGGTGGCGGCGAGCCCCTCGGGCTCGCGGGTGAACAGGCGCGCGCCGACGGCGGACTCGAGCGCCGCGATCCGCCGGCCGACGGTTGTGGAGGCCACCCCGCAGCGCTCGCGCAGCCCCGCCCCGCGTGGCTGCGGGCGCGGTGCACAGCCAGAAAGATCCGCAGGTCGTCCCGGGCAGCATGGCAACTGTGACGACCTCCGTGCATCGATGCACGTTCGACGTGCGCGATCGTGCATTGCTGAACGGTGGCGACGACGCCAGGATCTTCCTCGCGATCGGGCGGAGCCCGAAAGGAAGGGAACGCAAGATGACGGCGATGTGGAGGCGGTCTCGGCTGGCGGATGGCGGCGAGCACGAGCTGGCGCGGGACGCGACGCTGCGGGTGCGCCAAGGCCGGGGGGAGCTGGCCCTCGGCGTATCAGCGGGCTGCGTGATGGTAACGCGCGAGGGAGATCCCGAGGACTACGTGCTCGGTCCCGGTGACGAGCTGCGGCTCGTGGGGCGCGGCCTGACGGTGGCGTGGGCGCTCTCACCGGCGCGGCTGGTTGTCTCGCGCGGCGCCACGGCCACGGCCGCCGGGGCCGTGCGGCGCCACGGCGAGTTCGCGACCGCGTGAGTGGTCGCTGGCCTCCCTCTCTCTGGAGCGCGACGCCGACGCCTAGGCAAGCGCCGCGATGAAGGCGAGCGCGATCGCGACGAGACCGCTCGCGCGGGCGTTGCGACGCACCAGGCGCGCGTCGTCGGCCGTTCCGGGGTCCGTGGAGAGTTGACGCCGTAAAGTTACAGGTCGCCCGCTTACGTGATCCCTTAGGTCTTATCCGCTTTCGGGGTCCCGCGTTCTCGCGCGCGCCGTGACGCGCTCAGGACCTCGCACCGGAGGGCGAAGGCCAGGGTCAGGCTGGCTGTTGAACGCGCCCGAGCACGCAGGCGGCAACGACGGGCGCCACGTCCACGATCTCTGTCCGCACCTCGCCGAATCCGGCAGCCCTGAGCGACGCCACGATCCGCTCGGCAGCAGTTCGGGTGTCGGCAGCGGTCGCGCCGCGGCGCCTCGGTTGGAGGGTGAGTGCGATGACGCCGCCGGGGTTCATCACCTTGCGCACACCCGTGAGGACTGAGACCGGGTCGTTCCAGAACATGAAGACATTCACCGCGAGAACCTTATCGAAGTGCCGCTCGAAGCGCGGCAGGGCCTCCGCAGTGCCGAGAAGGAGTTCCACACGTCCAGCGCGGATTGCTTTGGCGTTCCGCCGCCTTGCCTCGCGCAGCATCAGCTCCGAATGGTCGACGCCAACTACCTTGCCGGCGGTGACGAGCTCTGCGACACGCGCCACGGCAAGCCCCGGCCCAAAGCCCACCTCGAGCACACGATCCGCGGGCTGGATGTCCAGGAGTTCCACCGTCCGCAGGTTACGCACGCGGTTCGATGCCCGCATCCGCATGATCAGTCCAGCCAGTAGACCCAGGAGTCCGCTGGGTTTTCCGAATTGATGGACGATGGTGTTGGGGATCGAGCTCAAGGCCTGCCTCCCAGGGCTTCACGTACTGCGCTTAGCACTGCTGCCGCCCGTCGCAGGTCGTCAGGCTTCGTCTTCAGCTCGAGGCTGTCGAACAGCTGACGCTCGCGACGCTTCATGCGCTCGATCCCCCTCTGGCCTTCGGGCGTGAGCCGAACGAGCGCGGACCGCTGGTGCGCGGGGTTGTCGACGAGCGCGACGAGCCTGAGTTCGAGCAGGCTGTTGACGAGCGTCTGGATGTGTTGGCGCGTCACGTGTCGGCTTCGCGCTATGTCGGGTACCGTAGTCGGCCCGTTCCGCGCCAGGAACTCCATCACCGCGCGCATCCCGAGCGTGACCGGCTCGCCCTCGTGGAGCCGCTCCGCGGCCTGCACCAAGACGTGCCAGAGGAGTCTCACCTGGTCGAGCAGTTCGTCTACGGGCTGCGCCATGACAACATACTTGTCATTACGCCAGCTCGGTTGTCAACGATCAACGACGGCATGACGACCGCAGCGAGGAGAAGTTCGTTAGCTCGTCGCCGAGGTGTCACGGGTCTGTTCGACTGGTCACGTACGGTGCTTCGCGCAGGGGCGAGGCCGGTACGCGTGCTGCGCTCTCGCCTTGCTCGAAGTGTTCGGTACCCGACAAAGAGCGAGGGTTCGATGATCTACTGTATAGACCACTACGTCACGCCTCTACCGAACGGTACGACAATGGCGCTGCGCTCAACTGCCCGTGGTGCCGTGATGCTGTGCAGGTCGGGAACGTGCTGGGTGACAGAAGAGGGTGTCTACCAGGACCACATCTTGGGCCGGGGTGACGCGTACCGGCCGCAGGGCAACGGTACGGTCGTTGTCTATGCGCTCGCGAACGCAGAGATGGAGGTCGACCGGTGTGCGATACACCTGACACCGGGCTCCCCGCGCAGCCGTTGGATCTGAGCCCTGTGGCGACGTCGCCGAAAGCGTGGAGGCGCTGCGCGCGGCGGGACCCCGGAGCCCCGAGCAGCCGCTCCCGCTCGTCCAGTGGTCGTATTCGAGGAGCCTGGGCTGTGGATCGACTGGGCGCGCGACGACGAGCTAGGGCTCAGCGGTGTCGATGCCGAACAGACGGTGCGGGATCCAGCCGCCTACATGCGAGGGGCTTCGCGCCCCTGGACCACCGTCGGTTCCCTCCTCCACGTGCAAGCCGGACGCTACAGGCGTGAAGTCCTTGCCATGCGTGCAATGAACTGCTGGCGAAGGAGTTCGTTGCCGGCCGGACGCCGAGTCGTGACGAGAAGTTCATGGCACCCGCCTTCGGGCGCGGTTTACACAGGGATGAGCCAGCGAGCAGTTCGAGGCGTCTCCGCCTCTGGAATGGGAATTCCTGAGGCGGACAGCTCAGACATCTCGACGGGAGAATCCGATGTTACAGCCGGAAAGTACGATGCGCTGCGGCGCGGGGCAGGCGGTCTTCTCGCCGATGTTTATCCAGCACCGCGGTGAGCGCATCCTCCGCATCGACTTCTCGAAGCTCGAGGCGAAAGACCTGGCCATCGCGGCGGACCAGGTACGGCGCATCGTGACGGCCGAGCCGCCGCGGTCAGTTCGCACGCTCACGATCCTGTTCACACGCCTGACCGCGGACTCCGCGGTCGCGTTGAAGGAATATGCGCTCGCGACCGAGCCCCACATTCGCGCGAGGGCGCTTGTCGGCCCGAGCTTTTGGAGAGCTCTCGGCGCGGTCCTCCAGGCTCGCGGCCGCGAGGAGATCATGATGTCCGAGGACGAGGCAGCTGCGCTCGACTGGCTCGCCTCGCGCTGACGAACGGCTCCAACCAGAGTCTCGGCTGCGCGTGGTCACCTCAGCCAGCGGCAGTTGCGCCTCGATGACCGCGTCCTGCACCTTGCAGTTGCGCCACTTGGTCTCCCCCAGGGCCGTGCAGTAGTGAGCCGCGCCGCACTGAGCGCCAACACAACTCAGCGTTCACATGATGGTCTCGTCCTCGTCACGCACACGTGCCGCTCGTTCACTTCGCGTCCGTGTATTCGTCGGACGCCGGGCGATTATCCGGCTTCTCGAGAAGGGGGCTCACACATGTCGGAAGTGAACACGTCGTTGCGGCGGGCGCTGATTCTCGCCGCTCTCGCGCTGGTCGCACGACCGGCTTTCGCCGAACCGTGGAAGTTCGGTGTCATCTCAGATACGCAGTGGATCGGCGGCGCGGCCGCAGACGACGGCCGGAATCCGGGCACGTCGGCCACCGACATCATCAGCCAGGTGAACGCGGAGTTCATCAAGCAGAAGGTCGACCTGGTCGTTGCAGTCGGCGACCTGACTGACCAGGCGAGCGCGTACAACATGGACGTCCGCGCGCTCTTCGCCCAGGACCTCTACAACGCCGGGATCGGCTTCTTCCCCCTGCGCGGCAACCACGACTCGAGCGACGCCGCGGAGTTCCTGAACGTCTTCCCGCAGACGCGCAGCGGGCTCCAGAACGCCACACCGTCCTACGCGTTCGGCGTGACGAGCCCCGACTTCGCGAACCTCGCTCCCGCGCCCAAGACGGGCACGAGCTGGACGATGGGTTCGAACTTCTCGAGCCCCACCCCCTCCTTCGCTCCCGGCGTGCCGGACATGACCGGAAAGAGCTACTCCTTCGACTACAAGGACGTCCGGTTCGTGCTCCTCGACCAGTTCGTGGTGGGCGCGCCGTCGTCGCAGCAGACGATCCAGGCGCAGCAACCCTGGATCACGGCGGCGCTCTCCGACCGTTCCGCCAGGAGCGCCCACGCCTTCGTCTTCGGCCACAAGGGGCTCATCACGGAGCAGCACGCCGACAACCTCTTCGGCTCGAATCCGGCGGCCGATCCGGCGGGGACGGACGCGTTCATCAGCAGCCTCACTGCCTCCGGCGTCCGCTACTACGTGGGCGGCCACGACCACATGCACGACCTGACGCAGGTCTGGACCACCGATGGTCAGGCGGCCAAGGTGACCGAGCTCGTGTGCGCGTCCGACAGCAGCAAGTTCTACATCCCGGCCGGAAACGCCGAGAACACGATCTTCGGCCTCGGGATCTCGAACGACCAGCACTATGACGGGACAGCCTTCGGCCACACCCGGCAGACACCGCTGGCCCAGGAGCTCTACACGGTCGGGTTCTACATCTTCACGGTCGATGGTCCGCGCGTGACCGTGGACTTCTACTCCGCCGATCCCCACGCCGTGAACGCGGGCGGCGAGTATATGATCAAGACGGCCCCCACCCTCCAGTTCACGAAGCGTCAGACCTTTGGCTACAGCCTCAACGGCCAGGAGTTCGTCGTAGCGCAGGGCCAGCCCTACACGGTGGTCCAGGACGGCTTCGAGGGCACACAGGCCAGCATTATTGACGGCGTGAACGGCAGCATTGCGAAGGACGGGAGCGGCCGGGCGTTCAGCCACGCCATCGACACCGGCTGGGCGCCGCGAGAGTGCGGAGCGGGCAGCGCGACCCTCAGTCTGTGGGGCATGGCCACCGAGATGGGCAGCGACGAAACAGACGTGTACGCCATCTCGATGAGCTACGCGCCGGAGCTCTTGAAGAACGAGGCGATCGGGAACGGCAACTTCGGCATCGTCATGAAGGCCAGCGACGGAACGTGGCTGAGGGCCGTCGACGGCAACATCGGCGGCGTGAGGGCCTACGTGAACGGCCCATACCGCCAGGGTTACCCGCTCGGCACCTACGGAATCGACCCCAGCACGAAGACGGCATGGGCGGTCGTCAACTACACTAACGCTCAGTTCGCGGTCGCCAACTTCGAGCCCGTGAAGAGCTGCAAGTAATCCCTCCGGATCGACGAGCGGAGCCCGCGCGTTCCTGGTGGGCTCTGCTCCGGTCGATCGACGACGACCGCAATGCCTGTGACCACAGCCAGATCCTCAGCACACGCCCGACAGCGAAGACGCCACCGTCGAGTATTCTGCGCCATCGCCGAGCTGAGCGTCGAGTACTGCGGGCTGCCCCTGCTCGTGGGTTGAGCGTGAGGGCGACCGGGAAGCGGTTGACCCTGGCCCGAAAAGCTGAGCCTGCGATGCCAGGTCCCTGGGGCGAACGATGCAGTGCCACCCCCGATCGGCGTGGACTCCATCGCGGAATTTGCAGGCAGCGGTTGCCGTTCATGCCCAGCCGGTGGTGCGGCGGAAGGGGGCGTCGGTAGTTTCGGAGCAGTTCTGGCAGAATGCTGGCGGCCCGTAGGGGCGGGGTGGGTTGCTTCTCGAAGTCGAAAGGCAGGAGAGCGGCCGCCATGAACGACAAGCGGAAGCAGTCGTTCTACTTCCCGGAGGAGATGCTCCAGGAAATCGAACACGAGGCCCAGCGCCAGGACCGGTCGTTGTCCTGGGTCGTTCAGCAGGCCTGGCGCCTCGCACGCGAACGCGTTCACGAAATGCCTGCGGTCAACGACTACGCGCGGGACAGGTCGGGTTGACCTGGACCACGTTCGCCCTTAGCTTGCCGCCGCACGCGGCGAGGTGTCGCGCTTTGGAAGGAACCATGGACGTTCCAAGACCCAGTATCGAACGCGCTCGCGCCTCGAACGGCGTCTACGGGAGCAACACGGGCCATCTGGCCTGAGCCTTCCTGACGCGCCTCGGGGGCCGGGCAAGCCCGGAAACGAGGTGTGTCATGTCCGTTGTTATCCTTCACAAGGTTGCCGCGCGGGCTGCGCCGTGCCGTGACGGACTCGCTAGCCGCAAGGCCCCGAGCGTCGTCGCTAACGAGCATATGGCGACCGGCTCGCTGCACTGCGTCTGGACCTCGACGCGGACCGGTATCCGCTGTCGCTGGGAGAAGGCCCTCCGGCATGCCCGTGACGACAGCGAGGGGTTCGAGGGCAGCGAGGAATCCGAAGATGCTCCAAGGTGTCGACGTGTTGGCGCGCGCCGTTGAGGTCGGACATTCTTCGGCGTGTCGCGTCGGCTCCGGGAGCGAAGCCTCCGGGTTAGCTCAGGCACGGACCGGCGTTTATGGCTGCACGCCATCGCGCCGATCATCTTCGTGCTCGTGGTGCGGAGCTACTTCCTTGCCCGCGGCGGCCGCGAGCTGCTCGCCGTTGCCGCCGCGGTCACGGCGATCATCTCGCTCCTCGACCTCGTCATCGTGTCCGGCGGGCTGCAGCGAGGTCATGTCGATGCTGGCGGCGGCCCAGCCTCGGTGAGGCGGGAGGTTTCGCGCGCAAGACGCCGCCCGCCCCCGCCCGGCGACCGCTCGCGCCGCGCCTTCCACAGGGCTGCCGCGACGACGAGCAGGTTCGCGGCGATCACCGGAGCCGATCGCGTCAGGGCGCCGTAGGCAATCCAGATCACGGCGCCCGCGATCTGGACCCGGACGAGCACCTCCGCGCGGTCGAAGAAGTAGGACCCCACGAACACGGCGGTCGCCGCCCATCCCACGGTCTCGGCGAGGAGGTCCGACCTCATGCCGCATCCTCCGTCGCGCCCCGCGGCCGCTGCACGGTTACCCGGTCGGTGCGAGCCTTCTCCCAGTCGCGAAGCGTGAGTCCGTAGGACTCGAACAGCTCGTGGATCGCGGGCGGTCGCCACCGGAGGAGCTGCTCTAGGATGGGGACGGAGATGCTGAACGCGCTGTCGCTCAGGACCGTGCTCCGCGCGATCCGGGCGAGGAGCTTGTTTTCGGAGACGGCAATGGTGAAGCCGTCCCGATTATTGACGCCGATGAGCTCGCTCAGCACCGCGCCCGAGTCGTTGAAGCTGAGCGTCTGGTCGAAGTCCGAGACGAGGATGAAGTGCTTTGCCTGCCCCGCGCTGCCCGCCATAGTGACCTCACCTGGAAGAAAGCGGGAGATAAGCGCCCGCTCCATTCCTTACTTCGAGTGCGCCTCACCCTAGGCGGCTCGCGTCGCCCGTTGCGTCAAGAAGCGGAAACGATTCGGAGGCTGGCGCGCGGCTCCTGTGGAGCGGTTTCTATTTGTTTGATCTCTGCAGGTGGTTACGGGTGCGGCGCACGGCGTCGCCGTCGGCAGGGCGCTTTCGCGAAGCGCGCCGCTCGCGACGGGCGGACCGCTCGGTCCGACCTTAGAAAGCGGGACACCCTATGCGGACGGTGACGGAACAGCAGCGCCACAGAACCGGCGCGCGACGAGTTCTCGTATCGAGAAGACACCGCACTGAACGTCGAGTACGGGCTGCCCCTGCTCGTGCGGCTGTGCCGAGTCCACGCGGACGGGGCGAGTAGCGCCAACAAATCAGTGGACCTTCACGGTTTACGCAGTCAACAGATGGCAGTCGAGGCCCGAAAGGGGCCTTTGTGACGATTCTTCGTGGCCCTCTGGTGCCCCAGGCGCGAGCGCGGGATGATTCGCAGCCTCTCTCCGTTTTAGCTGCGGCGGACGAGTGCGCAGTCACCACGAGTGGACAGACACCTTAGATGGAAACGACCCAAGAGCTCGCGTGGCTTCGCTTCAACCGGCGCGTGCTGGATCAGACCAGGCGACTCGACTTCCCCGTGCTGGAG
>Ga0318572_10000608_pt1 | contig 13497 bp, 8 predicted proteins | sample GRESIP089b5f20_FD_202528 | JGI IMG/M metagenome (GOLD analysis project Ga0318572, IMG submission 202528) | Tropical soil microbial communities from Luquillo Experimental Forest, Puerto Rico - GRE.SIPMG.089b5f20 | ecosystem: Environmental > Terrestrial > Soil > Tropical forest > Bulk soil...
ATGACGGTCATCACAGCGAACTGGCGCACGACTTTGTAGTTATAAGTCGCTTGCGATTGCATGATCGAAACACCTCCCTAGAAACAAAAAAACAATCTCCGCCAAAACCACCCAATACGCCACGGAGTTAACGGGCAGGAGGATACACCCAGAGAGGTCGATTTATTTGACTCAAGTCAATCTTGCTACCGAGGAAAACCAAGAGTTTTCCCAGGGAATTCCCGTGGAGCCAAGCAATACCCAGCCTTTTGTCCATTAATGGAACAGCATGGAAACAGGCGAAAAAAAAGGGTGCGCATTGCGCACCCCCAACCCCAACAGAGAGACGTTTGGCCATGGTGACTTTCCTCACCCACGACCCACTGGTTGCAGTGTGCCCGACACACCCCACAACGCTATTGACTTAAATCAAATACGTGAAACTTTTTTGCAATTGATCACCAGATACTTATTGACCACCGTCAACTGATATTTTTTCGCTTGCTGCAGGAGGACGATCATCATCCATAAGAATCCGATACCCCGGCCCCTCCAAGTCTTCAAACTGACCGCTGCGAAGACTCCACCAAAAAATAACGGCGATGATGAAGACCAGTACAACTGACATAGGGATCAATAAATAGAGTATTTCCATAATTCCCGACTTAATCAATCGACTTTAATTATGCCGCTGCAAGCGCAAAGCATTGAGCACCACAAAAAGGGAACTTGCCGACATACCCAATCCGGCCATCCAGGGCGTTACCCAGCCAAACATAGCAAAAGGAATTGCCAAGATATTGTAAGTGAAGGCCCATAAAAGGTTTTGACGGACTATTCGCATTGTTTTTCTTGCAACACGAACGCCATCAGCTACGACACCCAAATCCCCACCTAACAGCACAATATCCCCCTGTGCTCGCGCAAGATCCGTCCCCTCACCCATGGCAATGGAGACCTGAGCTTGAGCAAGGACGGGCGCATCGTTGACACCATCTCCCACCATTGCCACAACATGCCCCTGCTTCTGCAAACGGGACAGCTCTTTATGCTTACCTTCCGGCGAAAGCCCGCCAATTGAACGACTCATCTCCAATAGAGAAGCAACTCTCCAAGCCGATTGAGGAGTATCACCACTCATCATTACCGTATCAATTTTCTGCCCAGTCAAATCCACCAACGCCACCTTGGCCGAGCCACGCACTTCGTCCTCTAGACAAAAGAAACCCAACCAATTTGTTGCACTTCCAATGGCAATGATCAACACCCCCTGCTCCAACAAAGCATCGACAGGAGCAGGAATAGGCGCGCCATGCAGTTCCGCCACGAAAGCAGGCCGTCCCAACCGGACACTGCCAATCTCAGTGTCTGCAGCCACACCGCTACCAGTAATCGCCTGAATTTTCTCAACTCGCGGCAGCACTACCCCGTTGCCAGCCCCTGAGGCTGCGAGCAGCGCTTTAGCCAAAGGGTGCTCAGAAGCCTGTTCCATCGCGGCAGCCAAAGCCAATAACCGAGGCTCATCCAATTCGCCATAGACCAGTGTCTGCTTCAAAACCGGATGCCCCAGGGTCAATGTTCCCGTTTTATCAAAGACCATGAGATCCACCCGTGCCAATGTCTCAATGGCATGCCCTCGGGAAACCAAAAGCCCCCTGGATGCTAGCACCCCGGAAGCAACGGTCAATACCGCCGGCGTTGCCAACGACAAGGCACAAGGACAACTCACAACCAAGACCGAGATGAAAACAAGCAAAGCTCTGTCAGGATCAACTTTCAGCCAAACCAATGCAGTTACGAAAGCCAGTAGCAACAAAGCCCCGACAAAGCGCACCGCAATACGGTCTGCCATCAAAACCATCTTGGGCTTTTCCGTCGCAGCCCGTTCCATCAGTCGCGCAATGGACGCCATACGAGTCTGCTCACCCACCCGATTCACTCTGATCACAATAGGGCTGGCCGTATTCACGCTACCACCAGTCAAAGCATCGCCTACCATTTTCGCAATCGGCAAGCTTTCTCCTGTGAGCAAGGACTCATTCAGCATGCTATCGCCCTCAACCAGCTGGCCGTCCGCAGGCACAACCTCCCCTGGCTTAACAAGCACATAGTCACCGACAGCAAGATCAGCCACTACTACCTGCTGACCTTCCCACGAAGGATAAGCAGGCAGTTTGAAAGCAAAAGCCGGAATTGCTCGCGCCAATTCCTCCACGCCACGTACGGACTTCTGTCGCGCCATCATCTCTAGATAGCGACCGGATAACAGGAAAAAAACGAACATGGTCACAGAGTCAAAATAGACCTCGCCATGCCCCGTAACTGTCGCCCACAAGCTCGCGATGAACGCAGCGCCTACGCCAAGTGCCACCGGGACGTCCATTCCCACCCGGAAAAACCGTAGGTCGCGAAATGCATTGCTGAAAAACGGGGCCGATGAATACAGCACGACTGGCAGCGTCAGCAATAGGCTGGCCCAACGCATCAATTGCTCAATGTCGGCAGTCATGGTGCCATCATTGGCCAAGTAGACCGGAATGGCATACATCATGACCTGCATCATGCCAAAGCCTGCGACAAACAATCGCCAGAGCGCAGACTTGCGTTCTTTCTTTGCCAACTGTTCAGACTTCACAGCATCGTAAGGATGTGCTCGATAACCGATGGCAGCAATGGCTTCGAGAATGCTGGAAAGACGAGTTACGTTGGTATCCCAGCGAACCCGGGCTCGCCGAGTTGTGTAATTGATATCAACCCCTGTGACACCAGGCTGACGTGAGATATGGGACTCATTGAGCCAAACACAGGCTGCACAGGTGATTCCTTCAAGAATCAGCGATGCTTCAGCCTCATGCTCCCCGGCAGGCCGAACAAAACCCTTCTGGACTTCGGGATGGTCAAATACTCCCAATTCCTGCAATGAAGCCGGCAAAGCTTCTCTCGGGCTCTCCGGTAGTGCATCCCGGTGACGGTAATAGTCGGCGTGACCGCCTTGCACAATTGCCTCGGCAACTGCCTGACACCCCGTACAACACATCTCCCGCGGCGCACCATCGATCTCTACCTGGAAATGACCACCGGCAGGAACGGGCAAACCGCAGTGATAGCAAGTCTGATCTGCCATTTCTGCGCCCTAAACGGAAAGGGCCCGCACGTTGGCAGGCCCTAAAACTGGTGCTGCTGACCGGAATCGAACTGGTGACCTACTGATTACGAATCAGTTGCTCTACCGACTGAGCTACAGCAGCTTTGCACTAAATTATAACGAACAGTAGCTGGTTTTAGCGCCGCACTCTCACCGCTTGAGTTGCAGTACTTTCTCTTCCTCATTTCCCCTTGAAATCAAGGAAAGTACATCAATGTTTTCATTCAGGATTGCACCAGGAATAGAGCCTAAATAACTACGAGCACGAATCGACTCTTCTACTTGTTGCAATTGGTTATCTGTTAGCGCCGGCAACTTGTTCCAAAAAATTTGCGCGACCTTTCCGCTTTCACCAATAACTATAGTAACGGTGACACCTCTTGTTGCATGGTCTACTGGCACTTCAGCACCAGTCCTTGGCACTACTGAGCTATCTACTGCTGTCGACGAAGTAACTCTGTGAGTGATCTGCATTGATTGGGGCGACAATGGCGTTCCAATATTTTTTAAGCCATTTTTTTGCTGAGCAAGGGTTGTGGAGGGCTGAAGAACTACCTTTTCTTGAGAGTCAGAAGCCTCCATTGGAGAGCGTAAGGATTCCCCTTTTATTGCATGTTGTGGCCGGAAAGTGACAGTTACTGCCCTTCCCCCTGAAATATTCCATTCAGACAGATTTGGGTGCCACCCCAAAATCAGCAACAGGTGTAACCAAACGGAAAGACCTAATGCAATCTGGAATCGTTTTCGGCTGCTTCCAACTCCTTTATTGATCATGCGTTCAACTTTTAGTACGCCTCAAACTCCCGCCATAAGCTACGTTTACTTCCAAATGTTGAGTTACCACCGGAGCCACCACTGCTTGAAGGTGAAACAGGAACATCCAATGTCTCTTGTTGATAATTTGATTTGGTCGCAATAGCTTTGAAAGCACCAGAGCTTAACTTAACCACAGTCAAGCCAACGACCAAAGAATCAGCGATCTGAGCAGAGCCAATAGTAGCTCCATTGACCCCAAGTCCTGTTAAATAGTCCAGCACATTAACCCAAGAACGTCCGCCAACAGTACAACTGTCTGCCGCTGGAATATTGCTGGCAAAAACAAGTGTTCCCAGTACCAACCGTGGATCAACATTCACTCGTTCTCCAGAATCCGGTAGTGAAATGTACCATCCCCCATAAACTGACCAGTCCATCACAGTTATGTCCGCGTTATTACACACACCGTCACTTGTTGGTGTCGCTGCAGTCACGGTTGCTGAAGCACCAGGACATATTTTTCGAACGTTCTTGGTTACCCCACTAACAGTCTCAGTAATTGCTTCATGATTTTCATTAGTGGAAATCAAACTACGTGTGAGAAACATCGGTACTGATGTAGATGTCCCCGACACACTTACCGTCACAGTATCCGTTGCAGGATTCCATGTAGTTTGTCCTCCACTTCCAAGATTAGCCACTCCCAACGTGTCCTTGATTGCATAGAAGCCTTGAACATTAACATTCAACAAATCAGAAGTTTCCAGGTATTTACCAGTTCCCACATAGACAACTCTGGTCCCGCTACTCAATTGCGTTAACTCAGGCTTGGTCGTTATTGGTTGAGCAATGGAATTATTTTCCAAATGCGCCAATTTGAACACTGACACACCAGTATGCCCACCCGCCCCGGTATCTAAATCAAAGCGCCACAAATCCCCATTCAAATCACCTGCATATATATATTGCGCAGTGTTATCAATACTTGGATTATCTGCCCAGACAGAAATTTTTCCTAAATTGCTCGGATTGCCACTGGTTCCTGATCCCGTAGTCAGAGGGAAACCCGATTTAATAGCTCCAGTTTGCGGATTGAGGGCATATATATGTCCGGCTCCGTCACCGCTTCCGCTATTATTGTTGTACCCCGAAGAGAAAAGAACAGCCCACGCCCCTGTCGGCAATTTGCTTACTGTTACATTGGAAAACGAATATCCGAGATTTGCATGAGAAAACTCCCAAAGATATTTCGGCACCAACGGATTGGTCACATCTAATGCGTAATAAGAGGTTCCACCAGAACCTTGTCCTCCTACCAATATCGTATGCCAATCCCCACTACCAAAATCCACGTCTGCCACCGTAATCTGTCCATCGACAAAGTAACGATGGGTGTAGTTCACGTCGCCAAGCCCCTTAACAGATTGCATTGCCTGCGAAGGAATAAAGGCCCACATTTCCTCTCCAGGCTGAACCGATCCACCATTTACAGTAACCGTTGCAGTATGCGCATTAATTGCGTGAAGCATGCCGTCTTGTGCGGACACAAAAACTACAGGTGTCCGTGAAGCAGCAGTGCTGGTTGTTTTGAACGTCGAATATCCGCCATCAGAATAAGTTTGACTGGGGGCCTTCATAAATACAGGTTGTGTATTGACAATATCTCCAAAAATATGCGGACGGAAACGCCAAATCTGAGCATGGGAAACATCCCCATCTTGCTCGAGTGACTTGTTGCCTCGTAAATAATCGACCAAGTTTGACGCGGAAATATCCGTCGGATTACTTACAGAAAGCGCAGCATACTGGCTCAAACTACTGGGATTAAAATAGGCCTGCTCAGATCCGGAAAGATTTGCATAAGTAAAGGCTCGCAGGGGGTCACCGCTAACACCTGAACTAGGTGCAATGTATATACGCCGAGACGACCAGACCAGATTATCCAGCTTCGTTTGCGCAGACCACTGACAACCTGATCCCGTAACACCGCAATTTGTATCGCTAGATACATCCCCCGTCGTTACATCAATAGAACGAGACTGCAAATCCCCAGTCCAGTCCACGGTAGTGTAACTAGCCACATATGCAAAATTGTCGCCTGCAACAGGTTCTAGATTCGATGTTGCAGCAGCAGCAGCGGAGCCTACTCGTGCGCCAATCTTATTCAATGCTTCGCGCAAACCAGCGACAACATTTGGAACATTTCTCGCACTGAAATACTTGCCGCGACCATTAACTGTCGCATGCCATAGATCATCCACTGCGGTCGGATCTAAATTGGCTACTGCGGGCCAATTTTTCGTTCCGGCCACAATTGCCGCGTAATCACCAACACCTGAAGTTTGATAATCCGAGCTATATGCCAACGTTCCATCAATACCAAGGCCCATAGCAAAAAAATTCATATGCTGCGCTTGGTTCTTGTCATCCGATGTCGTCATAACGTTGTTCAATGAGACATCCCGAACACCATTGGATGCATTGCCGAATGCCGTTGTTCTAAGGTCCGTACTGTAAAAGTAATTAGTTACATCCGCTAAAGTTCGACACGAAGAAGCAGCGGAACGAGTTGAACCCAATGAGGGACAAGAAGTGGAAGCTTGCTGCCCATCGTAATAAGGGCGAGCAACTGAACCTGACGGCACCCCTGGAGAGGTCTGTAGCACGTTATCAGTATTCCCGACATCAGCGCCACTCACCCCTTTAATACTGGTCGAGTCAGCCTCATTCCAATACCCATCCGTCACCAACAACATATAGTTTTGCTGGCACGAATACTCCATGGGATCCGCGCTACTGAGCTTGCCTGCGTAATAACGTCCAATCTTGGCCGTTTCCGTTCTCAAAGGAGTTGCACAACTTGGTGTCGCGCTAGTCAAACTCGTCCACCAAGCAGACCTACCTGTCCCAGAGAACTGTGAAATCGGATTGTCTACAGTCGTGCTAGTTGCCTGGCAAATATTGTCAAAACCCACGCGATAATTCCCATCCAACTGACTAAATGCCAGCGTGGATGCAGACTTCATCATCAGCATTCTCGTTCGATAATAGCTATACCAATTAGCGAAATTCTGCAGTTCCTCTGTATAGCTACATGTTGAAGAAACACAATCTGTCCGACCAGAGGCGCGGTTATAACTGTTATTGGATGGTGTGACATCGATACGGCGAAGTATCCCTACACCTGTCCAATGGTTCGTAGCCGTATCAACCGCCGCGCCACCTGTCATAGTCAAAACATCAGGATTGACACCAGTTGCATTTGTTGGGATGGTTAATACCGATGCTGCAGTACCGTTGGACATAGCTGTCGTTGTTGTAGCAATTGGTCCGACCGTCGTGCTGCTGATTTGTGTAATCGTGGTTCCTTGGCTTGGTGTGCCGCCAGAAAAAGAAGGGCTGCTAGGGCTCAATAAGTACGGTGCAAAATTATCAATAGCAGTTCCACCGGCTTGGCCATTGCTTGTCAGCGGTACGCAATACCGATTGGGGGGCGTTGCTGATACTGTCGCAGCTACAGTCCCGCCACTAAGGGAAATCGTATTGTTGTAACTGATACGGATACTACCGGCAGGACAGTCATTATCTGCTGCAACACAAGCTGTCGGACCTGCCGGACCTGTTACCGTGCAGTCAGAACGAGGAGTTCCTGATGTCGCAGCGCTACACGTAAAAGTGTAGTTATTCGTCTCGTTTGTTTGGAGATCGGTAACCAGATTATTAATTCTGGTAACAACAGGACTAGGTGTCGTTCCTGTATTTACAGAGTTATTGGTAATGGTGCTCACTCCACCGCACACAATCGAATTCAAATAACGATTATCTGTAGTTGCCTCGTCAATGGTGAACTGCCAAGTTGCAGAATTGGTCGGCGTAATTGCTGGACACGTCTGAACTACTGAATTGTTGTAATTAATGCTGATGTTTGAGTTTGCGTTAATAGTCAGCGTAGTGCATGCTGCAGCCGCCACCGGACCGGTAACGGTACAAGTTTCCTTGCTGTTACTTAGGGAACAAGAATATGTGTAGCCATTTTTATCGTTATTTTGAAGACCATTGCCTAAATTTGTCCGACGAGTGTCACCTGTAGTACTAGTGCCCGTGTGAACCGTATTGGGAGTTATCGTATCGGTACTGCCACAAGCAATCGACGAAATGTAATAGTCAGCCCCACCTGGTGCATTTGTACTTCCGATCTGAAACTGCCACGTTGGCGCGGTAATGGCAGGACAGTTTGCAACAGCAGCCGTCTTGCTGTAGTTCTTCAGCGTAATAGAAGAGTCTTTTGTAAAAGATAGATCGGATGTGCACGCACTGACCCCAGTTGGCCCCGTGACGGAACAAGTCTGATCATTACTATTGGTCCCACCGACATAAGAACAACTGTAAGTGAATCCATTAATCCCTGACGAACTCAGGCCATTAGCCAGGTTTGTCGTACGACTCAAAGAGGTATTTGTCGTCCCTGTACTGGCTGTACTTCCTAGCATTGCTTGAGTACTAAATGCAGAAGTTCCACATCTGGCATAGCCAATCAGTGCATCATCCGCACTAGCTCCTGTGACACTAAAGTTCCATTGAGGACTTGTTGCCGTGGCTGAACCACTTGCAGTTCCATCCTGAAAAACAAAGGATGTCCCGTTGTAGCTTGTTCCTGTGGGCGCCGTCACAGTAATCGTGTAATCGCTCCCGCTAGCAACTGGCGCAGCCGCGGAGAATCCATGAGTACCAGTTCCTGCGTTGATTGCCGAGCGAATGCTGTTCGCATTTGCCAATACTGAACTGCCATTAGTCAGCGTTGAAGACCCCAAATGTCCGACAATGGAAGTAGCACCGACAAGTATTCCACCCAAGTCGGCACCATAAGTATGGCCCGTACTTGTTACCTTGATTACACCTGTCGCCTGGGTACTCGAAGACGTTACGGCCAAAGCTCCTGTACAACCAGAAATCGTGACAACGCCTCCAGAAGCGGTTGCTGTGCAACCGCCATTACCATTCAAGCGAGTGGCCAATGCCGAGGCAATTGAGGCTGTTTGAGTTCCATCCGCAATCGTCAATGGCTTGGGGCTCATGATTGATACGCCTGCAAGAGTGACATCACTGATGCTAGTCGAGCCAGAGGTCGAATTAATTTGTATTGACCCTGTGCTTACAGTTGCAGCAGCAGGGCCCGTTACAACGATTGCTTGTCCATTATCGACATTATCAGCCTGTTTTCGCTGCACCCAGACGTTTGCATCGTCCGGCGTCACGCAAGTTCCCCACGCGGTTAAGTCGGCAGAAATTCGGGCTGCCAAATCAGAACGAGCGGTGTACCCGCTCACACCAGAATTGGCGACTATTGCTTCACAGATAGTTCTTGCTGTGCTGTTTTCATTACCAGTAGCAGTGATATTGGCGCTAATCAATTGGTTTGAATTGATCGTGATGGAGGTGATGGATAAGCCAATAGTCGCTCCACCTGGTGAAACAGAAATTTTTCCTGTGGAGTTCACTGCCGCCACTACCGGAGGACCTGAAGCAAGCACTTGCAAGCCATTAGCAGCCGTTCCAATAGCAGAAGCCTCGACTACGACCGTGTTGCCTGTACTTGCACAGGTGTAGCCGCTACTACCCGTATTTGCCTGAATTGCTGTACAAATATTCTGTGCAATGGTGTTCTGGTCACCATTAGTAGCAGAAGTGAACTGTGTCCCGCCAACTATATCTACACCACCGACTGTCAATGCAGACAGGCTTTGGCCTGCTGTAGTCGGCTTAATCACCAAATTTGCCGTCGCGTGCACCCCTGCTCCACCAGTAGTGCTGATCCAGCCACCCAAATAGTTTGGAATGTAGTGATCCAAATCCCGGCGTCCTTGGCAACCACCGAACGTATGAGATACAGGATTGTAGTAAGCGCACCAGCGGTACTTTGATGGAACGTTAAATGTGACGCCACTAATTTGATATGGGGGAATGGCCGCCAAAGCGGTCGCCCGGCTCACGCAATTTGTGTAATCCGTACTGGTGCAATACTCAGAAGGATCCATGACATAGTAGGCAGCCGGACCGTTATAGGTTTTCCGAAAACTATAAATCGCATTGGGATACAGATTATTGCCGCTGGTATCCAGATTTTCTTTGCACTGAGCATGGGTAGCAATATTCGCCGCTGTCGGTGTAGGGCTTGGGCTTGCTGTATTGCACCAAATCTCATGGGTCCATCCTGTTGTGAGATTTAGCGTCCCCGTCCCAGCAAAACCATCACTTTTTGCAGCTGTTGTACTAGCTGCCGCATAAGAACTGCCATCGGCTTTCAGTGGCGCCTGATAACGGACTGCTGGATCATAGTATTGATAGTTAACTGCTGCCGTTGCGTAAGGTAGTTGGCTATTTGTAGTGCAACTCGGAGATGCAGATGTATCTTTGGGAGTACCCCCTTGATTACTACTACCGGTCGTTCCCCAACACATACCCCAAGCAGCAGTGCTAAGGCCCCCCAGAAAGGTCACATACGTATTTGCAGAGGTATAGCCTGTCCCACCACTTGTCACCGATACAGATTGGATTTTTTTTGTTGACGCATTCAAGGTAACGGTTGCTGCTGCTCCCGTGCCATCCCCTTGAATCAATACTGTCGGTGCACCACGGCCATAAACATTTCCACCAACTGCCGTAATTGCAGTAATACTCCCACCGGAAATCGTCACAGAACCAGTATCGCCAGAAGAACCTGGGGGGGTCAGACCCACATTAGTGGGATCAGTGACGGTGGCATCATTGATGTAGTCAGGCGTGTAGTCCCATGCCATGGAACCAGAATCATCCAACACGTACATTAGATTAGGCCGCACTACCGATGTTGTAGATGAAGCCAGCGGTGTTGTCGCCAAAGTCAATGCAACAGCATTGAAAGTACTGCCGTATGTCATGATCCAGATGAGGGCCCAGGCAAGCAACCTGCGAATTTTTATGCCTTTCATGATTACCCCCTTGAGAACCTAAAGCGATTCAATCAATACAAGAACGCTTGGATATAGCGATTATTCTGACGAGGCCCGGAAACCTTGATCGTCACACGGTAATAGACGAGATTGTTGGTACCACTGGCGCTTGCTCCGCAAAAACTAGCGCTACTTGGGTCCATGGAACAGCCGGCTGCTGGCGTACTGGTGATTGTTGTTACTTGAGGAGCAAGACAACCAGCAGCAGGGCAGGCCGAGCCGGAAGTGCTAGCCATTCGATGAATTACGTAATAAAGGTCGTAACCCGAGGGACTCCCCGGTATTTTTGCTGCACAAGGCCGACTGTCGCTACCATTAATCGTGTCACTAAATCTGTAGTTCTGCGGAAGAAACACTCCTGCAATGCCATCTTTCTTACACCCAGAGTCAGCCCCAAACATAGTTGAGTAATAACGGGCTGTTGTCGCGGCGGCAGCCGTATCAGCAGGCGCGATGTCTGAGTTCAATGCAGTTGCCACGATCATCTGGGTCTGCACCCACTGAAATGCGGAATTGACCGCCACATCCGCCGCACGCGTAGCAGCCTGACGGAACGCAATATTCCCTGCGGCATAAACCCCGCCTTTCATACTCGTCACCATTGCAACAGAAGACAAGGTGATGATCACCAAAACGACGAGAGCAACAACCAAGACAAAACCTTGCTGGCCATTGCGATTGAGAGGAGTCTTCATCGTGTCCATATGACGTTCTTCAACGGAATGATGGTCGAATAAGCACGATAACGGGAATGGTCGTCAGGAATAGGAAAACTTACCGCATCAGTAGTCCCTGATGAATCGGCCATTTCGGAAAAAACAGGGAGGGGATTCGGTTGATCTATTGCTTCTTTTTCCCTCGCTGCACTACGTGCCACAATCCCCACGCGAATCGCAATCACACGATTCACATTGCTACTGTCAATTACCGTGGAACCGCTGACCCAACTCGTTACGGTTGTGCTACTGGCGGAGCTGGCCAAACCGTATTGAACTTTGAGGAAAACAATACCATCCACCAGATTATTGGTCGTATAGGTCGGATAATCAGCCACTGTCATTGAGGTCGTCCCAACGGCGTACTGACGGCTAAAGAACTCCCCCGGCTGACCAAAATAGGCCAAATATCCGGGATCACTTGATGAGCTCAGTGGAGGGGTATAACCAAGGGCAGTCGAACTCACACTTGTCAAAGTTGTCATCACGCAATTCGGTGCAAAATTAGTAGCAATTACCTTGTCACCAACCGCGAACCCGACCGACGAACGAACGTTATATTGACTCGTGGTCACGGTGAAACCGCCACTGGCATTGAGCTCAGTACCAGGAATTCCAGACCCGGGATTGGTCCCTTGCACAGTAAGAGTGTCGGACACACCAGTACCACCATCACCGATCACCACAGGAAATGGCTTAAAGGTGTAACTCCCATCGGTGATAGTGGAACAACCTTGCAAGGGAGCCAATCCATAACCCGCTTGAGCAATGTCGTGCTCCAACCGGTACAGGGCCATAACACCATTGTCTTGGGTTGCCAATGTCTGCGTAGCTGCTGTTCTGTTTTTTGAGAAAGACATCATTACAGACGCAACGACGCCTAGGCCCAACAAACTAATGACCACACCGATCAAAAGTTCGATCATATTAAAGCCACGTTGATGCCGTATTTTTTGCATCGTCGCTACCCTAATTACGCGTAATCATGCTGCTAGCCTGATATTTGTGAGGACTCGACGAATCCTTCTTATCCGGCCAAGATACGCAGACCGTTACAGCTTGTGGATTCGCAACGGTTACAGTCCCTGTTGCAGCTGATGAGCACACGTTGCCCCCCGCAGCAGCATTGCAATCGCAATTAGAGAGATAGATTGTTCCTGTTGCTCCTGGTACTGCCGTCTGCAACTCACCTACCCAGGTGGCCAAATTGACCGAAGAACTCACCCACATTTCAGAAAAAAGCTCTCCAACGAGATAGCTTGCATCATTTCTCGCTTTTGACTGTCCGGTCTGATTCATTGCTTGGGCCGTTAAACCGACCAATGCCAGTAGAGCCACGGCAAACAACAAGAGACTAATCAGGGCTTCAAGAATGAACGACCCGGATTGCGATGCATAAGTATCTATCCGCCTCATGACAATCATCCACAAGCCATCGCATCAGTTGCCGGCGCATCAGGATTGCAAAGTTTGACGCCACCGTTGACACTGATCGTCACGCGGTAACGACGCCCATTAGCACCGCCACTGGGGCTAATAGAAATGGAACCGGCTGTTACTGCCTGGGTCGAGGTACCATCGAAACTAGCCACTAACTGTCCAACCGGACCAAAGGTAACGACAAAACCATTCAACACTCCTGTGGCAGCTGGAGAAGCAATAACATCTATTCCCGAGTACGCATCTCCAGCGCTTTTAAATGCGATAAAGGGATCACTTGTACATGCAGTGGCACTACCGGAATAAGCCGGAGATGTTGGACACGGTTCTTCCTGATCCGGGGGGAGATATGCAGCGATACCGCACTTTCCCCACGGCTGTCCCTGCAGATTCCCCGGAGTAGTTGCCCCCGTATATTGAGTAACAACCCATAATCGAGATACTGAAGACGCAGTACATGCATTGTCTAAAG
>Ga0318572_10000611_pt1 | contig 13482 bp, 12 predicted proteins | sample GRESIP089b5f20_FD_202528 | JGI IMG/M metagenome (GOLD analysis project Ga0318572, IMG submission 202528) | Tropical soil microbial communities from Luquillo Experimental Forest, Puerto Rico - GRE.SIPMG.089b5f20 | ecosystem: Environmental > Terrestrial > Soil > Tropical forest > Bulk soil...
ACTTTCCGAAGCGAGAAAGTACGTTTTGGTCCGATGCCTTCAGCGGCATGTTCGACTGGTCATCAAGCTCCCCAGATGCGTAATCATTTTCTTACCTGTTGCTGAGAACAGCGGGAACATGTCGAATTTTATTTTCTCTCGTCGAGCGCTTCAACGGATGATCGGCGACTTGGCTGTCGTACTCGAGAGGGATCAACTGACATCAATTGTAGAACGGCTCAACCGACCAGGTGATGCAAGGCTACCTGCTATGTGGGAGCTGGTGATGCTGGCAGCCTTTTCAACCATCGGCAAATTACGTCACGAAATAGAACTACCAAACGGACGTCGTCCTGACATTGAGTTGACAGCAAGCGCTGACGGTGGTGCCCCTGTTCTAATCATTGGGGATGTCGCCACCATATCTGACGCAGGACTGGATGAACAAAATCCTGTAGGTGTCCTGAGTACGGAATTGAGTCGTCTTGCGATGAAAGCGGGGCTTAATGCAAACCATTTTGGCTACGATATTCGTGGTGGCCATGTGGGACCATTTAGGGATGGTCGCATGAAGTTATTCTTGCCGAAAAAGGGGCCTCTACTGGAACTCATGCGCGAGGAGGTGGAGCCTTGGATCTGCGCCGTAAAGGATGACCCAGATCAACCCCGTCAATTTGAGTACCATCAAGATGAGGTCGCATTCTCTCTAACTTACAATCCCATGCAGCCGTATGCTCGAGGCTGCTACGCCAACTATGCAGTGGCGGCTTCGCGCGATAAAAATCCATTGTTTAGAGGGTTAAAAAGTAAGGTCGCTCAGTTGAAGCAAGCGCCTCAGAATGCGCTACGCTTACTTATCGCATGTGATGGAGACAGCGAGCTCTTACGGCAATCCAAACAAATGAGATCGCCTGGGGTATTCGGTTCCCGTGAAGTAGCTGAAGACTTCTTGCGTCAGAACAGCTCAATTGACGCCGTACTTCTGGTCACCATTGATGAGCAACGGCAGGCGTTCGGGATGGCGACTACATACCGGATGAGATACGACCTCGCTATTGCGCCGCCTCCTGCGCGTTCTCAGAGGATGACGTCGGATGCAATCTCAGCGCTTGATTCGCTGTTGCGCGAAGCCGTCAAACGCATACCACAGCCAGTTCAGTCGGCGTACAACGCTGCACTACGATGTAGTGAACCAGGCTATGGTCCTGACATGATTGGAGGTTATGAAATGGGTGGCGAATACGTTCGATTGTCGTCCCGTGCTTTACAGCGCTTGTTGGCAGGTGATCTTACAGTCAAGGATTTCATTGAAGCGCACGGTTGGAATGATGGACATGGGCCCAAGAACCCATTCGCCCGTATGGCACATGCCGGCAGGATGATCCAGGAAGTAAAAGTAGACGACGCCGGTGATGAAGACGACGATTGGCTGACATTCCGGTTCGGTATGCCGGACCCGGCGGTGGCGCCGTTTACCGTTCCAGGAACTGCGGAGCAAACTGATCCAAAGCGCTAACAGATTCCGAATGAGGTGATTGAGGAGATAGAGGTGACAAGATAGTGAGTAGTCTGGTGCAGACTTCCTCCCAGAGCCCCTGCACCTTCCATTTCCGGTAAGCGCTCGAAGCGTGTCGCCAGTCACCAACTTGGTAGGTTTTTCTTCTCCAAGGCTCACCTGTTGCAAGTTTTTCAAGGACTCCATTCAGTAGGGTGCGTTGATCAAGATGTCGGAGATTCTTGGTGTGTTCTGGCGCCAAAATATCTTGGATTCCGCGCCATTCCTCATCTGTCAGTGGTCGTGTACAGTGCCCCAAGTTGTTGAGCAACCGCTGTTCGACATCACTTTTTTGAGTCGGCGAACAAGTTATCCCAGCATGTAAGTTGAAGGTGTTCGTTGCTGGCGGAACTTCCAGATCAGGGCGTTCCGTCGTGGTGATCTGTAGTACCCGCATCTCGGTGACAGCCACTTGGTGGCCTCGAGCGATACCGTGAAAAACGGCGCGTACCGTACCCTGCGGTAATGTGATTCCCAGACTTCCGTCGAGTGCATGTAAATAGACACTGCTCCACATCCGACGTGCAGAAGGGTGAGCCCAGACCCAGGTGAAGAGCTCTTTACTGGCAATAGGTTCTTTGTAGTGTTGATCTGCAGTTGTTAGCGTTAGCCCGGCGGAGAATGTCACTGTATCGCCTATAGGCGCGGAAACATGTTCCAGGCTGGTGGGGTGAAACAACCATGGAGAGATGTGACGCAGTGGTCGGAAAAACGCCTGGATGAGAACGATGGTGGGGACGAGGTATTCGGTTCCATTGTCGTGAAACGAGAACACCATCTGTCCTTCCGTAGGCGAACGCTTGTCGCCCAATGCAGCAAGGTACTTTTGGGCGGACGATTCCCTCCAGTCAGCCAGGTCAATAGTTAGCCGCCTACGGCAAGTACCGTTGGCGGCCGGCGTTAACTTCTGCATCTGTGTGGCGGGATGCCACAGAGGTACTTCCTGGTTATCGTCGGAAACCAGAAGTCCCCATGCGCCATTACGGCGTTCAACACGTTCGATCCACTGCATCGCTGATACCTCCTGGGAGGTATAGCGTGCAACGTGAAAATTTAGTACACGACTTTGCGTGATAGGGCGTAACCCTGGCGCTGGGACTGGAATGTAACTATGATCTTAATGCCATGCTCAATGCAAAAAAAAATGACAATTTCCATTCGACGGCACGACAAGGTCGTAAGCGAGTTCAGTAGTCGCCTTGCTGGATATTCTGATCAGGAAATCGCAAAATTTTTCAATTTTTCCATGTGGTTCTCGGAATGTTATGCCAATGGTTATGAACTTGAAGGGCCAATCCGGTTGGTTCTTGATAACAGCATCATTCAGTCCTTCAAACACCGTGATACAGATCGGAAACGTGGACTGCACGCATTGGCCTACATCGCATTTTGTCGTTTTGTGACGGAGTGGAGTGATAGGCCTACTGTGCTGGCGCTATCCCCCGCGGCGATTTATGAACATGTCGGACGACGTAGCCTCGTGATCGAGGAGGCGCACGCAACATTATTGGAACTCCAGTCATTGTTTGCAGAAACGAAGCTACCAGTCGCCACACTCGGGTTCTCCTCTATTACCAGCTTGCTGGACATATTGCGCGACATCGAGGCGGACGACGACTATCTCACGCAATACGTTCGAGGTCTCGACAATGCGAGTTGGAAGACTGACCTGCGAGCACCGGTAGGTATCAAGATTCCCCTTGGCATTGCCTATGATGCGATTCCAGACGATCTCCCTATGCGATATTTTGATCCTTGGTACGTCCAGTTCGTCCTGTCTGGGCGTGTCGAGCAACACATCATTGAGCAGTCGCGGCATGACCCCTCTGCTATGCCGATCAGCAGCGGTGATATGACCAAAGACTTGGCTGATCTAAATGAGTTTAGTAGGAAAGGATTGTTGAAGGGGCTGGGTGACATCGACATGCTACAAATTTGTGATGTGCAGCGTCAGTATCAGCAAAATCTGGGTTACGTTCTACTGGGTCAGACACTTGACTGCGGGTTATCGACTGTTCTCTCAGATCGTCATCGCTATATTGAAACCGCCAGCTTTTGGGGCGGTGATCCGTTCGGTAGTGAAGGAAGTGGCAATGCGATGAAGTCCAATCCATTTGCAGATCAAGACCGTCGTGCGGAACGGATTCGCCCATTAAGAGCTGAGTTTTTTGAAGCTCTGTCGGAAGCGTGCATGGCGGCGAAGGCTGAATCCTCTAAGCTTTCTCCACGTAATTAGCCTCGCCAAGGCGATCTTCCTCCTCGGGTACCAAAAAACCATTGACCAATTTCTACACCGATACCTATCGGCGGTTTCTATTGCCTTAAAGTTCTACTGTTCGGTGGTTGACCGTCTGAAAATCTTCCAGCTGCATTGATCTGATTGCCGGAAACTCTCGACAGCAGCTTTGGTTTTTGGCATTGCCTGACGGTTATGCCGATAGATATGCCATGCCCCAATCTTCTTCAGGAGATCCCAAGCGTTGATCGTTTTGTCTTGCCGTATAAGGGCTGCTACTGCCTTGTGAAAGGCCACCGTAATCTGCTCGTCGAGCTGCCTGTAGTCTCGAGGGGTTTTCCCTGATTTTTTCCGAGGTATCTGCTTCTTCTCCTTGGGGGCCTGCTCCAAGTAGACCTGTAGCAGAATGTGTTTAATTGGGCTGAATGGCCCTTGTTTGGAGAGCCTGATCATTAGACTTGGCCAGTGGCAAATCGGAGAACGCGTGAATGCGCATTCGAATTGCGCCAAGAATTGCTTTCCATAGTAGTTAGCCAGGTCCTGAGACAACAGCCGGGCAGCGATGTCACGCTTGGTTATACGGTACCCCGCCTCATTTGCCAGTTGTCGATAGACAGTTTGGTGAGATTCCTGACTACGACTCCCTAACTTACCAATAGATGCTATCGCTACACGCGTGAGCTTCTCATAAGCCAAGTGTGTTGCGATGGGTTGGCTGATAGCGTCGTGGGGTAGTGCGAGTCTGTTATCTGATATGAGCCTTATCTCGACCAGCATTTCCCCGTGCTCTTTGCAAATCAGCACCCCGGGCAGTAGGTGTGACCGATGCCAATACGACTCACCGAACCGTTGGACATCCTCGATTGCGCATGTTTGGCAGAAGCGCCACCCGATCTTAGATGTTGTTGCACCATGGATTAGTGCAGCAAATGACTTGAGTCCATCTTTTAGTGTTTTTAGTAGCTTTCGCCGGAATTGGTTAACCTGTTTCTCCGGTAGGAATGCTGTGACGTAAGGGAATACCGTGTGCTGGTCGAGCAAAACTTCAGCATTGATCCCTGTTAGTCCGGCCAACCGCTGCAGGTGTGCTGACATTAGCATCGGAATAGCACTGACCACTACTCCAAGTACCTCCTGGTTGAATTGCTTGATAGACATTCCCCAATGTCGGCATGCGCGAATTATCAGGCTCCCAATTACCTCATCAGGGTAGGGCTGAGGGAAATAGTGCAAATTCAGCCGATGGCCAAGACCTTTCGCAGGTCGCATACGGCCCCCATTTTCTGTAATTGCTCAAATGCCGTTGTTCCCTCCTTAGTGGCTCGCTGGATGGCATTGCGGAGGTCGCAGGGCTCCAGTGGGATTTCTGGTGATGCTGCTTTGCTGGAGTTACGAACCCGTTTGGGCGGCATCATCTGCTCAATGGCTTGTTTGGTCGCATCAAGAACATTTGTTGCCGTACCGATTGTCTCAATTTGGCTTGCCAGTGCATCAGCTTGCTCCGCTTCAACGCCGAGTGCTGTGATGACACCTGTCAGCGAGGAGCCAAACATCGGATCGCCTGGCCGTATAGAGGCTCCAAGGAGTCGCTTGCCAACCAGCTTGGTCTGCATCGACCTCAAAATCACCTCCATGTCGATGGGGGCGATGTCATCGTATGCCTCAAGTGCCTTTAGGTCCTGTTTTCTTAGGGCTTCCACCATAGGTTGGACCAGTGCCAACTCTGTTTTTGCGACGCTCTCAATGAGTTGAGCTGTGATCGTCTCCGAGCCATCAAGCATGGCACGCCACTGGCAGGCAGCGAATAGCTTAATGGTTAGGTCAATGATTCCCTGTGTGTGCTGATACATCAGGTCAGACAGGTAGTCATTTAGAGGGATTGGGGTTTTTACCCACTGGTGGTGCCATAGCACCTTAATGAAACTATCCCATTCTTCATCGTCGTTCTCGGCAGTATTTTTCTTAGCCAGTCTGTCCCAATACGCCAATCCCTGTCCGATAGAGCGTCGTGCTTGGCGGAAATCCAATGAGAGGACTCGGCGCGCCTTATTCGTACCGACGAAAACAATGGGAACGCCAAGCTCGTTTGACGCCGATACCAAAAGAGTCATCAGCGACTGCTTATTTTTAGGTGCGTTCTCCAAGTTCTGGATTTCATCCAGAATCAGAACGCCAACGCTGTGGATATGAAGAATGCGGGCAATGTCATTTAGTAGTGTCTCCACGCTGGCGCGCGGTTTGGCATACAGTTCGTAATAGTTGGCATCCGGTATCAGGTTGTCGATCTGTCGGAGAATGGAGTGGCAGAGCCCTTTCACACTTGCACCATCATGTGGTGTTTCTATGCGTAGGTAGGGGATTTGCCAGATTCGTAAGTCTGGGTGATAGATAACGGCGGGCATAATTTCTTGTAACCGCTGGAGAATCCTCGTTTTCCCCATCCCTGACACGCCAACCAGCGACGTAGATAGTGCTGCCATGCGAGTGCCTGCCGCAGAGGCAGTGAACGATGTCCCTGTCTTCTGGGCCTCGTATATTCCCTGGAATACTTTTGTATGCGCTGCAGTACGAGGGGCTCGCCCCACGTATCCCTGTCGCAGCATGCTATCCAGGGTGAAAGCCAGCTGGACATGGCGCGCCAATGGAACCAAAAAGTCATTCAAGCTCATTACTTGGTTGAGGCGCTCGGCTGTCGGCCAACTCCGCTGTTCTGGAGAAAAGTCGGGCAGTCGCGTCAGCATCTGGATTAGCTGATCTTCACTGGGGGTAGGCGGTAATGCCTCAATCAGTGGATTTCCCTGAAAGCGATTGATGCGCTGCGGTGAATAGATTGCAACGACATGGTTGGCTTGGTTATCCATTAAGCATCTCCTGGCGTTTCAGGCGTAGGCGGTCAGTTAGGGAACCTGGTGACGCCTTAGGTGTGGCGGACTCTTCATCTTTTGCCCGGCCCGGCAGTGCGATGACATCTGCACTTATGGAGGGCGTAGGTGGTTTTCGGTTTATAGGGGCTTCTATCTGGCGTCGTGCTCGGCGTTCGTCCAGGCGGTCAGGAGCGACATCCTTTTTCCGTGAAGCACGGGATTTCCCCTTGGATACCTTCCTCATTTCTTTTTTTGCATGCTCTGTAATAGGGTCTATAACTGCGTGGAAATGACTCCGCTCTTGTGCATTGATGTGATCGGCCTCATGGCGGAGAGCGGCTCGCATGTGTTCATAGGCGCCAACTTCGTCAAAGGAGAGTCCCTTGTAGTCAGCACTTCGGGGAGCGAGGGTTGCCTCGATGTACCCCTTATCACCTGTGTCATCATGAATGTAGATGGAGTCGACCAGCCGTTTGTCGTACGAGACGTTGAGAGTGAACTTTCGTTGCCCGGCTTGGACAAGCCAGCCACGCTTAATGACTTCTTGGCAGGTGTAATAGCAGCCACGGAACAAAATCCCCGCCTTTGTGACAGTAGCCTTCTCTTCAGGGAGAAGTGATAGCCGCACAAACTTTTCGTCGTACCGAGTCAGAGAGCCAGATCTGCGTTTGAGATCCTCCGACCAGATCTCTGTAGGAATTGGCCGCACCCCCTGTGAAAGCATTTCTGCCGACAGTGGGTATTGCTTCATCACTGTGCGGTTATGCATGATGATGTCCGTGAGCAGAACGGCTTTGATTTCATCCAGCGTCAGACAGGCATCCTTGTCGTATTTTTTGCCTCGCCGCTTCGTGGGATTGTCTGGTGGCTCATAGCCAGGAACAGCATCTGCCATGGACTTCTGCGTAACGTAGATGCCGCATTCAACTGTTCCTTTGCGGTCAGGGCGGAGCGCTGGCTCATTCTTAATGATGATCGCCATGTTTTTCGACAGTAGGCTACTGTCTCTGGAGATCATCTCACCTCTGTCTCCGACGAATTGTTGTGGGAATGCTCCCGTCGCTGGCCAATCTGCAGGGTCATATGGAACGCCATATTTCTGGCAGAGCTCAGCCTTGTTTTCTGCGATGCTTATGATTGCGTGGCGTGCAGCAGGCCATGAAGGGGCCTCCAAGCCAACATAAAACCCTACGACGAGTCGGCTGAACTTATCGTAGATGAGGTATAGGGTTGGTTTTCCTATGATGCGCGACCGATCTTTACTGGAAACCAGCCAGACATCAGCAATGGTGGCGTCGATTTCGTAGATATGGCCAATTCCATGACAATCCTGAAGTCCGTAACCTGGACGCGCTCTGTGATTTTGCTCGAAAGATTTATCACTCAGGCGACTGCGCAGAATCTCCTCCAGCGTGAAATGAGTATTTAGGTAGTAACGGAACTGACGCAGGCTCGGTATCTCTCCTGGTGGTTTGATATAACGCACCTGATTACCGTCGAAATAGCTGTAGTATTTCTCAAGAAGCCGTTGGTAGGCGGCTGGTACAGAGACTGTTCTGTCTTTGAGGTAGCAGCCCCGGATCACTTTATCCATGTTCTTCCGGTCTGCACTCATAACCAAGAAACAGTCATGATTGCCATACTCTGGTGTGCGCCCTCTACGCGAACCAGGGTTGTCGTAGGAGACCTGTCCGCAGTTATGGAATTTCCCCATGAGAGCAGCTCTTGTTTGGCCGCCGCACCAGTACCGACGTAGATCCTTCAGCAATGTTTGTGGTGAGCATTTCAACTCCCTGGCCCGTGCCTCAATGAGCATGTTGCGCTGCCGGTAGTCGTAGATCGCCAGATTGCTAACCAGTGGTTCAATCCGTGACCAAGCCAGATTGGCGCGTCGGACGGCAGTAGGGGAGTGTTTCCTGACATCAGGTTGTATCGTGCTGGTTAACGGTGTCAGGTTGGTTATCTCAGAGAGCCGTACGGGAAGAGGGAGTGCTTTCTCGTCGGCGATTGGGAACACCCAAACCAAGTTTTTGGCCAGATCAATGTCCAGGATGCGCATTGTGGAACCGGCGAGGTTAACCAGATCGTTCTTGAGCAGCATTACCTTCCTCCCACGATCTTCAGACCGCCTTTCCGTTTGGCAATGCGGAAGCTGGCCATTGGTGCAGTCACCAGATCTGGGTTGGTAAGGTCTGCGTCCAGAATGCGGTCGAGCATCAGCATCTTCGCTATGCGGAGACCTTCACCGGCGCTAATGCTCTGACTTCGGTCGTAGAAAGTGCAGAATTGGTAGAGTGATCCTGTGGCCTGTTGACGCTCCAGCATCGAGGCCATTACGTGCTTGTGATGCTCATAGAAGCCTGGGTAAGGCTCCTGTTCTTCCGGCTTAAGTGCGCTACCCCGGATTAACTCAATGTTGGTTACCTCTGGTTGCGGCAGCGCGCTATGAAAGACCAAGTGATGAGGAATTCCTGAGTTCTCCAAGTAGTAGCGTGTTATTTCCAGTTTTGCCAGGGAGTTTTCGTCTTCAGCTTCCTCAGAACGTTTTGCATCGTAAGCTTCCAAAGCTTCCTTACCGCCATGCATACGCGTCACCAGCATATCGACCGTCATCACGGTAGGAACATTGGTGCCTGGGTAGAAGGGGTGTCGAATGCCGAGTGTTGCAGCGATTTCCTGAGTTAGGTCGCGGTCAAGGGGGAATTGCTCCCGAATATCCACGATGTCCGTCGACCACTCCAGGAGGAGGAATAAGTGCCATTCGACGTTCGACAGTAGTTGGTGTTCTCGGTCTATCTTGAGCCCAGGGACTCGCCGACTTTCACCGAGCGACGAAATGTCTTGAACACTGATCCATGGCTTGTAGTCTGCACCCTGGCCTGTACCACGCCCTTCGGCAATAAACCGTTGAACGGTCTTCTCATTCATCTTCGGCCCGCGCATCTCAATTCCTTCTCATACAATTCCTGACCATCGGTATACCGAGCATCGAGATAGTCTTTACTCGGGCTACGGCGTTCACGTATAGGTTCGTACAGTAGTCAGATTTTTTGGCACCCCTCAAAAATGAGGATTATTACCCGTAAACGGGTCTATGTACCTGTTAGGGGCTAAAGTTGCGCGAATATGGGTATATCGCTATGTTGGCGATATATCTCTGAGGCTATGAACTGGGAACAAGAAGCGCGCGGAATCCTTCGCGCGGAGATGTCACGTCGTCGAATTACCTACAAGGTTTTGGCTTCTCGGTTGGAAGGGATGGGTATTCCTGAGACCTATAAGTCGGTTGCCAGTAAGGTAGGGAGAGGCACGTTCTCATTTGTATTCTTCCTGCAAGCCATGCGTGCCATGGGAATCCAACAAATTGACCTGTCACCGCTTGACGATGGTGACGTTACTGCCAGATTGTGATTGCCAGTGGTGTGAGCTACTGACGCTCTGTACTGTCACCTTCGCAGTAGAAAAGCATAACGAGGGATCGGTAGTTTGAAGAGTTTTGTTGTTGTGGCACTTCTCTGCTCAATCACGTCTCTTCAGGTGATGGCTCACGGAAGCAGTGGGCATCATTCGAGTAGGGGGCATTACATAGGTTTGGGAAGCTACCACTCGACCAATTTTAACTACGCAACGGTTGGTGTTCTGCGCGATCACCGCGGGAGGATCAAGCGCTCTACCCGTGCAAAAAATGACTTCAAGCGCGAATACCCGTGTCCGAGTACCGGAAAGACATCAGGTTCCTGTCCTGGGTATGTCATTGACCACGTAAAACCGCTGAAACGCGGAGGCGAGGATGCTCCCCGTAATATGCAATGGCAGACCGTCAAAGAGGCCAAGGCCAAGGACCGGACGGAGTAGTTTCGAGTGGAGACATTCCAAAAATGAATTACCTGGTCCCGCCTTTCTGTCAGCGGCAGGAAGCATGCCGGCGCGAAAATGACACGGGAACTGGTAATGCCCCATTTATTCTCTAACCCTTGTGGGAACCATTGCCTACCCGATAGGAAATCAGGCGCTGTGATCCGATCCGAGTGGCTCCCCATCAAGGGCTTGCCGTAAACGCTTTCTCTCACTTTTGGAAAGACGCCGCCACGCCAATATCACCGCGGCGAGTTCGTCATCATCACAGTAGAAATATGCGGTAGGTATCTTAAGGATGTCCGCAATTTTCTTGGCGGTGTCGAATGGTGGCTCATGGACTCCAGTTTCATAGCGGCTAATGCGCGCGCTTGCTGTGCTTTCGTCAAGTCCAATGCTCACGCCAAGCCGATCCTGTGGCAGGTCGGCACGTAGACGCGCTTCGCGTAACCGTTGACCAAAGAGTGACACAGGAGACTTTGCCATCCTGCGATATTCGTAGTTCGCGCTTGATGCGTCTCTACGTAATTCGTAGAATTGGTGGCTTCAAATGGCATAGGGATGCCATTTCAGAAACATTGATGGGAAAGTTAATGTCCAGATTCTTTCTTGCAAGGGTCGCTGCAACGTTGATCTCGGTTGGTTGCTTAACGTCTCCAGCCGTTGCTGGTGGTGGAGATGATGCAAAATATGATGAGGCGGTTCCGGATTCTGCTGCGGGGTATCGCGTTCTCCAGAAGAGTTTTCTAACGCAACGCGATCTGGCACCCGGTGGATTTTTTGTATCCGTACATTTTGAAAACAACCAGTGGGTTGTTGACGGTGTTACAGAGAAGATGCCTGTCAGAAAGTCCCGGTCTGAAGAGATCTTTTACATTTCCCAAGACAAATCTCGTTGGTATCTGGCGATTCCAGATCGCATAGGTCAGTGTTCGTCAGATAAGGCTCAGCAAGCCGAACCCTATACGGTTTGCACCAGTGCGTTTGGCTCCTTTAGTGGTGCTGGTGCCTTTGTCTCGGTTTTGACGTCATTGGGGTCATCCATGCTGGCGGCGAAACCAACGACTGTAGACAGTGAGCGGCTAAAGAAAGCCGTCTATTCTGTTTCGGAGGGGGATTTGAATAAGCAAATCTTAGCCGTACGGGAAGTGCAACAACAGGAGGAGGAGGCACGTGCGCAGAAACGTATTGCGGAACTTACGAAAGCACAGGAAAAACGAGCGGTTGAAGACGCTAAGGCCGAGCAAGTAAGGGTCTCGAGAAAAAAAGCTCCGGCTGGGGCTAAAGATTTCTGTCAGGGCCGGACGATAGATACTTCTCCCAGTAGTCCTGCTGCATCTTATGAGTGCCAAAACTATGGATATGCAACCTTCTCAGACTTGAAGAGCGAAGGCTGGATCATCGTTAATACCATGCCAAGATCTCTGAATAACGGCATACAGCGAGGCATGGTCACAGATATTGTCATTGAAAAACTAAGGTGACCTATTGAGGCTCAGCTGGAAGTACGACCAAACGATGTTTTCGGTCTCGGCGTACTACGGCGACTTCTCTGTGCTATTTCGCTATCGTCACTTCATTTCAGCGGTTTTGCATAGGCTCATCCCATGAGCCTTGGTCGGAGCAAGATAGCGCTCTGGATATAGCCAAGGCTTCACCACATGAACATCTATATCGACCTGGAGTTCAGCGCGCTGTCAGAGAGCGCTGAAGCCATCTCACTTGGGGCTGTAGCTGAAAATGGGGCTGAGTTTTACGTCGAATTTGATCCGCCTCCAGCATCATGCTCTGACTTCGTGGCTGGACATGTCTTGCCTTTGCTTCAAGGGGGGGTCTTTCTCTGCCTTCGACAGGAGTTTTCCTCCCGGCTGGAAACTTGGCTGCGTCAGTTTGGTGGTCCCATTCAGTTAGTCGCCGATTCTTCTTGGGACTGGTATGTCCTTCGTCGAGCGTTGGGTGGTGTTGGGGGACAAACAACAGATGTATTACCGATTGGTCGTACCTGTGTAACTCTCGTAACTGCGATTCCGCCAACAGGAGCAGTCGGCGACGTTTATGAGACGGCACGCCTCCAGTGCTTTTTGCGTGATCCGCGCCAGCATCACGCATTAGTTGATGCTCGAGCACTACGTGCAGCTGAGTTGTCGCGTGCAAACACACAAACTGACGACGTTATTACTCGTCTGTAGGTGGCTCCTTACTTCGTAAATCAAGCAGTATGAGGTGCGTTGGCATCTCATACGAGGCTGTGTCTCTGGCAGTCCAGCCGATCCGGCACCCCAGACCATGAAAGTAGGCAACAACAAGAGCACTCGACCTAATCGACAATCGCTCCCAGCCCATCTTTCCCCACCGGCGCCTTCGCCAGCCAGGGAATCAGCCCACAACGCTTGGTGAGTGTCTGAGATACTCGTTCTATGAAGGGCGCTTCATAGGCGCCTCGCTGGCTCAGAAGCGGATCTTTCGTCCCGCTGGCCAGCAGCGACTGATTGACTACCCAGGCAAAGGGCTCAATTCCCGCCCGGGCCAAGTCGCCCTGAAGTCGTTCCGCCTCATGGACCGGCGTCGCCTCGGGCAAGGTGACGATCAGGACGTGTGTGAAATCCTTGTCCCGCAGACGGGGTAGGAGCTCTCGCACCGACTCGGGCATATCCCCTTGGGTTCGCATGACTTCCCGGTGGTAGGCCTCGGCCGCATCCAGCAGCAGGATGGTGTGCCCGGTCGGCGCCGTATCCAGTACCACAAAGCCATTCTTGCCTTGATCCACGGTACGGGCAAAGGCCCGGAAGACGGCGATTTCTTCCGTACAGGGAGAACGCAGATCCTCCTCCAGCATGGCCTTGCCGGCGGCATCCAGGTTTTTGCCAGCCTTGTCCAACACTTCCCGGGTGTATTGGGCGACTTCCGCCGCCGGGTCAATGCGGGTAACGGACAGATTGGGGATAACACCATCCACGGTGGAAGCTACATGGGCCGCCGGGTCGGTGGTGGAA
>Ga0318572_10000614_pt1 | contig 13460 bp, 15 predicted proteins | sample GRESIP089b5f20_FD_202528 | JGI IMG/M metagenome (GOLD analysis project Ga0318572, IMG submission 202528) | Tropical soil microbial communities from Luquillo Experimental Forest, Puerto Rico - GRE.SIPMG.089b5f20 | ecosystem: Environmental > Terrestrial > Soil > Tropical forest > Bulk soil...
GATTGGCCGGCTCAAGATCGTTTGCGCGCCTCCGGAGGACTTGCCCCGCTTCCTTTCGCCCACTCAGGTTGCCATGGTAGACGGCCTCTATGCGGCCGGCATCACTGTGGCTGACCACCCGGACCAGGAGTTGTGGCTGAGCCAGTTGAGTGAAATGATCACTGACGGATTCGGCAATGACGATGTGCGAACTGAACAGCTGAACTGGAGCGCGGTGAACCTGCTGCTGGCAATGCATGCCCAAGCTCGGCATCTGGTCCAAGACCACTCCATCAACCATCACCGGGGTAGAATCCACGAAGTCGTGGCATGGATCGAAAACAACCTAAAAGATGACCTCACCATCGATCAGGCAGCTTGCCAGTTTGGCTTGTCCCGCAGCTTGCTAACCAAGCAGTTCCGTCTCTATACGGGCAGGAGTTTCGTTGACTACTGTAATGTCAGACGAGTACAGAAGGCGGCAACGATCCTGGTAACTGAGTCCGGCTCTGTAACGCAGGCGGCTCTCGAGAGCGGTTTTTCCAACCTCAGCCACTTCCATCGTCAATTCAAGATGTATTTCGGTCTCACACCCGCGGCCTTCCGGCGCAAAGTGGCTGAAGATGGTGGTCTTTCGCTCTGCCCCTAAGTCAGAGTCATTCCATTCACCGGGGTAACGACCTCTGCGATTCTTTGTCGGCATCCCATGACGGAACATACACTCCGCTTCAATCAGGCTCGATGAAGGGCCATGTTCATGTCTGCGAAGCTCGCCGCGATATGAGTCGAGCGGCCATCGGAGTGAAACGGGAGCTGTTCACAGGTCACTTTGTCCAGGTTATGGCTCCTCAAGCCACCGGATCGCCGCAGACATGTCATTGTAGAAGACCCTGTAGTCTCCCTCTCCGAACGCCAGCCGCGACAGGTAAGCCACCCGAGTGTTGGGGACCACGATCGCTCTGCGGAGATGAATTGACCCATCGAGTTCGGACTCGAGTCTCTGCTGGACAATAGCCGGGTCGACAGTCGGCAGTTCCATCTCGAGAGCGTCGTAGAGAATCCTACCTTGTTGCATGTCGCTTACCAGTTGCAGGACGCGTCGCTGACACTCGCAAAGAATTTCTTCCGACGGCACGCCTCGGACGCGGGCCACCACGATGGCGCCGACCGGCTCAACCCATAGCTGCTGACTATTCATGCCATCTCCTTGCGCGGAGGCCTGCATAGGAGACTCGGCGCCGTGGCATCTTCGGCATCGATCAATTCCAGCGCGCGAGTGGATGCATCCGAAACGTGTGTAGTGATCATTGACCGTCTCAGACTAGAATTGTCGGCCAGACTCGATCCAGGGGTGAGTTGCCGACCACCAGAATAGCTGCAAGACACCGAGCAGAAAAGCAGAGGTCAGAATCGTCCCGGTCGATAGAAGCACTCCCTTCCATGTGCTTTCACTGTTGAGCGCGAAGCCTGCATCCTCCGGAATTGCGGCCCATTTCTGGACGTGGGCCAGGCCGAAATACGACGCAGCCAGCACACCGCCCAGCAACCAGGTGTTGGACCAGGGCACGCCGAGGATCAGATACTCGGGCATCTGATGATAGGTCCAGACGCCCAGCCCTGAAACGCACAAACCCTCGATGGCAATATCGAATGCTGCGGCGACAGCAAGGATGACCGGGAGATGAAGCTTTCCCAAGCTGTGACCCATCTGGCTGTAGTATTTTGACGCTACCAACGGTACAAAACCAAACCCGAATCCCCAGATAAAGCAGATCGAGATCGGGTACTGCTGGCCTAGTATGTGGATGCCGGGAACCATGATCAGGCTCGGCGCAACCGTCGCGTTCCAAAATCCCCGCGAACACCAAAGCCAATCGAAGCCAGACAGCATGAAGCCGCCGAACACCGCGCCAAGATTGATCGGGTTGCGGGACCATAGCGCCCAACCCAGTGCCCCGATGAACAACGCTGAGATAACAATCTCGTATCCGTGCAACATAGAAATTTTGCTCCACAACTAACGCACAGCGCGGAAACAGTCGCGGATCTCCTTGACGAACAGTTCCGGCTGTTCGAAGGCCGCGAAATGCCCTCCCCGATCCAACTCGTTCCAATGGATTAAATGTGGAGTGAAGCGGTCGGCCCAGCTCCGCGGCGCTCTGTAGATCTCCTTGGGGAACACACTGTACCCGCAAGGAACGGGAACCATGTCGTTGGCGACGAACGCTCCCTCAAAACTTTCCCAATAGAGCCGGGCTGAGGAGGCAGCGGAATTATTCAGCCAGTACAACATGATGTTGTCGAGCAGTTCGTCATAGCTGAAGACGTTCAGCGGATTGCCATGACAGTCGGTCCAGGTCTGGAATTTCTCGAATATCCATGCTGCCTGTCCGACGGGTGAATCCGCGAGGCTGTAGCCTAGGGTCTGTGGCCGCGTCATCTGCTGGACCGAATAGCCCGCTTCCCAGCGCTGGTAATGCCCCATCGCCTGCAGCATTGCTGTCTCATCCGCATTCAGGTTTTCATAAGGTGGGGGCGGCATCACGACTGGCAGGTTGGTATGGATCGCCTTCAACCCGGCGGGCGTTTGCCGGGCCAGTGTGTGCGTTACTGCCGATCCCCAATCGCCTCCCTGCGCGACATACTCGGTGTAGCCGAGCCTCCCCATGAGGGTGTTCCAGTTCGACGCGATTTTGCTCAGATTCCAACCTGTTGCTGTCGGTTTGTCTGAGAACCCGTAGCCGGGGAGAGCCGGAATTACGAGATCGAAAGCATCTTCCGCATTGCCCCCGAAATTCTGAGGTTCGGTCAACGGCCCGATCACCTTGAGGAACTCAAGGACAGATCCCGGCCAGCCGTGGGTCAAAATCATGGGCAATGCCTGTTCGTTCGATGAACGAATGTGCAAGAAGTAGATATCCAGGCCGTCGAGTTCCGTAGTGAATTGAGGCAAACTGTTCAGGCGGGCCTCGCAGCGCCGCCAGTCGTATTTGTGACGCCAATAATCCACGAGTTTGATCATTTCTGCCAACGGCACGCCCTGTGACCAGTCGGTGACGGTCTCCGCATTCGGCCAGCGGATATCGTCGAGGCGTATGTGCAAATCGTGGATTTCCCTTTCAGAGATTCTGATCCTGTATGGAATGACGGCAGTAGCCGCCGTCTCGCTTTGCGCTAGCATGGGATGAACTCCTTGTGTGATGAAAAGAAGGCGGGCACCCTTGCGGATTTGCCGTGGGCACCCGGACGGCTAACGAATACGAGAGGCAAAGCGCTCAGGCTCGATTGGCAGCCAATGCACCCCGCGAATGCGATGGAAGCGTGCTCCCAAAGTCATTCTTCGCAACGCTTCTGAACTCAAGGGGATTCCGCTCAAGAATCAGAGCGAAGATGCCGCACGTCTGAATCAATGCCAAAATGCAGGTGCAGATACCTGCCAGCTGTGTGACGAACGGCGAAAAATTACCCTGGATCGCATAGATTGTCGGCAGCCCTGAGAAGGCGAAGCCTCCGATATAGCAGAGCGGCATCAACGCCAGGATGAAGACGCTCTTCCAGCCGTTGAACCAGCCGCGGAAGCGGTACGCGATTGCGGCACTCAGGTACAAGGCCGAAACGTTCGCAAAGAGCCACCACCAGGGAAAATGCCCAAGCAGAACCAGCGGCTGATGGCCGAAATAGGTGTAAACACCACCATACCGGAGAAGAGTTTCCTCGATGAGGATGTCTGCGAGCCCGGAAAGGGCGAAGCCCATCCAGAGCACGCCTGTGCTAGCCTTACGCATCAGCGCCGCAAACAAGATATAGCCCAGAATGGCTCCGAAAGGCCACCACATGGCGATGGTGTAGTAATCAAACTCACGCCCCATCAGGAAATAGAAGAGTTGGCTAGGATTGTGTGACTGAGACCAGAAACAACCGGCCAAGTAGTTATCGACACTCTCCGGAAAAACGCAGAAGGCGCCGCCCATGACGATTGCAAACGGCACGGTTGACTTGAAACGCACACCTTCAAAGATCGAAACAACGACCATGATGAGCGCAAGCGTCACCATCACGATTGTTGCGAACAGCACATGCTCGGGGTTTTGCGGGAAAGCGCCGTTGGGAGGAGCCGGTGTGCGAAAGTTCGGATCGAGTACGACCGGCGAGTGCGCCGTCTGGGCCAGCATCGTCGCCGGAGAGAGCAAAGCGACGCCCAGCAGCGTTGAGGTGATTACCGCCATCCAAGAAAACCTGGGGCGAAGGTTGGCAAGGACCGGTATCGTGGTCATGTTAAACCTCGTGTTAGTTGGGGTGAATGATGTTCAGTTCCATGAGTTGAACGATGTCTTCCTGGAGCTTTTTGAGGTCACGCGGCCGTTCCTCAAAGTAGCCGAGGATATGGCGGTGGGAGACGGATGTGACGACCATGTTGAAGACCATGAAGTAGAGCATTTCCGGGTCTTGCCTGGCGACAATGCCGGCGTCCATTGCATCTTTGAGCAGAGGAAAGAATGCGTCGTGAAATGGGCGAAGCAGTTTCTCGACGAGGAAATCGAAGGCCTCTCCACGCTCGGAGGCAATCCGAGACAGCAATAGTCCACAATCCGGTTCGCCGCATACGGCCGCGGCCAGAATGCGAAATGCCGCCTTCAGGCGTTCCCGTATCTCGGGCTGCGAGGCTTCGTTCAGGCACCCGAGATTATGAAGGAAAGGCCGCAGATATGCCTGCAGGCGATCCATCACGGCTCGCCATAGCTCTTCCTTCGAGCCGAATCGGTGGCTAATCAGGGCGTGATGGACGCCTGCTGCCTGGGCGATTTCTCGGGTACCCGCTGCTTTGAAGCCGGATGTTGCGAAGGCGGCCTGTGCCGCTCGCAAAAGCACCTCTGCTCCGTCAGCTTCATCCTTGCCGGGACGGCCCGGCGACCGGCGTCGGACGGTTCTCGGCCGTTTTTCCGCTAATAGGCTTGGCTTGCTCAATCCGTCACTTCACCGTTTTAATTCGCCACTTGGCGAATTCATAATTTCACTTTATTCGCCATTTGGCGAATTGTCAAGAAGCATGAGCCGAGTTCTTTCAGGAATTGGAAAAGCTCATAGCTGGAAAGCTATCTAGCTGGCGAATCATTAATTCGTCGAAGAACAACCGCAAATCCTGCGACTCGCTTGCAGCAGAAAGCGGCGGCGATAGCGTTGCGTGTCACGCGGCCTACGCTGTCCAGCCTGCTGAATGGCAAGATCGATCTTGACACCGCTATCATACCGTGGTAATTTACCAGTGAACTACTTCTGTAGATGGTAGGTAAACATGCGAGGAATGCGGCGACTCATCGCGATTAGGTTGAGCACAGCCCCAATGGGGCGCGCGCTGCCGGATTTGCCTATGGTCGAAACCGCGATGGTCCGCCTGATTCGTAGCGCGGCAGCGGAGATGACGGATTTCTTCGAGCCGGTTTTTCGCGAGATCGGTCTTAGCGAAAATGCCTTTCACGTTCTGTGTTTGCTTCTCGCGACGGAGGACGGGCAGTTGTCGCCAAGTGATCTCAGTGAGCTGGTGGGCACCAGCCGGGCAAACATGACGAAGATCATCGAAAGTCTGGCAACCAGCGGTTACGCTTCACGTCGCAACGTGAAACACGACGGGCGGCGTCAGGTAATCGCGATTACCGAGTCCGGTAAGGCGGCGGCCATGGCAGCACTTCCAACGCTGTCCCGTCCTCTCAAAATGGCTTTCTCGAGCCTCACTGCCGAGGAAATGGCCCAGCTCGATGCCCTGCTGCGAAAGGTCGTCGTGTCGTTCGACAATGGCGCTCTGGAGCTTGACGCCACAACCATATTCGGAAAGCCGGCAAAGGAAGACCGTCATGGATAAGCAGCACGCCTGACATGAAATTAAGGATGGATCGGGTTCTTAGCGTGCAAGTGTTCGACCCATCAGAAGAAGCAACACGCGAATGACGCATCAAAGGAGTCAATCATGATCTCGGAAGAAAGCAACAATTACTGGCAGAAAATCGCTGCCTGGTGCGGGCCGGTTTATGCGGCCGTATTCATCATTTTCTGGGGAGTTCTCGGCCATAATTTGCCGCCACCGTCCGCAACGTTCGGGCCGCAAGAGCTGATGGACAAGTATTACTTGCCGTACCATGACCAGATTCTGCTGGGGAATGTGGTTTCGTGCGTTTTCGGTATGGGATATTGCATTTGGTCGGCGCAACTCGGGATCATGATGTGGAAGCGGGAAAAGTATCCCATCCTGGCGTGGACCCAGATCATAGGCGGAGTGCTGACGGGGTGGGTGCTGACTGAAGTGCCTGCGATGTGGGTCACGTGTGCTTACATGACCGGTACGTTGAGTGCTGAACACATCTGGGCGCTTCACACCGAGGCGTGGTTCATCTGGACTCAAACCGTCTGGATCACTTGGATTCAGGTGTTTGCCGCGGGCGTTTTTGCATTCTTGAAGCACGGCGAGCCTCGTCTGTTTCCAAAGTGGTGCGGCTGGGTGGGCATGGCCTCCGCGCTTACCATCACTCCGTGGTTCCTTGTTCCGTACCACAAGACCGGCCCGTTTTCGATTGGAGGTTTGGAGGTTTTCTGGGGCGCGTATGGCGCGTGGATCCTCTTCTTCGTCTCCTTCTCAGTGCCGATGCTTCAAAACCTGAAGCGGGTCCGTATTCCTGCCGTCCCGGGCATCGGCCAGGCGATCAGCCGCAACCAATTCGAAGCCTGAGGTGGTCGATGAGTAACTCAGGACCATACCTGTGGAAGGCGACACGCGGATGTTGAACCGGCGCAGCTCAAGCAGCGTCAGTTCAGCACCTCTGTTGCTCCCTAGAGGACCCACCGCGTGCCTGGCTTGTAGGGACGCGGCGGGCCAGGGAATCTACTGTCGACCAGCCCCATTTGGACGAAGTGAGGGGCGAACGCAAAGGCAGCGACAGGTGGGGCGAATGACCAACAGACCTCTTCCATCCAGGCGCCATGGTCGCCATACGCTTTGGCACATAGTGTTCCCTCAGCGAGCAAACACCGATAGAGCACGCGTTTACCGCAGGGCGGACTTGACCGCCCTGCGGTAGAAAGCAACCAGTCTTTATCGCAATGACTCGGCCACCGTCGGGGCAGGCTAGCACCCCAATTGACTAGTATTTGGCCTGATCACTCTCTGGGAGCACACCAATAGGCAGAAGCCATTTGCAAGCACTATCTGAGGACTGCCGCCCCCAATGACATTCGATCACTGCTATTGCTGTGCCCACGCAATGGATATCGGTTGAGAATCACAGACATTGTCAGCCCCATGCACAATACCGATAACAAGACAGTCATGAGACCGCCAAGCTGTGTTGTCAACCAAGAGTAGGTTCCATTGACGACTATGACTGCCGGCACACTTGTAAACGCGAACGAAGCCAGATACCCCAGGGGCGCCAGAAGGAACACCCCAAACGCTTTCCAGCCCTGAAGGTGCTCTTCGAATCTGTGAATTAATGCAGCCGAGCTGAAGCATCCCGCTGCATTCACGAACATCCACCAGGCCGGAAACAGGAAAAACACAAATGGCTGGTTGCCGTAGTACGTATAAATGCCAGGAACCCTCAATTCTATTTCCTCAAGAACGATGTCAAGCACGCACATCAGGCCATAGCAAATCCATAGAGATTTCGTGCTCGCATTCTTGGCAAGCAAACTATAGAAAGCGTAAATCTGTATCGCTCCGAAGGCCAGCCAAGAGCAAATTGGCATCCATGTCATCGGTCTCCCTAGTATCGTAAAGACGACTTGGCTATTATCGACTGCCCAATAGCATGCTCCGGGAATGTCGATAATTACCTCGACTACGCTGAACAATATGCCGCTCGCCGCCACGAAAAGAGGAAGCACCTTTCCCGTCTTTCTTGCGTTGATCGCGGCAACAATGACGACCACCAGAAAGCAAATGACGGACCCGATTGAGGCGCTTAGCGAGTTGGTGAAGCTATAGGACAGGTCCACCGGCGGTTTCGGCAGGCCGAATGTTGAGTCCATCGCCGTCGCTGTAGTTGGATGAGCATAAGCTGCGACACTCGATAGGCACGAGAGCACTGCTGCTCCGCCTATTCCGAATAGTGAATGTTTCATGGATGATTCCTCTCTGGTGGCCTTATGCTCTTTCCGCGAACGACGTATTGTCGTGTGGTCCGAGTCGAGCAGATTAACAGCGCCTCTTAAGCGTGCCGGTTTGACGAGCATTCTCTGCATCACTATTTCGTGACGTACTCGACTTGTGCGGAACGGCAATCTGTGTCCTTCCAAGTTGAATCTTACATACTTTTCAGACCCACATTTGCGAAGTGCGCCGTGATATTAAAGTCGCGTTTGGTGAAAAAAAAGAAACACAATTTGCTCCCGAGGTTTCGTACACGTAAGCTTGTCTCACGCGCTGACGACGCGCATCGAACTGCGGATAGGAGCGATCAGGAGTGCAACTACAAGCGTTTCCATGGCAGCACCCTGACTGGATACCTGGCTAGTGCAGACACCCACTGGCCTTAGGAATGCAAATGACATGCACTCTCCGCATCTCTCCGGTCTCTGCTACGGCGGTAGCGAGATATACTCGCTCTCAAACCAAGTGCTCGAGCCATTGCTGGACGGGAGAAACGGGACAGGTTACATGGAACTCAGGCACCTTCGCTATTTCAATGTTCTGGCTGAAGAACTCCACTTCGGTAACGCCGCGGAGCGATTGCATGTAGTCCCGTCCGCGCTCAGCAAAAACATTCGGCAGCTCGAAGAAGATATTGGAGTAAGCCTATTCATAAGAAACCACCACAATGTGGTTCTTACCCAAGCCGGGAAGGCGTTTCTTCTTGAAGCGCAGCGCACGCTGGACCGTCTACAAATGGCTCGCCTGGCCGCACGGCAGTCCAGCAGCGCAGAGGGGCAGCTGGAATCTCTTTGGTTTGGTTTTACTCCCTCTTCGTTGAGCGGGGAGCCTTTGGATGTTCTGACCAAATTTCGGTCGGCTCATCCTGCAGTGCACTTTTACATGCAAGAGGGACCAACCGATCAGTTGCTAATGGGTCTTCGAAATGAAAAGCTCGATATTGTTTGTACTGAAATTCTGAACGTGGATGCCTCTTTCGATTCCATCACCGTTCGAAACCTGCCCTTGTTCTGTGCGTTAAGCGAACGACATCCGCTAGCACGAAAGCGCATATTACATTTGAAGGATTTGGCAAACGAACCGTTCATCATTGGGCGCCCGGAGACGTGGGCCTCTCACTACGACATCTATGTCCGGATATGCAGGTCAGCGGGATTCGAACTGAAAGTCGGACATTTCGTTGACACCGCCTGGGCCGCCATTTGTCTGGTAAGGCATAATTTTGGGGTTTTGCTGAGTCATTTGTGCACTGCTGTAGACGGGGTAGTTTTTCGGCAAGTTGCCGGGACACGGGCCGACACCGCATTAAAACTGTCGCTCTTGCGAAGGCCAGGTAATGTATCCCCTACAGTCGCTTTCTTCTGGGAAACGATTCGCCGGTACATTGCAACGCGTTCTCCGAGCCAAAAAGCACTCCGCAAATAGAGTTAACCCTGAGCTTCATGACTGACGCGTATGAAGTGGTCTAATACGGGAACAAGAGGAGCTTTTAATAGTGGACAGGCAATGAAAACCAGCTGAGTCGCTGCACCTTGTACCGCAGCGCCTCCATGAATGTCCTAGCCGTTGAATGAAGCTACCCTTGGGCCGCCCACTTGCACCGTTCGCCTTGACAACAAACGATGATCCGACACCCTTGGCGCTTCTTATCTCTTTCTCCGTGCCCGTCTCACGATCGCTCACCTCTTCAAGATTACGGTACGAGGTCAATCGTCGGCTCTAGAAGGTTACCTTAGTCGATATTCCCGCAAACACGCCGGTGCCTTTCTTTGGATCTCCACCCATGTCCTGGAAGACCTCGACCGCCGGCAGTAACTGCAGCCATGGAGTGACCTGCATCGAGTAGTTGAGTTCATATGCTTTCTCCGTAGTGAGCAGAGGCATTCCGCTTGCAGCGAAGTGCCTGTTGTAGGAATCGCTGATCAGATACTCGTTAAACCCGAAATCGATGGCGTCCATGGGCCGCTTCGCGATCATCCCGTGGAGGCTTGCTGCTGCGATGAATTCCTTGTCGAGCATGTTGACATCGGACGGAGATAAAATGGCTGAAAATCGCAGGTCTAACCCGCTGTTGGAGCGTTCTACAGATCGCCATACAGCCTGCTTCGCCATGAAATACACGGTGTAGTTTCCCGGGCTGTAAGTATTCGTGGCGGGGTTCAGAAACTTCGTGCCGTTATAACTTGCGCCCACCCGATATAGTCCTGGATAATACTTTTCCTTCCGGTCATTACCACTCGGCGGATCCACAAGGAAGCCCGCTTCGCTGTTCCAGACGCCCCCGCCATTCAGGGTGAAGTGAGTACCTTCAGGGTCATTGACATACTGATTGCGATAGCAAGGCTTTGCCGGATCGAGACAGCCAGGCCCTGCCTGGATCATATTCTGGATGTATATCTCACGAGTCAGGCTTGTCTTCAGTACTACACCTGGCGTCGTTGCAGGGTCCCAAGAACTGCCCGCATTTGGACGCGCGTTTCCACCATAGAGCAACTCGTCCATCGTGTAATTCCACGTGTCCGGGGGAAGTGTAATACCGAAAAAATCCATTCCGGCAATCTGCCCGAGGAATAGATTCACCTTGCCATGCATCATGTCTTCTTCAAACCACCACGAATCCAAACGAAACACAGGAGAACTGGCATCTGCCTGGGGAACAGCCAATGTTCCAAGGCGCTCTCGCAGGTTGACGCCGTTCTGCCAAAGACCAGTGATATGAAACCGCAATCCTCTGGCAGGAGTAAGTTTGCTTAGATCGAAATCCATGGTGCCGCGCACGCGATTGTAGCCAGCGGGAGTGAATTTACCCCCTACCGGATTCGCTAAGAGGGTGGTGTACAGATAGAAATCGAAGGTAATGCCTTTTTGTTCTGCAAGCTCCGTGCGCCTTCCCGCCCAGTCTCCGAATAGATACTGCCGGTTGAAGAACTCTCCTGCGGATCCTGATGTGACATTTTGCGCACATAGAACAGAAGATATGGACATTGCTGCAGCCGCGATATATGCACAAAGACCTCTCACTGATTAACGGGTGTGCCTCCTTACTTCGATAGAAGCTGCAGTTCGCTGTCGATGTCTGGTCGGCAGCGTTCGCCCTCACACATAGAAATCGTACAGAGTTCGCAGGCGCAAATTTGCAAAGCGCAGCGTGATATTTAGTCTGAGTTTGGTGAAAAAAAGGAAACACAAGGTGGAGTCGATGAGATCCGTTAGCTAAGACTGCAGACCTCTTGCACACCGCTGCGATTATGCCGTGAAGACGACGAGAGGGTCCGGTGCTCTGACAATGGTTCCGGGGCAATACCGGCAGCACGCCGCAACCAGGAACACGACGACTGTCAACTCACGGAGTGATCAATGTATCGAATATCCGTTCAGCGATGTCTGTCATCTGGTCGCTCGTGAGAATCCCCGGGCGGAACTGATTTTCTAATGCCATGGCGCAAAGAGTGCTTCCCACAACGATCAAACGTTGGTGCAGCACATTCTCGTCAGACTGCGCAGTGCCATTTCCGTGTAGCATCTCCACCCAACAGCGTACATGGTCTTTGCACAGTACATCGTCTATCTTGTCGATCCTGTTGCGCCAGTCCGGATGCCGTATCGCATAAAGCTTGAACTCCAATATGAGCACCACCCAGGACGGGTCCGATGCGCGGGTTGCGATCCAATCCTTGAGAATTGTGAGCCGCCCATTCACTGTTGGCTCTTGTCGGAGAGCATCGTAGACGGCTGCGAGCTTGGAATATATCCGACGCTCGAGCAGGTCGAGGAATAGCTCGTGTTTGTCCTCGTAGCGATCGTAGATTGCGCCTCGTGTATAGCCGGCACGCGCTGCGATTTGCTCGAGCTGGGTATTGTCGAATCCTTGCTCCGAAAAGAGTACTTGCGCCGCGTCCAGTATCTTGGAATCCGTGAGTTCCGCTCGCGCCTGCACCCTCTTGATCCTGTGTGCGCTGCGCTCCCGCTCCCGCCTGTGCTCCAACTGGTCGGCATGGTCATCTTCGACAGGGCCAATTCTCATTCAGGTTCATCCTCTCAAGGGCGCACCCATCGTCATAGAAGATTAGGGCAGATTCGAGAACCGCCTAATTTTCGGCCGCCTTTATCCCTGCCTCATGGCAAGGCCCGTCATCTCCGACAACTATCCCGCAGCCGCGCCCCGTTCTCCCACACACCATATCAGCCGACACTTATTTCGCGCTTTACCGGCGTGGGTGAAATCGCATCGAGTTGGAAAGTTTTGGACAATTCTGACCTCCATTCGTCAGAGCTTCACTTTGAATCTCGCCGCTGTTTCCCGTCGCAAAGAGGAGCCTCTCAAGATGCGAGGAGTAGCTTGTCCAGTTGAGGCAGTATCGCTTCGGTCGCTTTTTCCCCTGCGAGGATCTTGCGACGGCCGTCAGTAAATTGGAACCAGGGAGTCTTTGCGAGGTCAACGTTGATCACGATATCTGCGCGCGATGCGTTGAGATTGGATAGATGGTGCCTCATGATGCTAAGTGAATTGTCTGCAATCCCGTACCAGCCGGGGCTCCATCGGTCGGGGCAATGATGCTGCTCCAGGTTGACGGCAATCACCAGGTCCACGCCCGTGCACCGAGCTTCGTCGACGGGCACTGGATTCGCAAGGCCGCCGTCCACCAAGATTCTTCCTTCCACCTTCGCCGGAACATACGCCAGCGGGATCGAGATGCTGGCGCGGATGGCAGATGCCAGACTGCCTTTCCTAAGGACCACCATTTCTCCGGTGAAAAGGTCGGTCGCGATGGCCTCGAATGGAATCCTGCATTCTTCAATACTCTTTCCATTCACGTAGCGCTCAATGAACGCTCTCGTCTTATTACCACCGATCAACCCGTTCTTGAGGGCGGGATCTGAGAGAACGGATACGATTCTTCGCCAGTCCGTGTTTAAGGCAATTTCCTCGATCTCCTTTGAGGTCAAACCCGACGCATAAAAGCCCCCGACCATGGCGCCGATACTTGAGCCTACGACAACATCGATGGGAATGCCACGTCTCTCAAGGACCTTGATGACGCCAATGTGGGCGAGCCCCTTTGCGCCTCCGCTCCCTAATGCCAGTCCGACCTTCTTTCTCGTTCTCATGCTCTCCACACTTATTGCGGTTCCACCTAAAGTCTCCTCATGACGATTTGAGGCTAGCCTGTATGATTACAGCTCGCCCATCGAGTATTTGAGTCGGAATCCGGCCATCACAGCGTCATAGACAGCATTCGCATTGCTTGTCTCTGTGCTGACCCGGGCCGTTTCCGCGTCCAGCACTTCCGTGTAGGGAGCGAGTCCATTTACATAGCGATCTCGCACTACGCGCACGTTCTCG
>Ga0318572_10000619_pt1 | contig 13413 bp, 14 predicted proteins | sample GRESIP089b5f20_FD_202528 | JGI IMG/M metagenome (GOLD analysis project Ga0318572, IMG submission 202528) | Tropical soil microbial communities from Luquillo Experimental Forest, Puerto Rico - GRE.SIPMG.089b5f20 | ecosystem: Environmental > Terrestrial > Soil > Tropical forest > Bulk soil...
ACGGTCGCCCACGGGGGCACGGTGCTGTTCGTCGGCACCAAGAAGCAGGCGCAGGAGTCGGTCGCGGCCGAGGCAACCCGCGTCGGCATGCCGTACGTGAACCAGCGCTGGCTGGGCGGCATGCTCACCAACTTCTCCACCGTGCACAAGCGGCTGCAGCGCCTCAAGGAGCTCGAGGCGATGGAGCAGACCGGTGGCTTCGAGGGCCGCACCAAGAAGGAGATCCTCGGCCTGACCCGCGAGAAGAACAAGCTGGAGCGCAGCCTCGGCGGTATCCGCGACATGGCCAAGGTGCCGTCGGCGATCTGGGTCGTCGACACGAACAAGGAGCACATCGCCGTCGGCGAGGCCCGCAAACTGGGTATCCCGGTCATCGCGATCCTGGACACCAACTGTGACCCCGACGAGGTCGACTACCCGATCCCCGGCAACGACGACGCGATCCGCTCGGCGGCGCTGCTGACCAAGGTGATCGCTTCCGCGGTTGCCGAGGGCCTGCAGGCCCGCGCAGGGCTGGGCCGCGGCGACGGCAAGCCAGAGGCCGAATCCGCCGAGCCGCTCGCCGAATGGGAGCAGGAGCTGCTGGCCTCGGCCACCGCAAGTGCCGCCGGTTCCGCCGCCGCCCCCGCTGTTCCGGACGCCGCACCAGGCGCAACCGAATCAACCCCCACGGAAGGCTGAGATGGCGAACTTCACCGCTGCCGACGTCAAGCGGCTTCGGGAAATCACCGGTGCCGGCATGCTCGACTGCAAGAACGCGCTGGCCGAAACCGACGGCGACTTCGACAAGGCCGTCGAGGCGCTCCGCATCAAGGGCGCCAAGGACGTCGGCAAGCGCGCCGAGCGGGCCACCGCCGAGGGTCTGGTCGCGGCCAAGGGCGGCGCGCTCATCGAGCTGAACTGCGAGACCGACTTCGTCGCCAAGAACGCGGAATTCCAGAAATTGGCCGACGAGATCGTGGCGGCGGCTGCAGCGTCCAAGGCCGGCGACGTCGACGCGCTCAAAGCCGCCCAAGCGGGCGGCAACACGGTCGAGCAGGCAATCGCAGACCTCTCAGCCAAGATCGGCGAGAAGCTGGAGCTGCGCCGCGTCGCCAACTTCGACGGCACCGTCGAAACCTATCTGCACAAGCGCGCGGCCGACCTGCCGCCGGCGGTCGGTGTGCTGGTCGAGTTCCAGGGCGAGGACAAAGACGCCGCACATGCGGTGGCGCTGCAGATCGCCGCGCTCAAGGCGCGCTACCTGTCCCGCGAGGATGTGCCCGACGACGTCGTGGCCAGCGAACGCCGCATCGCCGAGGAGACCGCGAAGTCCGAGGGCAAGCCGGAGCAGGCGCTGCCCAAGATCGTCGAGGGCCGGTTGAACGGCTTCTTCAAGGACGCCGTGCTGCTCGAGCAGCCGTCGGTGTCCGACAACAAAAAGACCGTCAAGGCCCTGCTCGACGACGCCGGTGTGATGGTCACGCGGTTCGTTCGCTTCGAGGTGGGCCAGGCCTAGGCGCCCTCGCATGCCACGCGTGCACGCTTTCGGTGACGACGCCCTCGGTGAACTCGACGCGGTCGGTCTGGCCGACGCCATCCGCGCCGGCCTGGTCGGCAGGGCCGAGGTAATCGAGGCCGCCATCGCGCGCACCGAGGCCGTCAACCCGGCCCTCAACGGCTTGGCCTTCGAGGCGTTCCAGCAGGCCCGGGAAACCGCGGCGGACGGGGCGACCGGCGCGTTTTTTGCCGGTGTTCCGACCTTCATCAAGGACAACGTCGACGTCGCCGGGCAGCCGACGATGCGGGGCTCCGACGCATGGGTGCCGCGGGCGGCCGTCGCCGACGGCGAGTTCACCCGCTTGTATCTGGCCACCGGACCCGTGTCGCTGGGCAAGACGCAGCTCTCGGAATTCGGGTTCAGCGCCGTCGCCGAACATCCCCGGCTCGGGCCGGTCCGCAACCCATGGAACACCGACCACACCGCCGGCGCCTCGTCTTCGGGATCGGGTGCGTTCGTCGCCGCCGGCGCCGTGCCGATCGCGCACGCCAACGACGGCGGCGGTTCGATCCGAATTCCCGCCGCCTGCAACGGGCTTGTCGGGCTCAAACCGTCGCGCGGCCGGCTGCCGCTGGACCCGGACCTGCGCCGGATGCCGGTGGCCATCGTCACCAACGGTGTGGTCACCCGTTCCGTGCGCGACACCGCGGCCTTCTATCGCGAAGCCGAGCGCGGCTGGCGTAACCCCAAGCTGGCGCCGATCGGCGACGTCGTGCGGCCCGGCAGGCAGCGGCTCCGAATCGCGGTTCTGACCCGTTCGGTCCAGCGCGACTGCAGCCCCGAAGTCCGGGAGCTGACGCTGAAGTCGGCAAGCGTGCTCGAGGAACTGGGCCACCGCGTCGAACACATCGACCAGCCCCCGGTGCCGGAGACTTTCCCCGATGATTTCGTCCTGTATTGGGGCCTGCTGGCGCTGGCGATGGCACGCGGCGGGCGGCGCGCCTTCGGGGACACGTTCGACCGCACCCGGCTGGACGGCTTAACGCTCGGCCTGGCCCGCCACGCCACCCGCAACCTGCACCGGCTTCCGTTGGCGATCACGCGCTTGCGCAGGGTACATCGGCACAGCGCGAAGTTCTTTGCCACCTACGACGCGGTGCTCACGCCGACCCTCGCCGACGCGACGCCGCGGGTCGGATACCTGGCACCCACCGACTATCAACAGGTCATCGACCGGCTGATGGAATGGGTCGCTTACACCCCGCTGCAGAACGTCACCGGAGAGCCGGCGATTTCGCTGCCGCTGGCCCAATCCGCCGACGGCATGCCGGTGGGCATGATGCTTTCCGCCGATCTCGGGCAGGAGTCGCTACTGCTGGAACTGGCGTATGAACTGGAAGAGGCGCGGCCATGGCCCCGGATCCAGGCCTCACAATGAGAGCCTCAGTCTGATCCGAGCCTGTCCAGCATGCGTTTGAACTCGCGCTGCTGCGCTCCGGTCAGCTTGCCCAGGATCCGGGCATCGGCGATGCGGACGGCGCCTTCCGCACGCTTCAGCAGCGCGCGGCCCGAAGCGGTCAACGTGGCCGGTAGCGCGCGGCCGGAGGGGACCGACGTCGGACGTTCCACCGCGCCGATGTCTTCCAGCTTGCGCAGGACCGTGTTCATGGCTTGCGGTGTGACGTTGCTGTGCCGGGACAATTCGGCGCTGGACCTTCCCGGGAACATCGAAAGGAGGCGCAGGCAAACGAATTCGGGGAGGGTCAGGCCGAGCGGACTCAACATGGCGGAAACCTCCGGTCGCAGAACGGCTCCCACCCGGTAGAGCAGGTAACCAAGCGGAGCGTCTTCGGCCTCAACCATGTCAACGATATTGACATACATTCGGCGTCCCCACATGGATCTTGGACGGTGCGGCCCACATGTGATTTCCGCGCGATTAAATGGGGTAACCCGCATGGCGCCCTGACGGCCGTTGTTGCCGCGGCCATCGAGGACCTGGTCACCGCCACCATCGGCACCCACAAGTTGTCGCGTGCCGGCTCGATGAGTTCGTCGACGCGATCGCGAAGCGGAACCGGCGGGTACGAGGCCGCTGAGTGGTTTAGGGCGCTTCGAGAGCGAATTAATCACCGCTCCTGCGCCGTTCGTGATTAGCGATACCGATGTTAATTCTGTGGCGCGAAAGATGCTGTGACACAAAACGGCATCGAGGTGTTCGCGCAGGTAAACCGGCGCGCATGTTGAATTCGGCGGAATTTGACCATGTTTAGCGCCGACGTCGAATGGTTATGCGAACCCGTGTGTGTTGTCGCCCGAAGGCGGAGCGACCGTTTGACATGAAAGGAATTAGCATGAACGTCACCAAAACCGCTGTAAAGACCGCCATTGCGGCTGGCGGGTTAGCGGCGGCAAGCGTTTTCGCCGCGGCGACCGCTTCCGCCGCGCCCAACATCCAGGGGTTTGGCACGAGCCAGAAGCTTGTTGACGGGCCGATGGTCACGGACTACACGGTGAGCAATCTGCAGCAAAGCAACACAGCGATTCCCGGCTACACCCCCAAGGGAACGCTCTACCAGGCAGACGTCACCGCCAGGTCGGACGGCGGGCTCGTTACCCCAATGGTTAACGACTTCATCGCCCGCGGGCCCAACGGTCAGAACTACCGGGTGATCGACAAGGTCGGGGCCCCGGGCAGCCTCAACCCGGCGCCGATCCCGCAGGGCAGCGAGTCGACCGGCACGCTGTACTTCGACGTGACCGGCGCACCGCCGAATGGCGTCGCCTACAACGACGGACTGCAGGACATCCTGATCTGGACGTCGAACGTGGCAGGGGGCGCGGCGCCTGCCGCACCGAACACTCCGCCACCGGGTTCACTTCCCGGACCGGCTGTACACAGCTAATCCGGTTGCAAATCTCTCCCCGCGCCACGACGGGCGCCGCGGGGAGATTTGCGTATGCGATTCAGGACGGCATGGATGCGCTGGCACGCAAGCGCGCATTGCCGCTCTTCGCTTGACTACAGTCGTGAAAGCGCCCGATCCATAAGTGCTTTCGAGTTCACTGCGATTCGATCATCGCGTGACCGGATCCGTTCGCGGGCGGTGTCGTCGATGTCCAGACCGTAGTCAGCGTCGACTCACTGAGAATCCATTCCGGGTGCGGTGGCGTCGCCGCCATGTAACCGACACCGCGGACGGTGTCGATCATCGATTCGTGCTCGGCCCCGAGCTTGGCACGCAGTCGTCGCACATGAACGTCGATCGTCCGGAAACGACCGTTGCAGTCATAACCCCACACCTCGTGCATCAGCCGGGTGCGGCTGAATGCCCGACCGGCATGCTGCACAAGGAAATTCAACAACTTGAACTCGGTGAGGGTCAGGGCCAGGTCCTGGCCGTTGAGCGATCCCGTGAAACTGGCCGGCCGGAGCAAGAGATCGCCGAATTTCAATGTGCCGTCCATCTCGCTGCGCCGGCGTGTGATCGCCAGCCGCAGCTGTGCCTGCAACTCGTCGGTCCCGGCGGCGGGCAGCAGCACATCGTCGCAATGCCAGTCGACGTCTACCGCCGCGAAGTCCGTCGGTGCCACGACGGCCACCACCGCGATGGTCGGTGCGTCAGCGGCCAGCTGGCGGCAGACCGTCCGAGCTCTCGTGAGGTTGGTGCGTGCATCGATGATCGCGACGTCGGCGGTATCGCGATGGCCGTTGATGTCGTCGCTCAGGGGGCCGCGCCGCACGGCTTGGGTGAACGACTTCAGCGTCGGTAAAGCCGATTCGAAATCGGCTTCATCGGTAAGCAGTAGAACGTTCACGACATCTCCAAACCTTACGAGGCTGTGCGAATCGCCCCCCAACCGGTAGGCACCTCACCCGGAGATGTCTTTAGCGCAGCGCCGTATACCCGTTTGAAACCAATGCAAACTATATTCCCCGGATTTCCGGGGATAGGTACGGCTACGTTTGGCTCAGGCTCGGAAATGTCGATGGGTCCGGCCCGTTTTCACAAACCGGACCCATCCTTGAGACAAGCTACTGATTGGACCTCTGGGGCAGCTCAGCTACCTTGGCGCTACCGCGGGCCGCGTCTGCTTCGGCTTCCTTCTTTGCCGCGTTGCGCTGTGCTTCTGCCTTGTCTTGCTGAGCCTGGCCCTCGCGGGTGAGGTCGTCGCGACCGGCCACCGCACCGGCGGCTTCCTTGGCCTTGCCTTTGACGCCCTCGACGACGCCCTTCACGGCTTCTGCAGGTCCCGATTTGTTGTCCGCCATGGATTTCCTCCTCATTGGCGTACGTGGTTGCGCAATCTCGCTCAAACGCCGATCGAAAGAGCGATCGGCCCTCAGAAGGCGGGGCGGATCCTTATTCTCAAGACCCGTTGTTGCCCCGCCTCGATGCGGATTCCCCATGCCGCCACCGGCTCAAACGTCCTCAAACGTGCCCAAACGTGCAATGTCGGAAGGAATGCGGTGCCAACCCAATCCGCCAACTGTGCAGATAATGCACCCCGCTCACGCGGCGTTGTGCTGCGATGAGGCAGGATGTGAACTGCCGTTCCGGATGAGGTCGCCCGGGATGGCACTCTCGTGCGAGGAGTCTGATGACGGAGTCCGATATCGCCGGCGGGGCGGCCCCGAAGCCGGAGCCGGCGAAAAACACCAACGGCGTAGACCCTTCCGGTGGGCAGGCGAGTCGACCCAAGTATTCGAGAGTTTTACTCAAGCTTGGCGGCGAAATGTTCGGGGGCGGGCAGGTCGGCCTGGATCCCGATGTCGTCGCGCAGGTCGCTCGCCAGATCGCCGAAGTGGTCCGCGGCGGGGTGCAGGTCGCCGTGGTGATCGGCGGTGGCAACTTCTTCCGCGGCGCGCAGCTTCAGCAACGCGGCATGGAGCGCACGCGCTCGGACTACATGGGCATGCTCGGCACCGTCATGAACAGCCTCGCGCTGCAGGACTTCCTGGAGAAGGAGGGCATCGCGACCCGTGTCCAAACGGCGATCACCATGGGACAAGTGGCCGAGCCGTACATCCCGCTGCGGGCGGTGCGCCACCTGGAAAAGGGCCGGGTGGTGATCTTCGGCGCCGGCATGGGGCTGCCCTATTTCTCCACGGACACCACGGCCGCACAGCGAGCGCTGGAGATCGGCGCGGACGTGGTCCTGATGGCCAAGGCGGTCGACGGTGTGTTCGCCGAGGATCCGCGGGTGAATCCGCAGGCCGAGCTGCTCACCGCGATCAGTCATCGTGAGGTCATCGACCGCGGGCTGCGGGTGGCCGACGCCACCGCATTCAGCCTATGTATGGACAATGGCATGCCGATCCTGGTGTTCAACCTGCTGACCAATGGGAATATCGCCCGCGCGGTCGCCGGTGAGAAGATCGGAACGCTGGTCACCACCTAAGGGGAAGACGCACATGATCGATGAGGCTCTCTTCGATGCGGAAGAGAAGATGGAGAAGGCCGTATCAGTGGCCCGTGACGACTTGTCAACCATTCGAACCGGCCGCGCCAATCCCGGCATGTTCTCCCGGATCGTGATCGACTACTACGGCACCAGCACGCCGATAACGCAGCTGGCCAGCATCAACGTCCCCGAGGCGCGACTTGTCGTCATCAAGCCCTACGAGGCCAACCAACTCCACGCCATCGAAACGGCTATTCGCAACTCCGACCTGGGGGTAAATCCCACCAACGACGGCACGCTGATCCGGGTGGCGGTACCACAGCTGACGGAGGAGCGCCGGCGTGAGCTGGTCAAGCAGGCCAAGCACAAGGGTGAGGAAGCCCGGGTGTCGGTGCGCAATATCCGTCGCAAAGCAATGGAAGAGCTGCACCGCATCCGCAAGGACGGCGAGGCCGGCGAGGATGACGTCGGACGCGCGGAAAAGGATCTGGACAAGACCACGCATCAGTACGTCACCCAGATCGATGAGCTGGTCAAGCACAAAGAAGGGGAGCTGCTGGAGGTCTAGCGGGCCGCTCAGCAACCAATTCCGTGGCAACCACTGATGCCGGCGCAGGCACCCCGCCCGACGAGCCGGCTCGTGGGGGCAAAAAGACGGCGCAGCAACCCGCCAAGAAAACGTCCCGGGCGGGACGTAATCTGCCCGCCGCGATCGCGGTGGGCGTCTCGATCGGTGCCGTCCTCATCGCGACGATGTTGTTCGCCCCGCGCTACTGGGTGCTCCTCTGCTCCGGGGCCATCTTCATCGCCAGCCATGAGGTGGTGCGGCGGCTGCGTGAAGCCGGATACGTCATTCCGGTCATCCCGCTGCTGATCGGTGGGCAGGTCACGGTCTGGCTGACCTGGCCGTTTGGTGCTCGAGGCGCGCTGGCCGGCTTCGGAGCGATGGTGGTGGTCTGCATGTTCTGGCGGCTGTTCATGCACGACGAGAGCAGAGACCACGATCCGGCCGCCGGTCCGCCACCCCCGTCGAATTATTTGCGGGATGCGTCGGCAACCGTGTTCCTGGCGGCGTGGGTTCCGCTATTCGCCTCTTTCGCCGCGTTGCTGGTCTATCACCCGAAGGAAGGCGCCGGCCGGGTGTTCTGCCTGATGATCACGGTAGTGGCCTCCGACGTGGGTGGCTACACCTTCGGGGTGCTGTTCGGGAAGCATCCGCTGGTACCGATGATCAGCCCGAAGAAGTCGTGGGAGGGACTTGCCGGTTCGTTGGTCTGCGGGATCACCGCGGCGCTTTTGACCGCGACCTTCATGGCTCACAGACCGCCGTGGGAGGGCGCCCTGCTGGGGGTGGTGCTGGTGCTGACGTGCACGCTTGGCGACCTAGTGGAATCCCAGGTCAAGCGGGACCTCGGCATTAAGGACATGGGCCGGCTGCTCCCCGGCCATGGTGGCCTGATGGACCGGCTCGACGGCATACTCCCGTCGGCGGTGGCAGCCTGGACGGTGTTCACATTGCTGCCGGCCTGACAGGACCCATACTGGACAGGTCATGGTCGGTGAGTTGATGTTCGAGGAGCCGCGCCCGAGCAGGCCGCCGCGGCACCTGGCCGACCTCGACGCGGAGGGCCGCGCGTCGGCCGTCGCGGAACTGGGCTTGCCGGCGTTTCGGGCCAAGCAGCTCGCGCATCAGTACTACGGGCGGCTGATCGCCGACCCCCAACAGATGACCGACCTTCCGGCGGCCGCGCGCCATCTGATCGCCGAGGCGATGTTCCCGACGCTTCTCACCGCGGCCGCCGAAGTCACCTGTGATGCGGGCCAGACTCGGAAGACGTTGTGGCGGGCCGCCGACGGTGCCGCGGTCGAGTCGGTGGTAATGCGCTACCCGCAGCGCAATACGGTCTGCATTTCGTCCCAGGCCGGTTGCGGCATGGCCTGCCCGTTCTGCGCCACCGGCCAGGGCGGCCTGACCCGGAACCTGTCCACCGCCGAGATCCTGGAACAGGTACGCGCCGCCGCGGCAGTCGTGCGCGACGACTTCGGTGAGCGGCTTTCCAACGTGGTCTTCATGGGCATGGGGGAGCCACTGGCCAACTACGCCAGGGTGGTGGCCGCGGTGCGGCGCATCACCGACCCCCCGCCGTCCGGTTTCGGCATTTCGGCCCGCTCGGTGACGGTGTCCACGGTGGGTCTGGTCCCCGCGATCCGCAAGCTCGCCGACGAACGGCTCGGGGTGACCCTGGCGCTCTCGTTGCATGCGCCCGACGACGAACTGCGCGACACGCTGGTTCCGGTCAACAACCGGTGGAAGATACGCGAGGCCCTCGATGCGGCCCGGTATTACGCGGATGCGACCGGTCGGCGGGTTTCGGTCGAGTACGCACTCATTCGCGACGTCAACGACCAACCATGGCGGGCTGATCTGCTGGGCAAGCGCCTGCATGGTGCGCTCGGGCCGCTGGTGCACGTGAACCTCATCCCGCTCAACCCCACCCCGGGCAGCGATTGGGATGCCAGCCCGAAGGCCGTCGAGCGGGAATTCGTCCGGCGGGTCCGGTCGAAGGGCGTTTCGTGCACCGTGCGAGATACCCGCGGCCGCGAGATCAGCGCCGCGTGCGGACAGCTGGCCGCCGAAGGCGGGTAGGCGCGGTGAACCCCAGGGGCGACTGGCACGTGTGTAAGGCATCACACCAGCAAACGAGGGGTGCCATGTTTGTTCGCTTGTTGTCGCTATCCAGATTGTTTGCCGCGGCCGTTTTCGTGGCCGCCGCGATACTCGGACTGACCGATGCGCCGCGGTCGGCGGCCGCCGACGATCGTCTGCTGTTCACGGGTACCACGCTCAGCGGTGCGCCGTTCAATGGCGCCAGCCTGCAGGGAAAGCCGGCGGTGCTCTGGTTCTGGACGCCGTGGTGTCCGTTCTGCAACGCCGAGGCTCCGGGCGTTAGCCAGGTGGCGGCGGCCCATCCGGCCGTCACCTTCGTCGGCATCGCGGCCCACTCCGACGTCGGTGCGATGCAGGGCTTTGTCTCGAAGTACAACCTGAGGTTCACCAACCTCAACGACGCCGACGGCTCGATCTGGGCCCGCTACAACGTGCCCTGGCAGCCGGCCTGGGTGTTCTATCGCGCGGACGGCAGCTCGACGTTCGTCAACAATCCCACCTCGGCGATCTCTCCGGAGGAGCTGTCCGCTCGGGTCGCCGCGCTGACCTCCTGACCTCGTGGATCGGGGTCTGGTCGGACTGGCCTTCGCCGCCGGGTTGGTGGCGGCCCTGAACCCCTGTGGGTTTGCCATGCTGCCCGCGTACCTGCTTCTCGTTGTGCGCGGGGAGCGGGCGGGCGAACGGCGCGGATTGGCCGCGGTTGGCCGGGCACTGGCGGCCACGTTCGGCATGGCTCTCGGTTTCTTCACGGTGTTCGGCTTGTTCGGCGCGCTGACCATATCGGCAGCCGCGACCGTGCAGCGATACCTGCCGTACGCGACCGTGGTGATCGGCGTTGTGCTCGCCGCGCTTGGCCTTTGGCTGCTGTCGGGTCGGGAATTGACGGCGCTGACGCCCCGGCCGCTCGGGCCGCGATGGGCTCCCGACCTGCGGCAGCGCTCTTGGCTAGTCGGCATGTACGGGTATGGCGTCAGCTATGCGATCGCCTCGCTGTCGTGCACGATCGGGCCGTTTCTGGCGGTCACCGCCGCCGGTTTCCGGGGTGGATCGGTCCTGGCCGGCGTGTCGATCTACCTCGCCTATGTCGCGGGTCTGACCTTGGTGGTGGGCGTACTGGCCATCGCCGCGGCGATTGCCGGCTCGGCCCTGGCCGACCGCCTGCGGCGAGTGTTGCCGTTCGTCAACCGGATCGGTGGCGTCCTGCTGGTGCTGGTCGGGCTGTACGTCGCCTACTACGGCGTCTACGAGCTGCGTCTGTTCAATGCCTTCGATGGCAAGGCGAATCCCCAGGACGTGGTGATCGCGTCCGCCGGCCGCCTGCAAGGCGCGCTGGCCGGTTGGGTGCACCAGCATGGCGTTCTGCCCTGGGTGGTGGCGTTGTTCGTGTTGGTGGCGGGCGCAGTCGCCAGCGCCCGGCACCGACGGGCGCGGCGCGGGCGCCGCCCGGCTACCGGAGCCAGCCGCGCCGACGGCCCCACAAGTCGCGCACCACAAAAAAGAGCGTGAGGACGGCAAACGCGATCAGAAACCAGTTCTCGATATGGCCGACGTGATTGCCGCGCATCATCGCCAGCAGGAATATGACGCTGAACAGCCCGACGGCGTGCCAGGTGCGGTGATTGATCCGGCTCCACCCCCACGCTGCGGACGGGACCTCGGCGACGTCGACGCCGTTGTAGTGCTCCACCTCGGTACTGGCCACGGCGAATCCCTTTCGGATGGATCGGCATCTCCCGAGGAGATTCTGGCACACCCGCCGCGAGACCCCGTAGGGATCGCGAGCGGGGCACAATGAGGAAGTGACCAACCCGACGGCTCAAGGACGTTCCGGGGCCCGCCTGCGCGTGCTGGTGCTGGGAAGCACCGGCTCGATCGGCACCCAGGCGCTGGAGGTGATAGCGGCCAATCCGGACCGCTTCGAGGTGGTCGGGCTGGCCGCCGGCGGCGCAAACGTGGAAACGCTCGTGCGGCAGCGCGCCGAGACCGGAGTGACCAATATCGCCGTCGCCGACGATCGCGCGGCTCAAATGGTCGACCAACAAATCGGGAGGGTCCCCTTCCGCGGACCCGAGGCGGTGACCCGGCTGGTCCAGGAGACCCACGCCGACGTCGTCCTCAACGCGCTGGTGGGGGCGTTGGGCCTGCGACCGACGCTGGCCGCGCTGGAGTCCGGGGCCCGCCTGGCGCTGGCCAACAAGGAGTCGCTGGTGGCCGGGGGTCCGCTGGTGTTGCAGGCGGCGCAACCGGGCCAGATCGTGCCGGTTGATTCCGAACACTCCGCGCTCGCTCAATGCCTGCGCGGCGGAGCTCCCGACGAGGTCGCCAAGCTGGTGCTGACGGCCTCGGGCGGGCCGTTTCGCGGCTGGACCGCCGCCGAGCTCGAGGGCGTCACCCCCGAGCAGGCTGGCGCCCACCCCACCTGGTCCATGGGACCGATGAACACGCTGAACTCGGCCTCGCTGGTCAACAAAGGGCTCGAGCTCATCGAGACCCACCTGCTGTTCGGCATTCCCTACGACCGCATCGAGGTCGTCGTACACCCTCAGTCGATTGTTCACTCGATGGTCACGTTCATCGACGGCTCGACAATCGCCCAAGCCAGCCCCCCGGATATGAAGCTGCCGATTTCGTTGGCCCTGGGCTGGCCAAACCGGGTCGGCGGTGCCGCTCCTGCCTGCGACTTCACCACCGCCTCTAGCTGGGAATTCGAGCCGCTGGACACCAATGTCTTTCCCGCGGTCGAGCTTGCCCGGCACGCCGGCGAGACCGGCGGCTGCATGACCGCCGTCTACAACGCCGCCAACGAAGAGGCGGCGGCGGCGTTCCTCGCCGGCCGGATCGGTTTCCCGGCCATCGTGAGAACCATCGCCGAAGTGCTGCACGCCGCCGACCAATGGGCCGTTTTACCCGCTACCGTGGATGACGTACTCGAAGCGCAGCGCTGGGCCCGCGAGCGCGCGCAACGCCAGGTTTCCGGAATGGTCTTAGAAAGGTCCTAGCAGCGAAGATGATGTTCGCCGTCGGCATTGCGCTGTTCGCGCTCGCCATCCTGATCTCGGTGGCCCTGCACGAGTGCGGCCACATGTGGGTCGCCCGCGCCACCGGCATGAAGGTGCGTCGGTATTTCGTCGGCTTCGGCCCCACGCTGTGGTCCACGCGGCGCGGTGAAACCCAGTACGGCGTCAAAGCCGTTCCACTGGGCGGCTTCTGCGACATCGCCGGCATGACCCCGGTCGAGGAGCTGGCGCCCGACGAAGCCGACCGTGCGATGTACAAGCAGGCGACCTGGAAGCGGGTCGCGACGCTATTCGCGGGCCCCGGCATGAACTTCGTCATCTGCCTGGTGCTGATCTATGGCATCGCGCTGGTCTGGGGGCTGCCCAACCTGCACCCGCCCACCAAAGCGATAATCGGCGAAACCGCTTGCGTCGCACCGGAAGTGGCTCCGGGCAAGCTCGGGAACTGCACCGGACCGGGTCCGGCGGCGCTCGCCGGAATCCGCCCCGGCGACGTCGTCGTCAAGGTCGGGGACACCCCGGTGTCCACCTTCGACGACATGGCCGCGGCGGTGCGCAAGTCGCGCGGCAGCGTTCCGGTCGTCGTCGAGCGTGCTGGCACCACGATCACGACCTCTGTAGACGTCACGCAAACTCAGCGCTTCCTCACTAACGGGGCCAAGGGCCAGGGCGGTCAAACCGAGGCCGCCACGGTCGGCGCCATGGGCGTCGGCGCCGTCAGGGTCGCGCCCGCGCACTACGGCGTCCTCACGGCGATACCGGCCACCTTCGCCTTCGCGGGAGACCTGACCGTCGAGGTGGGCAAGGCGCTGGTCACCATCCCGACAAAGGTCGGTGCGCTG
>Ga0318572_10000622_pt1 | contig 13393 bp, 14 predicted proteins | sample GRESIP089b5f20_FD_202528 | JGI IMG/M metagenome (GOLD analysis project Ga0318572, IMG submission 202528) | Tropical soil microbial communities from Luquillo Experimental Forest, Puerto Rico - GRE.SIPMG.089b5f20 | ecosystem: Environmental > Terrestrial > Soil > Tropical forest > Bulk soil...
TTGGCTGGCCGTCCCCCAGGATGCGCGCGCCGAAAGCAATCACCCGGCCCCGGCGGTCGGTGATGGGGAACATCACCCGGCCACGGAACAGATCGAAACTGTCGCCGCCGCCGTCGGGCTTTTTCAAGAGGCCGGCCTCGACGCCCTGGGCCTCGGTGACGCCGGCATGTTTGAGGGCGGCCTTCAGGGCGGTGCGGGAGTCGGGCGAGAAGCCCAGTCGGAAGCGGGCGATGGTGCGATCATCCAGCCCGCGCCCCTTCAGATAATCCAGTCCGGCATGGCCGGCGGGGCCGCGCAGTTCTTTCTCGAAGAAGGCGCAGGCCACCTCCATGGCGTCATAGAGCGAGGCGGCACGCTTGGCTCGTTCCCGTTCTTCCGGTGCTTGCACCGGCACTTCGACGCCGGCCTCGCCCGCCAGCTTCTCCACCGCTTCGGGGAAGCTGAGATGGTGGCTCTGCATCTCGAAGGTGATGACATCGCCATGGGCGCCGCAGCCGAAGCAATGATAGAAGCCCTTCTCCTCATTCACCGTGAAGCTGGGCGACTTTTCATTATGGAAGGGGCAGAGCCCCATATGCTCGCGCCCCTTGCGGACAAGCCTCACCTTCCGCCCGATCACCGAGACCAGGGACAGGCGGGCACGGAGCTCGTCCAGAAAGGAAGGCGAAAAGGCCATGGCGGACAGCCACCCAAAGAGCCGAAGACGCTCTTAGATATAGAGCGGGAAAAGCCTTAAGCCAGGGCGGCCTTGACCGTGGCGCTGGCCTTGGTGAAGTCCATCTGGCCGGCATAGCGCTCCTTCAGAGCGGCCATGGTGCGGCCCATATCCTTCAATCCCGTAGCGCCCAGCTCGTCGATCACCGCCTTGACCACCTCGGCCACCTGCTCGTCGGTGAACTGGGTGGGCATGAATTTTTCGATGATGGCGATCTCTTCGGCTTCCTGCTGGGCCAGTTCCAGCCGTCCGCCCTGTTCATAGAGCGAAATGCTTTCGCGGCGCTGCTTCACCATGGAAGACAGCATCTGCAGAATTTCGTCGTCGGCAATGCCGTCGGCGATGCCACGGGGGCGGGCGGCGATATCGCGGTCCTTCAAGGCCGCCAGGATCAGGCGGATGGTGGACACGGAACGGGCATCCTTGGACAGCATGGCCGTTTTTAAGGCATCATTCAGACGCTGGCGCAGCATGGCGGCCACTTACCTCCCCCTCGGTATCTTGGAAGCTTGGGAGCCTACAGCAATCCGCTGATAATTGCAAGTTTATAACCCATTGAAACGTAATGGTAATTTAAAAAGTATCGAAAGCTTGACGGCGGCCGCGCTTTTGAATATTTACACCGAAATTTGCCTGCACGGATCGGGCGGCGGCAAAACACCTGCCGCGCCCACAAGGGGTGAGCCGCAATTATCGCCGGCTCTCCTCCGTTCGCGCGCGGCCAGACAACGATGCCTTAAGGACGAATTGATGACTCACGATACGCCGGAAGCCAGCACCTTCAGCCCGCGCCCTCCGGGGGCGACGGCCGCCCTGATCCTTGCGGACGGGACCGTGCTGTGGGGCCGAGGCATCGGCGCCGCCGGCTCGGCGGTGGGCGAGGTGGTGTTCAACACCTCGATGACCGGCTATCAGGAAGTGCTGACTGATCCCTCTTATGCGGGTCAGGTTATCACCTTCACCTTCCCCCATATCGGCAATGTCGGCGCCAACCACGAAGACGTGGAAAGCAAGATCCCGGCGGCTCGCGGCGCGATCTTACGCGCGGATATCACCGAGCCCTCCAACTGGCGCGCCACCCGCCATCTGGATGCCTGGATGAAGGCCAACAACATCCCCGGCATCACCGGCATCGACACTCGCGCCCTGACCCGTCGCATCCGCGAGAAGGGGGCCCCGAACGGCACCATCGTGCATGCTCCCGACGGCGAATTCGACCTGCCGGCCCTGCTGGCCCAGGCCGCCCAGTGGCCGGGACTGGAAGGCATGGACCTGGCCAAGGATGTCAGCTGCACCCAGACCTATTCGTGGGATGAGGCCCTGTGGAGCCGTGGCAAGGGTTATGCTCGTCAGGAGGCTCCGCGCCATCATGTGGTCGCCGTGGACTTCGGCGCCAAGCATAACATCCTGCGTTGCCTGGCCGATGCCGGCTGCAAGGTGACGGTGGTGCCCGGCAACACCAGCGCCGAAGCCATCCTGGCGCATAAGCCTGACGGCGTGTTCCTGTCGAACGGCCCTGGCGACCCGGCGGCCACCGGCGAATATGCCGTGCCGATGATCCAGGGCGTTCTGAAGTCGGGCCTGCCGCTGTTCGGCATCTGCCTCGGCCATCAGATGCTGGCTCTGGCCTTGGGCGGCAAGACTCACAAGATGGATACCGGCCATCGCGGCGCCAACCATCCGGTCAAGGACCTGACCACCGGCAAGGTCGAGATCACCAGCCAGAACCATGGCTTCGCGGTGGTCGAGGAAAGCCTGCCGGCGGGGGTCTCGGTGACCCATCGTTCGCTGTTCGACGGCTCGGTCGAAGGTTTGGCGGTGGAAGGCAAGCCGGTGTTCTCGGTACAGTATCATCCGGAAGCCAGCCCCGGCCCCCAGGACAGCCATTATCTGTTCCAGCGTTTCGTCGATTTGATCGAGCGGCGCGGCTGATCAGCCCCGCCCCGTCATCTCGCCCAATGTAAAGACTTCTAGGACGGCCCTAAGCCCATGCCCAAACGTACAGATATCAAGTCCATCCTCATCATCGGCGCCGGCCCGATCGTCATCGGTCAGGCCTGCGAGTTCGATTATTCGGGCGTCCAGGCCTGTAAGGCGCTGAAAGAGGAAGGCTACCGGGTCATCCTGGTGAACTCGAACCCGGCCACCATCATGACCGACCCCGGTCTGGCCGACGCCACCTATATCGAGCCGATCACCCCTGAGATGGTCACCAAGATCATCGAGAAGGAGCGTCCCGACGCTCTGCTGCCGACCATGGGCGGCCAAACGGCGCTGAACACCGCCATGGCTCTGTCCGATCAGGGCGTGCTGGAAAAGTTCGGGGTCGAGATGATTGCCGCCAAGCGCGAAGTCATCGCCAAGGCCGAGGATCGCCTGCTGTTCCGCGACGCCATGGATAAGATCGGTCTGGAATCGCCGAAGTCCCGCGTCGTCAAGTCGCTGGCCGATGCCCGCGAGGCGATGGCCTTCGTCGGCCTGCCCTCGATCATCCGTCCCAGCTTCACCCTGGCCGGCACCGGCGGCGGCATCGCCTATAATGTCGAAGAGTTCGAGCAGATCGTCGCCGGCGGTCTGGCCGCCAGCCCGGTCCATGAGGTGCTGGTCGAAGAATCGGTGCTGGGCTGGAAGGAATATGAGATGGAGGTCGTGCGCGACAAGCACGACAACTGCATCATCATCTGCTCGATCGAGAACATCGATCCTATGGGCGTGCATACCGGCGACTCCATCACCGTCGCTCCGGCGCTGACCCTGACCGACAAGGAATATCAGATCATGCGCGACGCCAGCCTGGCGGTTCTGCGCGAGATCGGTGTCGATACCGGCGGCTCGAACGTGCAGTTCGCCGTTAATCCGGCTGACGGCCGCATGACCGTTATCGAGATGAATCCCCGCGTGTCGCGTTCCTCGGCCCTGGCCTCGAAGGCCACCGGCTTCCCGATCGCCAAGGTCGCGGCCAAGCTGGCGGTGGGCTACACCCTGGATGAGCTTTTGAACGACATCACCGGTGTGACCCCGGCCTCGTTCGAGCCGACCATCGATTACGTGGTCACCAAGATTCCGCGCTTCACCTTCGAGAAGTTTCCTGGCGCCGACCCGATGCTGACCACCAGCATGAAGTCGGTGGGCGAGGCGATGTCGATCGGCCGCACCTTCCAGGAAAGCCTGCAGAAGGGCCTGCGCTCGATGGAGACTGGCCTGAACGGTCTGAACGAAGTCGAGATCCCCGGCGCCGATGGCGGCAAGAACAAGGATGCCGTCAAGGCCGCTCTGGCTCTGCCCCGCGCCGACCGCCTGCTGGTAATCGCCCAGGCTTTCCGCTACGGCTTGTCGGTCGAGGAAGTGCGCTCCTGCTGCTTCTATGACCCCTGGTTCCTGGAGCAGATCAAGGAAATCATCGACGAAGAAACGGTCATCCGCGCCAAGGGCCTGCCGATCGATGCGCCCGGCATGCTGCGCGTCAAGAAGATGGGCTTCTCGGACGAGCGTCTGTCCTATCTGTCGGGCAAGACCCTGGTGGAAACCGCCTTCCGCCGCGAAGTGCTGAACGTCAAGCCGGTGTTCAAGCGCATCGACACCTGCGCCGGCGAGTTCCCGTCCAAGACGCCTTACATGTATTCCTGCTACGAGGGTGACGGCATCCAGGCCCCGGACTGCGAATCCGAGCCCACCGACCGCCAGAAGGTGGTGATCCTGGGCGGCGGTCCCAACCGCATCGGCCAGGGCATCGAGTTCGACTATTGCTGCGTCCATGCCGCCTATGCTCTGTCGGAAGCGGGCCGCGAGACCATCATGGTCAACTGCAACCCGGAAACCGTTTCCACCGACTACGACACTTCGGACCGTCTCTATTTCGAGCCGCTGACCGCCGAGACCGTGATCGAGCTGGTGCGCAAGGAGCAATCGAACGGCAAGGTGCTGGGCTGCATCGTCCAGTTCGGCGGCCAAACTCCGCTGAAGCTGGCGGATGCTTTGGAAAAGGCCGGGATCCCGATCCTGGGCACCAGCCCCGACGCCATCGATCTGGCCGAGGACCGCGAGCGCTTCCAGCGTCTGTTGCAGGAGCTGGGTCTGCGCCAGCCCGCGAATGGCACCGCCCTGACCCTGGACGAAGCCAAGGCCGTGGCCGAGCGCATCGGCTATCCGGTGGTGATCCGTCCGTCCTATGTGCTGGGCGGTCGCGCCATGCGCATCGTCCATGACCATGACGGTCTGGAACGCTACATGAAGGATGCGGTGCTGGTCACCGGCAACAATCCGGTGCTGATCGACCGTTACCTGTCCGACGCCACCGAGGTGGATGTGGACTGTCTGGCCGATGGCAAGGACGTGTTCGTCGCCGGCATCATGGAGCATATCGAAGAGGCCGGCATCCATTCCGGCGACTCGGCCTGTTCGCTGCCGCCTTATTCCTTGAGCGCCGATATCATCGCCGAGATCAAGCGCCAGACCGCCCTGATGGCCAAGGCCCTGAAGGTGGTCGGCCTGATGAACGTGCAGTTCGCGGTCAAGGATGGCGACATCTACATCCTGGAAGTCAATCCGCGCGCCTCGCGCACCGTGCCCTTCGTCGCCAAGGCTACCGGTATTCCGCTGGCCAAGATCGCTTCGCGCGTGATGGCCGGCGAAAGCCTGGCCTCGTTCAAGCTGGAAGAGAAGCCCCTGAAGCATGTGGCGGTGAAGGAGGCTGTGTTCCCCTTCGCCCGCTTCCCTGGCGTCGACATCCTGCTGGGTCCGGAGATGAAGTCCACCGGCGAAGTGATGGGTATCGACACCGACTTCCCGCATGCCTTCGCCAAATCGCAGCTGGGCGCTGGCACCCGACTGCCGCTGGAGGGCACCGCCTTCCTGTCGGTGCGCGAAGGCGACAAGAAGGGGATCGTCGGCGTCGCCAAGCATCTGGCCCGCCTGGGCTTCAAGCTGATCGCCACCTCGGGCACCGCCGCGCATCTGCGCGAGCATGGCATCGAGGTCTCGGTGATCAACAAGGTGCTGGAAGGCCGTCCGCATTGCGTCGACTCGATGCTGTCCGGACAGGTGCAGCTGGTGGTGAACACCGCCGAGGGTGCTCAGGCGGTTGCCGACAGCTTCTCGATCCGCCGCACGGCGCTGACCCACAACATCGCCCACTATACGACCCTGGCTGGAGCCCGCGCTGCGTGCGGCGCCATCGAGGCCCTGCGTGGCGGGGCACTTGATGTTGCGCCGCTGCAGTCGTATTTTAGTGGGTCTTTTTAAAGGGGCAACCGGCGGCGGCGATGGGCCCGCCGCCGGAATCTCTTAGTCTTTTCAGGAAGATCGGATGGAAAAGATCCCCATGACTCCGGCGGGTTTGGTCACGCTGGAGGATGAGCTGAGGCAGTTGAAAACCGTCGAACGTTCCGCCGTCATTCGTGCTATTGCCGAAGCCAGAGAACATGGCGACCTTTCGGAAAACGCCGAATATCAAGCCGCCCGCGAGCGTCAGAGCTTTATCGAAGGCCGCATTACCGAGCTTGAAGACATCATCAGCCGGGCGCAGGTGATCGAGGCTTCCAGCCTGTCGGGCAACATCGTGCGCTTCGGCGCCACGGTGACCCTGGCGGACGAAGATTGCGACGAGGAAGTGGTTTATCAGATCGTCGGCGCGCATGAAGCCGACATCAAGCTGGGCCGCCTGTCGGTGCATTCGCCCCTGGCCCGCGCCCTGATCGGCAAGACGCTGGGCGATTCGGTGGAAGTGACCACTCCCGGCGGTTCCAAGAGCTATGAAGTCGTGGACGTGAAATTCGTCTGACGACAGGTACCCCCAAAAAAGCCCCCAGGTGATGAGCCTGGGGGCTTTTTTTGTTTTCCAGAGCGCATTGAGCGCGAGGCCAAGCAGGCGGAGGCCTGCGCCCGGCGAGGGACTTACGGCAGGCAGAGCCTGACGGTACAAAGACGCCCCCAGGTGATGAGCCTGGGGGCTTTTTTTGTTTGTTCTCGCGGCTCTTAAAAACGAAAAGCCCCCGGCCTGATCAGCCGGGGGCTTTTTTTGTTTCTAGGCCCAAAGGCCGCCGGGCTGATTAGCCGACGATCTCGGTCTGGGCGAAGAAGAAGGCGATCTCGACGTTGGCATTCTCGATCGAGTCGGAGCCATGCACCGAGTTGGCTTCCACCGATTCGGCGAAGTCAGCGCGGATGGTGCCGGGAGCGGCGTTGGCCGGGTTGGTGGCGCCCATGATCTCGCGGTTGCGCAGCATGGCGTTCTCGCCTTCCAGAACCTGAACCACCACCGGGCCCGAGGTCATGAAGTCGCACAGTTCGCCATAGAACGAACGCTCGGCATGCACGGCATAGAACTTGCCAGCCTGTTCCTTGGTCAGACGCAGACGCTTCTGGGCGACGATGCGCAGGCCGGCATCCTCGAAGCGGGCGTTGATCTTGCCGGTCAGGTTGCGGCGGGTGGCGTCGGGCTTGATGATCGACAGGGTACGCTCGGTGGCCATGTGTATCTCGTCCTCAAAAAGTAGATTGTTGCGGGGCCGACGGAATGGGCTCCGGCGGCGGTCCATTTTCGGGGCGCGGTGCTCTCAAGCCGTCGGCTTCGCGTGCCACCCTCGTAAATACCCTCTCCGTCCCATCAAAAGGCGGAGAACGGCGCCTTATACTCCGTTGTTTGCCTCAAGGCAACGCGCCAATTCATGACGGTTTTGACAAGTCGGCATTGTTCCTTGGGAAAGGCGATTAGTTCGCCCGGATAGCTTGAATTCCGCAGCTCATTCGTGGCATGACACCTTGTCTGGGAAAGATGGCGCAACATGCCGCGATGTCCGGACGAGGGAAAAAAGAACAAGGCTTGGGTGCGCGATGAAAAATCCGTCCAAACGCCCGGAAACCCTGACCCGTGAAGAGCGGCAGGTGGCGATTACCGTGCAGTCGGCGCAGGACGTCCTGCGCGAGATCGAGGGCTTGCGCAAGGTACTTTCCGACGATGGCCAGCCGCAGCAGATACGGGTGGATGCCAAGCATGACCTGCTGGAGGCATCGGAACGCCTGTGCAATCTGATGGGCCTGGCGGTCTATCAGATAGCCAACAGCGTCAATGGCGAGTTCCAGGGCCGCATGAAAGCGTCGCTGGACAGCCTGAAGGGCCGCCTGCTGGACATGGGCACCAATCTGATGCTGGAAAAGCTGGAGAAAATCCGCGATCGCGCCGAAACCGTGATGGAGGGGCGCAGCTATCCCATCGGTCTGGCGGCCAAGCTGGACTTTGCCTATTCCGGCATCGTCGACAATCTGAAGACCCTGGGTGCTTTGGACCGCATGGAAGCCGAGCAGAAGAATCTTGTCGATGGTACCGGCAAGGAAATCCGCGCCCTGGCCGAGATCGAGCAGGGCTTGGGCGTCATGGACGAAATGGCTGAGCATCGGCGCTTCTCGCGCTAGAACTTCAGGCCTTTTGGCTGTGATTGCCACAGCGGTAATACCCATGATAATCTTCCGGTCATTCCGCTCCGTTGGCGGGGGCTATACCGGCGGGGGATGGGGGCTTCTTACGGAGTCCTCACGCCGGGGCCTGAGCCGATGCGTGCGGGGTCTCACGGAGGAAAGTTGGCATGAACTTCGCTCATCTTGACGGCGACGCCCAGATCGCTTTGGGCTTCCTGGCCGCCATCATCGTCATCGCCGTCGGCGTCTTCTCGTTCGTCTTCACCCGCAAAAGCAGCCGTTAACCGGCCTGCGGCGCGATGTCTTTGTTTGACGCGGACCGGTGTCTCTCCCGGTCCGCGTTTTTGTTTTCTGCCCACCCTCTGCTTTCGGCGAGCTTGACCTGAAGGCTGGCTTGGTCGTCCAATGGCGTCATGATGATGGGCCGTATTCTTGTAAGCCTCATGGCTTTGTTGGCGCTGCCGGTCCTGCCGGGTCGGGCGGTGGCAACCAATATGGATTTCGACGGCTACCAGCGCAGCTTCGAGATGGCGGTGCCGGCCACGGCGCCGCGTCCGCTGCCGGTGGTGCTGGTGCTGCATGGCGGCGGCGGCACCTCTTCCGAAATCCGGGCCTATTCCCATTTCGACGAGATCGCGCAAAGCCAGGGCGTGCTGGTGGTCTATCCCCAGGGGGTGCATCGCAGCTGGAACGATGGGCGCGCCGTTCCCGATTTCCGCGGCAAGGATCATGATGCCGACGATGTCGCTTTTCTGATGGCGGTGGTGGACAGTCTGGCCCGCACCGGGCTGGCCGACCCGCATCGGCTTTATATCGCCGGCTTGTCCAGCGGCGGCATGATGGCTATGCGGCTTGCCTGCGAACTGCCCGAGCGGGTGGCCGGCATCGCCGTGGTAGCCGCCAATATGCCGGCCAATCTGGACTGCGCGCCCTCTCGGCCGGTGCCCGCGATGTTCTTCAACGGTACCGATGATCGCTATGTTCCCTGGGCCGGCGGTGACATCCTGCAATGGGCCAATATCGACCGGGGCAAGGTGCTGTCGGTCGAGGACAGTCTGGCTCTGTGGCGGCGGATCGATGGCTGCTCGGGCGAGATCAAGGATGAGACAGTCACCAAAAGCAAGCGGCTGGGGAGCCGTCGCCTGACCTCCGAGAGCTGTTCAGGCGCGCCGGTGGTGCAATATGTCACCGATGGCGGGGGGCATGTCTGGCCCGGCGCCCATCAGGGACCGGGGGGCGATGCCCTGCTGGGGGCGGTGGATCACGATCTCGATGCGACCAGCCTGATCTGGGACTTCTTTAAAAACTTGCCGGGCAGGTAGGATTTTTCTGCCGAGCGGCATCGGCGGTTTTTCAAATTATCATTGAAAATCAATGTGTAATCAGCGGCATGCGGTTTGCTTTATCTCCTTTGACGTTCTTGCGCCAAAGGAGCCCGCCCATGCGTCCGCAGATCAATCCCTATTCCATTCCCTCATTGCCCGAGGGACCGGAACTGACCTCGGTCGAGATTCTTTATCAGACCGAAGGCCGCCCGCATCTGATCCAAAGCTTCTTCTGGCAGGATTACGATATGGCGCCCGACTATCCGCGACTGAAGAAGTTTCTGCGCTTCTGGGCTGATCACTTCGGCGTGACGGTGCATTCCATCCATCTGATCGACCAGGGCGAATCGACCCCGTCCGAGGCCCATTACATGGGCTATTCGCTGGTGGTGCACTAGAGCGAGTTTCGGTCTGACTTGGTCAGACCGAAACTGGCGATAAGCCTGCGCGGCGCTTGAGCGGGCCCGGGACGGGCCGCATCTTGCAGACGTTTAGAGCCAGTTTCGATTGATCGAAATTGGCTCTAAACCGTAATGACGCCTTCCAGGTAAGGCACCACCCGCCCGGCCATATGGACGCGTTCACCGGCCAGCCGCAGCTCCAGCTGGCCGCCACGTGCCGATAGCTGGCGGGCGATCATCTGGGTCTTGCCCAGCTTTGCCGCCCAATAAGGCGTCAGAGTGCAATGGGCCGAGCCGGTCACCGGATCTTCGGGAATACCCTCCAGAGGCGCGAAGAAGCGCGAGACGAAATCGACGCCGCTGCCCGGCTTGCCGGGGGCGGTGACGATCAGCGCATGGGCATCCAGTTCGGCCAGCTTGGCCATGTTCGGCTTCAGATCGCGAATGAAGTCGGCGTCATCATAAAGTGCGACAACATCGCGGGATTTCAGAACCTCCAGCGGGGCTTTGCCGACCGCTTCGATCAAGCCGTCGGGCAGGGCGCAGGGTGCGGGCGGACGCGAGGGAAAATCCAGCTCCAGCAGGCCGTTCTCCAGCCGCGCCACGCTCAAGGGGCCCGAGCGGGTGATGAAGTTCAGCTCCGTGGCTTGCGGCTCCAGATGCTGGAAAATCACATAGGCGCTGGCCAGGGTGGCATGGCCGCACAGATCCATCTCGACAGTCGGGGTGAACCAGCGCAGCCGCCGCATATCGCCTTCGGTGACGAAGAAGGCGGTTTCCGCCAGATTGTTCTCGGCGGCAATCGACAGCATCAGATCGTCGGGCAGCCATGTTTCCAGCGGCACTACGGCTGCAGGATTGCCGGCGAATACGGCATCGGCGAAGGCGTCGACCTGATAGAGGGGAAGGCGAGGCATCGGACAGACTCCTCCTGCTGCGGGAAACCGGAAAAAGGGAATCAGTGGGCCAGGAAGCCGTCGATTTCCGACTGGTCGAGGATCCGGCCGCTGCCATGAATGACCGAACTGGCGAGATCCATCAGCTTCTGAACGCCACGCGAGGATTCGCTGCAGACGAACCGCAACTCGTCCGCGTTGCCGCCGTCGATGACCACGGCGATGCGGTCGATGGAGGCGGCGACCAGGGCATTCATCTGGGCGATGACGTTTTCAAAGGCGGCGCGATATTTCGAGGGCACATGGTTATAGGCCTCGATCGCCAAATCCCGGTCGCGGAACTGGCTGTCGCGGAAATGGTCCTGATAGGATTTGGGCTGCCATTCCCGGGCTTCCTCCAGGCATTCCGGCACGTCGGGAATCATTTCGAGCATCATGATGATCTCGTTGAAATGGTTCAGGTAATCCGTCGCCAGAAGAGTCTGGGGATTGATGTTGGTGCCGACCACCTTGTCACTGTAGGCAAGAAAGGCGTCCCGCTCTTCCGGCAGGATACCGTCAAGATCAAGCCCTTCGATCATGCCTCGCGTCCACCAACCATTCCCCCCACAGCCTTTGTAACATAGACATTCGGCTTAGGGGCTGCAATTGTTCCAATGTTAAGTCTTTAAAAATCACCCTTATCCCCGGTGATAAGGGTGGTTCGACAGGATGCACTCGGCCCGGTAGATTTGCTCGGCCAGCATTCCGCGCACTAACATATGCGGCCAGACCATTTGGCCGAATCCCAGCAGCAGATCGGCTTTGGAGCGCACCACTTCGGCGTGACCGTCGGCGCCGCCGATCAGAAAGGCGACCGCCCCTCGGCCCTCGTCGCGCCAGCCGCCCATCTTGGCGGCGAAGGCGGGGCTGTCGATGGGCTTGGCACGTTCATCCAGCACCACCAGCGCCGCGCCCGACGGCACCTGGGCCAGCAGCAACTCGGCCTCGCGGGCCATGCGTTCGGGCACCGGCAAGGGACGTTTTTCCTCGACCTCCTTCAAGGTCAGAGACCAGGACAGGCGGCCGCAATAATGCTCGAACAGGCTGCGCTCCGGCCCGGGCTTGGCCCGGCCGACGGCAGCCAGGATCAGCTTCATGCCGAGGTGATCATCGGCTCGGTGCGCTCAGGCGTCTTCAGGCCCCACATGCGCTCCAGGCCATAGAAGCTGCGGACCTCGGGGCGGAACAGATGCACGACGATGTCGCCGGCGTCGATCAGCACCCAGTCGCCCTGGGGCACGCCTTCCACCGAAACCGGCAGGCCGAGATGCTTCAGCTTCTCGTGCAGATGATCGGCCATGGCGACCACCTGGCGCTGCGAGCGGCCGGAAGCGATCACCAGATGATCGGCGATCGAGGACTTGCCGCGCAGGTCGACGACCATAATGTCTTCGGCCTTGTCGTCGTCGAGCGAGGTGGTGACGGTGGTGACGACCTTTTCGGGGTCGAGGGGCTGGTTGAGCGCGGAAATGGCTTTAGGCTCCAAAACGGGGATCAGAACGGACCGAAGGGCGATTTGCCCTGGCGGCGGATGGCGGTGGCCGAGGCGGGATGGCGCTCCTGATGCAGGAAGACCCAGGCAGGGGCTTTCGCCTTCGCCAGTTCGCCAGCTTGGCTGGCAGGTTTCCGCATCTGTCCGAAGCGCCTTGCCGCCTGACCGGACAAGGCATTGTGAGAATATGGGCTGCGGTCGAAAACCGCAACGGGAACGGTCTGGAAGATGCGTTCCCAGCGATTCCAGCGGGGAATTTGCCGCAGATTGTCGGCTCCCATCAGCCAGACGAAGCGCCGGGCCGGGAAGCGGCGGCGCAAGGCGGTCAGGCTGTCGGCGGTGAAACGGGTGCCCAGGCGGCTTTCGATGCCGGTGACATGGATGCGCGGATGGGCCGCCACCTTCTCGGCGGCGGCCAAGCGCAAATCCTGGGGCGCCATGCCTTTGACCGGCTTCAGGGGGTTCTGCGGGCTGACCAGCCACCAGACCTCGTCCAAGGCCAATCCGCGCAGGGCGCACAGGCTGATATGCCGATGCCCCTGATGGGCCGGATTGAACGAGCCGCCCAGCAGGCCGACCTTCAGTCGCAGGCGGTCACCATATGGATTGGGCGGCAAGGCGGGCATGGCTTTGGCGTCAGCTCCGGGTCTGGCCGGTGCCGCGCACCACATATTTGAAGGTGGTCAACTGCTCGACGCCGACCGGGCCACGGGCATGCATCTTGCCGGTCGAGATGCCGATCTCGGCCCCCATGCCGAATTCACCGCCATCGGCGAACTGGGTCGAGGCGTTGTGCAGCAGAATGGCGCTGTCCACCCCGGCGAAGAAGGTCGCGGCAGTGGCCTCGTCGGCGGTGATGATGCTTTCGGTATGGTGCGAACCATTGGCCTCGATATGGGCGATGGCGTCCTCCACCCCGTCCACCAGCTTCACCGAGATGATGGCGTCGAGATATTCCGTGCGCCAATCCTCGTCGCTGGCTGGCAGAACGCGGGCATCGACGGCCTGAGCGGCTTCGTCGCCGCGCACCTCGCAGCCGGCTTCCAGCAGGTCCTTGACCAGCGGAGCCAGATGGGTCGAGGCGACCTTGCGGTCCACCAGCAGGGTCT
>Ga0318572_10000625_pt1 | contig 13376 bp, 11 predicted proteins | sample GRESIP089b5f20_FD_202528 | JGI IMG/M metagenome (GOLD analysis project Ga0318572, IMG submission 202528) | Tropical soil microbial communities from Luquillo Experimental Forest, Puerto Rico - GRE.SIPMG.089b5f20 | ecosystem: Environmental > Terrestrial > Soil > Tropical forest > Bulk soil...
GGGCGGACCCGGGCCTGCACGATACCCCCCTCGTCGCGCTGACAGGATACGCGAGCCCCGAGGATCGGGCGCGCGCTCGGGACGCGGGGTTCGAGCGGCACCTGGCGAAGCCGTGCGGCATCGACCAACTGATGCGCGCGGTCGCGGAACTCGTCGGGCCGATGCCGTAGCCGAGGGACGTCTCCGCCGACGAGGGTTCGGGACGCAGCCGGCCGGAGGGCCTCGAGAAGGCGCGAGCTGCCCGACCAGAGGTCGTGATCTGCGACATCGGCCTGCGCGGGATCGATGGCTACGCGGTGGCGGGCGATGCGCGCCGACCCACCCTCAATCGCGCCGCGCTCGTCGCACTGACCGGCTACGTAGGGCCTCCCGACATGGCCAAGGCCAAGGAGGCCGGCTTCGACGTCCACCTCGCCAAGCCGAGCACGGAGGCCATCGAGAAGGTCCTCGAGGACGTTCAGGGCCGCGGGCAAGGTCACAGCGCGACGAGCTAACGGAAGATATGGGTCACCGCCGACGAAGACGCACCCGGAAGGGCCCCCCCATGAACCAGTCTCGATCGATGGGAAGTACCGCGAGCGCTCCGCACGGTCCCGGTGGCGAGCTGGAGCGGATCTTTCCCGGCAACAGCGAAATGGCTCGCCGGATGCGCTCGTTCGACTGGTCGAAGAATCCCCTCGGGCCTCCCGAGCGCTGGCCGCAGAACCTCAAGACCTGCGTGCGAATCACGCTGACATCGCGCCATCCGATGTTCGTGTGGTGGGGCGAGCGTCTCATCCATCTCTACAACGACGGGTACGCCGCCTTCCTGCACACAAAGCATCCCATGGAGCTGGGGTTACCGGCGCCCACCGTATGGCAAGAGGTCTGGCCGGTGGTCGGCCCACGCGTGGAGTTCGCGATGCACCGCAGCGAAGGCACGTACGACGAAGCGCTGATGTTGATCTTGCTTCGAAAGGGGTTCCCCGAGGAGATGTACGTCACCTTCTCGTACAGCCCGATACCCGACGACAACGGCGACTTCGGCGGGATCCTCTGCCCGGCCACCGAGGAGACGGAGCGCATCATCGGTGAGCGCCAGATGGCACTGCTCCGCGAGCTTGGTGCGAGGACAGCTGACGCACGCACGTACAAGGATGCTACCGAGCTTGCCTCGAGTGCTCTTCAGACGAACCCCGCGGATCTCCCCTTCGCGCTCATCTATCTCGTCGATCCCGAGAAACGCTCCGCCTCGCTGGCCGAAGCGACCGGCATCTCTCGCGGGGACCAACGCGGCCCCCGAGACGGTGGCTCTCGACGCGCCGTGTTTGTGGCCGCTCGACGAGGTCTCGCGCACACACCGCGCGTGTCTGGTACCGGACCTCGCGGTCGTAGCGAAGGAGCTCCCCGTCGCGCACGGCTACCGCGTGACCCAGGCCCTCGCGAGCTCCTCCGACGGCGCCGGACGTGCGGCGGGTTCTCTCGCCACGCGCACGATGGTCTGCTCCCGCTCGCGGCGATCGAGCGCGAGCTGAAGGGCCGCGTGGACGTGCGCCGCTCGATATGGCTTGACGACGAAGCCGTAAGGCATCGAGGCCCTCGACTCCGCGAGCGTCTTCTCGTCCGAGTGGGCGGTGGCGTACACGATCGGAACGCCGAGCTGCGTCCAGAGCGCCTCTCCGGCTTCCGTTCCCCTCATCTTGCCCGCGAGCTGGATGTCCATCAGGACGACATCCGGCGGAGCGGTCGCCGCGAGGTGGAGCGCCTCCTCGCCCGACGCGACGGATCCGACGACCCGGTAGCCGAGATCGGTCAGCTGGCTTTCGAGGTTCAGCGCCACGATCCGTTCGTCCTCGACGATGAGGACGTGGGGCTGCGCCGGACGTGCGGCGGGTTCTCTCGCCACGCGCACGATGGTCTGGGCGATGGCCCGCACTCCTAGGCAATAGTGCACCGGGAGCTCCGCGATCGCGCTGCGGGGCATCGAGGGCTGCACCGACTCCGCCGGATCCTGGACGATGGTGACGCCGCCGTGCCGTCGCACTTCGCGGAGCCCGAGGGCGCCGTCGTCGAGCATCCCGCTCAGCACGATCGCCACGACGCGCTCGCCGCAACTGAGCGCCGCCGAGCGGAACAGGTTGTCGATCCCGACCCGCGAAGGGTGCGGGTCGGTGCTCTCGTCCACGCGAACGTGTTCATCCTCGATCAGGAGGTGGCACGCCGGGGGGGCGAGGTAGACGTGGCCCGGTCGGAAGACTTCCCGACCCCGTGCCGCGATCACGGGGAACTTCGCCTTGCTGCGCAGCCCGATGAGCACGAAGTCCTCGCTCAGCGCGATGCGGTGCACGACGACGAAGAGCGAGCACGCGAGGTCTCCTGGCAAGAGCGCGAGTATCTCCTTCAAGGGGGCGACGCCCCCTGCCGATGCGCCGATGACGACGACGTCGCGTCGGGCCACGGAAACTCCCGCTAGCGGGAATATGGTCCGCGTCGCCTTGCGGTTCTGGTACGACCGATTCGAGGAGGACCGACCTTCATGGGTATCTCTTCCGCAGACGAGTTCGAGCGGTCCTTGTCACGGCGATTGTGCTAGGACCCGGCTGACCACGGGCGCCGACGAGGGGCGAAGCTCCGCCAACGAGCAGTTCCTCTGGCGAGAGGCGCTGAATCAAGCAACTCAGCCGGGGCGATCACTGAAACCCTGTTGTCGGTTCGCGTCGAGCGAGGGGCGGACCGGGCGCCTAACGCGGCGAACGAACCCGCGCGAACGGCAGGAGGTCGGTTTTCGACCAAACACCGCCCCCGCAACCAGTGTTTCCGGAGCCCTCATTCACGCGTCAGGCGGACGTGATCCCCCGGATCGGCCGAACTCCTGTGGGCGGGGTCGCTCGAGGAACGTATACTTTCACCGCGAGATTCGACCCTCATGGAGTCGCGAATGGCGCACGAACGTAAGCCCCATCCGGACGATCTCATGACCACCGGAGAGGCCGCCCGCGCGCTCGGCCTCTCGTCAGACATGGTGCGCTTGCTCGAGCGAGGCGGCCGCCTGCCGGCCCAGCGGACCACGAACGGCCTGCGCCTGTTCCGGCGCGAGGACGTGGAGAAGCTCGCGGCCGAGCGCGCCGGGACGGCACGGAGCGATGGATCGCGTCTGGCTCTCCCGAGCAATCGATCGCGCTCGCCTCGCAGCGGAGCTGGGAGGGGCAAATGAGCAAGAAACGGAAGAGCGGAAGCGCGAGTGCCCCGGGCAGTGAAGAGGTGCCGACTCGGCAAGATGCGGAGCGTCCGGAAGAACCGACTCCTGCGGTTGGGGAGCGCAACGATTCACAGCAAGTGAGCGCGCCACCACAGGTGGAGAGCACGCCCCAGCTTCGCAGCCCGCTGGTCGTGGGCATCGGCGCGTCCGCAGGCGGCCTGGAGGCGCTCGAACAATTCTTCTCTCATGTGCCCAAGGGCAGCGGCCTCGCCTACGTGGTGGTCCAGCACCTCGCCCCGCAGCATGCCAGCATGCTGCCGGAGATCCTCGGACGGCGAACCGCGATGCCGGTCGTCCAGGCCAAGGACGGCGTCTCGGCGCAACCCGACCACGTCTATGTCATCGCACCGGGAACGACGCTCGGAATCTCCGGCGGTTCGTTCCAGGTGGCCTCCGCCGACGCGGAACGGCACGGGCAGATCGACGCCTTTCTGCGGACGCTCGCCGAGGACCAGGGCGAGCGTGCCGTCGGCGTCCTCCTCTCGGGTTCCGGCGCGGATGGCACCATCGGTCTGCGAGCGATCAAGGACCACGGCGGACTCACCGTCGCCCAGAGTCCGGACACCGCGAAGTACGACAACATGCCGCGGAGCGCCATCGATGCCGGATTGGTCGATTACGTCCTGCCGCCCGAGGAGATACCGGCGAAGCTGCTGGAGCACGCAAAAGGAGTAGCCGAAGGGCGCGTTCGGGTTGTGGCTCCTGTTACGCCGCCGGTAGGGGTGGAGGCCCCCTCGGACGAACAGCTCGAGGCCGCCCTCGATCGGATCTCCGAGATGCTTCAACGCTCCACGGGACATGACTTCAGCCACTACAAGCGCGGCACGGTGCTCCGCCGTCTGCGGCGCCGCGTCCTGCTGCGCCGCCCTCCATCGCTGGACGAGTACCTCGACGTCCTCGGGAAGGACGCCCAGGAAGCCAATCTCCTGGCCAAGGACCTGCTCATCGGTGTCACCGAGTTCTTCCGCGACCCGGAGGCATTCGAGCACCTCGCCCTGCGCGCCCTGCCGCACATCATCGCAGCGAACGGCGCGGACGAGGGGCTGCGGATCTGGGTGCCAGGCTGCGCCTCGGGCGAGGAGGCGTACTCCCTCGGCATTCTCTTGCGCGAGAAGCTCGCCGAGGTGAGCCAGGCGCCGCGCGTCCAGATCTTCGCCACCGACATCGACGTCGAGGCCATCGCGGAGGCGCGCCAGGCCCGCTACCCGGCCGACATCGCCGAGCACGTTACGCCCGCGCGGCTCGCCCGCTTCTTCACGCGGCACGGGTCCACCTATCAAGTCACGAAGGAAATACGGGAGATGTGCGTCTTCTCCGAGCACAGCCTGATCCGCGACCCGCCATTCCTCGGGCTTCACCTGATCTCCTGCCGCAACCTGCTCATCTACCTGGACGCCGAGCTGCAGAAGAAGCTCGTTCCGGTGTTCCACTATGCCCTCAGGCCTGGCGGCTACCTCTTCCTCGGCCCCTCGGAGAGCCTCGGGGAACATCCCGAGCTCTTCGACATGGTGGACAAGCGCTTTCGCATCTTCAAGCGTGCCGAAACGGCGATCCGGCCCGTCGTCGAGTTCCCGCTCTCGGGCCGCGGGGCGCCTCGCGCCGTACCTTCCTTGCCGCGTCCACCTGCGACCCCGCCGAGCCAGGAGCAGCTGGTCAATTCCGCATTCGAGCGCATGCTGCTCCAGGAGTACACGCCTCCGAGCGCTGTGGTGAACGAGCGCGGGGACGTCCTCTGCGTCGCCGGGCTCACCGGCGGGTACCTGCAACCGCCGGCGGGAGTCCTGACCACGAACATCCTCGACATCGCGCACGCGAGCCTGAGAGTCGAGCTTCGTACCGCGCTCATTGCCGCGGGCCGCAGTGGACAGAAGGTGGTCCGCGACGACGTGCCGGTCGAGGTGAACGGCTCCCCGCGGCGGCTGAGGCTCACGGTGCGGCCGATGACGCGCGCCAAGCACAACGGTCTGTTCGCGGTGATCCTGCAGGAGCTGATGGGTGAGGCGGAGACCGAGACGCCGGAGGGGGCTGAGCCTTCGGTGCTCGGCGCCGACAGCGCGTCGGTGATCGAGCAGCTCGAGGGCGAGCTGCGGACCACGCGCGCCGACCTGCGCGCCACCATCGAGGAGCTGGAGTCCTCGAACGAGGAGCTCAAGTCCTCGAACGAAGAGCTGCTCTCCACGAACGAGGAGATGCAGTCGGCGAACGAGGAGCTGCAGAGCTCGCAGGAAGAGCTGAAGTCGGTCAACGAGGAGCTGTCGACGGTCAATACGGAGCTCGGCCGCAAGGTCGAGGAGATCGGCCGGGCGAACAGCGACCTCCAGAACCTGTTCAGCAGCTCGGACGTGATCACGCTCTTCCTCGACCGCGAGCTCCGGCTCGCCAGGTTCACGCCTGCGGCGAGGACGTTCTTCCGGCTCATCGAGGCGGACGCCGGCCGGCCCCTGACCGACCTCGCGTCCCGCTTCGCGGGCCAGGATCTCGCCGCCGTGGCTGGCGAGGTGGTGCGCACGCTGCGCACGGTCGAGCGGCAGGTCGAGACGGTCGATGGGCGGGGGTGGTACCTGCTGCGCATCCTGCCTTACACCACCGTCGAAGGCGTCGTCGCCGGCGTGGTGATCACGCTGGCCGACATCACGCGAATCAAGCACGCCGAGGCGGACCTCAGGCGCCTGGCGACGGCGCTCATCGCTTCCAACGACGCCGTCACCGTGCTGGATCTCGAGGGGCGCATCCTCGACTGGAACCGCGCCGCGGAGCGGATGTACGGCTATTCGGCTGCCGAGGCGATCCAGATGAACTACGAAGCGCTGGTCCCGGAGGAGCATCGCGGTGATTTCCGCAGCCGCCTCGCGGCCATCGCTCGCGACGAGAAGGTGGAATCTCTGGAGGTACGGCGCCGAACGAAGGACGGCCGGGTGCTCGACGTATGGCTGACGTTCACCAAGCTCGCGGATGACCGCGGACGCCCCACCGGCGTGGCCTCGACCGAGCGCGACATCACCGATCGCAAGCGCGCCGAGAAGGAGCTGAAGGCAGCGATGGGGCGCCTGGAGGAGGCCGACCGGCGCAAGAACGAGTTCCTCAGCATGCTCTCGCACGAGCTACGCAACCCGCTCGCGCCGATCCGCAACAGCATCTTCATCCTCGATCGCGCCGCGCCGGGCGGCGAGCAGGCGCGTCGGGCGCAGGCGGTGATCGACCGTCAGGTCGGGTACATGACCCGGATCATCGAGGATCTTCTCGACGTCACACGCATCAGCAGCGGCAAGATCCACTTGCAGCCCGAGCGTCTCGACCTGAACGAGCTCACGCAGCGCACGGTCGAAGACCATCGTGGAGCTTTTGTCGAGAGCGGGGTCGGGCTCGAGATGCGGGCGGCCCCGGAGCAGGTCTGGGTGGACGGCGACCGGACGCGCCTTTCGCAAGTGATCGGCAACCTGCTTCAAAACGCGGTCAAGTTCACGTCGCAGGATGGCAAGACCACCGTGTCGGTGGAGGCGGACTCGGCCCGCGGGCGGGCGATCTTGCGCGTGGAGGACTCGGGCAGGGGAATTGCGCCGGAGCTGTTGCCGAATCTGTTCGAGCCATTCACGCAAGCAGACACGAGCCTCGACCGTGGCAAGGGCGGTCTGGGCCTGGGCCTCTCTCTCGTCAAGGGCTTGGTCGAGATGCACGGCGGTTCGGTGTACGTGGAGAGCGGCGGTCTCGACAAGGGTGCGACGTTCACGGTCGAGCTTCCGCTCAAGGCGACGGCGCCGATCGAGGCTCAGCGGCCGCGCACGGGCGCCAAGGGGACGGCCCGCCGCGTGCTCATCATCGACGACAATGACGACGGAGCGAGCAGCCTCCGTGAGGTCCTCGAGCTCGGCGGGCATCACGTGGAGATCGCGTTCAGCGGGCCGGACGGCCTCGAGAAGGCGCGAGCTTCTCGACCGGAAGTCGTGATCTGCGACATCGGCCTGCCTGAGATGGATGGCTACGCGGTGGCGCGCGCGATACGCGCCGACCCCGACCTCGATCGCCTCGCGCTCGTCGCGCTGACCGGCTATGCCGGGCGTGCGGACGTCGCCAAGGCCAAGGAAGCCGGCTTCGACGCCCACCTCGCCAAGCCGCCGAGCGTGGACGCGATCGAGAGGGTTCTCGACGAGGTTCTGAGCGGCGCGCACAAGAGCTCCCCGACGAAACGTCCGGGATAGTGCGATTCGCCCGAGTCGAAACGGACGCAAGCGGCTGGCGAGCCTTCGGCTTCTGCGCCTGAGGGACGCCAGGCCGCGCGTTCGAGGCGGGGGTTCACGCGCGTCGATTCTGATCTCTCCGCGGCCTTGCACGTCTGGCCTGTTCGTATTACTCCAACGAGTAAGAGTTGGAGGACGGCATGCGCATCACCAGCAAGGGCCAGGTGACCATCCCGGTGGAGATCCGCGAGAAGGCGGGGCTCCTCCCCGACACGGAGGTCGAGTTCGAGCTGGACGGGAAGGGCGTTCGGATCCGGCGCGCGAAGGCTCCCCGCCGCGAAGGTCGCGGCGCTGCGGCGGTCGGCCGGCTGCGGGGTCGCGCGACCGTCAAGATGAGCACCGACGAGATCATGGCGCTCACGCGCCCTGAGTGATGGCGGTCCTCGTCGACAGCAACGTCATCCTCGACGTGGCCACGGACGACCCGACCTGGGGCGCGTGGTCCGCCGAGGCGCTGGCACGCGCCGCGGACGAGTCGGTCCTCGTCATCAACCCGATCGTGTTCGCCGAGGTCTCGGTCGGCTTCGACCGCGTCGAGGACCTCGAGGACGCTCTGCCGCCCGAGCTCTATCGCCGCGATCCCCTGCCGTACGAGGCGGCGTTCCTCGCCGGAAAGAGCTTTCTCGCCTATCGTAGGCGCGGCGGGCGCCGCGTCACCCCGCTCCCCGACTTCTACATCGGAGCGCACGCGGCCGTTGCAGGCCACCAGCTCCTGACGCGGGATGCGCGCCGATACCGCACCTACTTCCCGCGCCTGGTGGTCATCGCGCCATGACGGCGGCTCGACCATCGGGTCCGTGAACCATTGAAAACTGTGCCCGAATCGTGCCCGTCTCTACGTCCGGTCACGCTCACTCGCGTCGACTCGGGTCGACTCGATCCGTGCACGGAAACCGCTGAGGGCCAGCGAATCCACAACAAAGACGCCCGTCTGCCCGCGCCCTCATTCGAGGGCTCATAACCCGAAGGTCGCAGGTTCAAATCCTGCCCCCGCAACCACTCTTTTCGAGTACCCGGCCGCCAGCGATGGCGGCCGTTGTGTTTTTCACGAGTCACCTCGGCCTCGTAGCCGTCCCCGGCAGCCTGCAGGACGATCGTCTCGACCACATCGCGGGACCCTGGTGGCCTCCGCGGGGTCGGTGTTCGCGACGGCGGCGATGTCCCGCATGACCGCGGCCACCTTGGCGACGTCGAGTTTGGGCCTGGGGGTCGGATAGCCGCGGCACACCGAACGCCCTGGGTGACCGGTGTTGAGAAACAGATCCCGTTCGATGACGACGTCTGGGAGCTCTACGACGGCTCAAAGGATTGGACGCAGGCACACGATCTCGCGAAGGAGATGCCGGACAAGCTCCGCGAGCTGCAGCGGCTCTGGTTGATCGAAGCAGCGCGGTACAACGTCCTCCCGATCGACGACCGGTCCTTCGAGCGCGTGGTTCCGGAGATCGCTGGCCGCCCCTCTCTCGTTCAGGGAAGATCGCAGCTCCTGTATGCCGGGATGGGCCGGCTCCCCGAGAACGTCGTGCTCGACGTGAAGAACAAGTCGTTCACGGTCACGGCCGCCGTCGACGTGCCCAACAAGGGAGCCGAAGGAGTGGTGATCGCCCAGGGCGGTCGATTCGGCGGCTGGAGTCTGCAGGCGACGCACGGCAATGCGAAGTTCGTCTACAACCTGTGCGGCCTGCGAACGTTCGAAGTCGAAGCCGGGGAGTCCCTCCCGCCCGGGAGACACGAGCTACGCGCGGAGTTCGCCTACGACGGCGGCGGGCTGGCCAAGGGCGGCACCGTCTCACTCTATTACGACGGCACCACCGTCGGTCAGGGGCGCGTCGAACAGACGATTCCCTTCGCCTTCTCGGGCGACGAAACCATGGACATCGGTCACGATACCGGCACGCCCGTGTCCGCCGACTATGCTCCTCACGACGGGACGTTCACCGGGACGATCGAGTGGGTGCAGATCGAGACCGGCAAGATTGCCGCCGACCAAGAGGTCCCGGCGGAGGAGCGCATCCGGGTCGCGCTCGTGCGCCAGTAGGCGCGCTTGAACGTCCGAGGGATCTCCTCGACGGTCGTCCCTTCGGCCCGTCGCTGAGTCAGAACCTTGCGCCCCGCAGCCTGGGCAAGAACATCTGACAGCGGCTCGCGAGCGGGTGACAGCAGCTTCGCCTCCTCGGTCCGGAGCTTCGCTGCGAGCGGCTCCGAGAACCCGATCTGCGCGAGAGACTCGGTCACCCTCCCGCCCCGCGCCTCTGCGGCGGCCACGGCAGCCTCCAGGCGCGCGACCGCGTCGTCCCGCTTTGCCGCCTGCGCGCGCGGCCGCTGGTTCGCGGCGTAGGCCTCCTCCAGCCACGTCTCGTACTCGGGCGAGGCGAAGTAGGACCGGAGCGCCTGGAAGACGGCGTCCATGAGCCGCCCCTCGCCGATGGTCATGCAGTTGGGCAGATCGACGCGCCCTTCTAGTGGCGCGCCGAGCAGCCGTACTGAGAGTAGGACCTCCCGCCCTTCATCTTCCGCGACACGATGGACATCGGCGATCCGCACGCGCCGCAGCGCAGGAGCCCAGAGAGCGCGTGGTCGAAGTAGCCGGCCCGAGCGGGACGGCCGGCGCCCTTCGCGTTCGCCTCGTTCCGCTCCCACACCTGGGCCAAGGTAGTCGGGTCGATGATCGCCGGGGCCGACTCGTCGCGGACCTTCCACTCAGACTCCGGCCGAAGGCGCGGGCGTCGCTTCCCGTCCACGTCCATGAGCCCGTCGCCGAGAACAGCGAGAAGCGGCTTCGCTCCCGGGGAGGCGGCTCGCGAGTTGTAGGTCGTCGAAGGCGTACCTAACTGAGCGGAGCCCCAATAGAGGCCGGGCGAGCGAGCACGTCCAGGTCAGGCTGGCCGATGTGCCGGGCGCGTCGCGATTCACGAAAAGGTGTGCGTGACGCCTTCCAGAGGGAGATGGGGGCGGGCGCTCTGCTTCACGATAGGTGTCGCCCTGCTGGCAACCCCGGCGACCGCGTCCGCCCACGGTGTGGCCGGACAGCGGTTCTTCCCGACGACGTTCGCGGTTGACGATCCGTTCATCAACGACGAGTTCAGCGTGCTGTTTCACTCCGTCGAGATGAACGGCGAGGCAGGGGGGCCACGGGTCCGTACCACGTCGCTCGGCGTGGGGTACTCGAAGCGCATCCTCCCCGGCTTCGGGCTGGAGTTGGACGAGGAATATCTATGGCTCCATCCCGCCGGCGACGGGACGGAGAGCGGCTTCAGTAATCTCACGGGCACGCTCAAGTACGAGTTCTTCACGAGTGCCGCGCACGAGACGATCCTGTCCGTCGGCGCCTCCGCCGAGATCGGCGGGATTGGGTCGAGCCGGGTGGGCGCCGAATCCTTCTCGACGATCTCGCCGACCTTCTTCTTCGGGAAGGGGCTCGGCGACCTGCCTTCATCGATGGCGTTCTTGAGGCCCCTCGCCATCACCGGCGCCGTCGGCCCGAACTTCCCGACCCAACGGACGACGGGCGGCGTCGAGAATCCCGCCACGCTGACCTGGGCGTTCACCGTCCAGTACAGCCTGATGTACCTCCAGTCCGCGGTGAAGGATATCGGGCTCGTCGCTCCCCTGAACCGGATGGTGGCTCTGTTCGAGCTGCCCCTGCAGACGTGCCTGAACGCGGACTGCGGGGGGCAGACGACCTGGACCGTGAACCCCGGGGTCGCCTGGATCGGCAGGTACATGGAGCTGGGCGCCGCGGCGGAGATCCCCATAAATCCATCAGGAGCGGGTATCGGGGTGTTCGTGCTTCTACACGTCTTCATCGACGATCTGTTCCCGGGCAGCATCGGGAGGCCCATATTCCAGTGAAGATGGCGAAGATGAACGAGGGCAGGCCGGCGGCCGCGCTGCTCCTGGCGCTGTCTCTTCTCGGTCTGCCCGGCACCGCTCTAGCCCATGTCCAGCTGGACCACGCCGAGCCCAAGGTGGGCTCCACGGTATCTGCGCCGCCCAGTCAGGTACGCATCTGGTTCGACGGCGAGCTCGAACCAGCGTTGTCCTCGATCGCGGTGCACGGCCCGGGCGGAGCGACCGTGGACGATGGACCCGGACGCGTGAACACGTCCGATCCCAGGCTCCTCGAGGTGGATGTCCCCCGTCTGGCGCCCGGCGCGTACCGGGTCACGTGGAGCGTGGTGGGGCGGGACGGGCACCGCACGTCGGGAGGCTACGCCTTCACTGTCAGATGAATACCCCGCCCGTCTCGCCGACATGCGTCGAAGGCTTCCCGCGCCGCGGCCGGATCCGCAACGGCCCCATGCTCCTCCACGAACGAGGCGACGTCCTCGCCCGGCGTGATGTCGGCCCCACGGCAGAGCCGCTGCCACGAGGCGACGTCCTTGTCGGTGGGTCGAGGTCCGCATGGTCTCGCTCCTCCCGCGCGCGTTGCGCCGACGCCGGCCGCGTGGGCGGCGCCGCCGGTCGTCCCGCACGCCAGGGCCGCCGTGACCAGCAGCGCCGCCGCAATCGTGCTGCGATCCAGGTGAGTCATCATCCCCTCCTCCGGAGCGGGCACCGCCGGGCGCCCATCGCTCTCGCGCGAAGGTCGCGCCGATTCGCAGGCGCCGGTATCAAGGGAAACCCCATTCCCCGCGCAGGTGTGGCGCGCGCGCTGCGACTGCCGCTGCCGGGTCATTCCGCGGCGCAGCCGCTGGATCCCACCTTGCGTGCCCTCACCTGGAGGACGGCTCGCATGCCTTCGTGAAGACGGTCGCGAGCTGCGCGTTCGTCGCCTCCATGGCGGCGCGGCCTGCCGGACGTGCCGCCGGCCGGCGGCGAAGTAGTTGCGAACACGCATCGCGGCGTGCGAAACGAAACGCCGATTTCAGGTTCCGCACCCGACCCCAGGCAGCCCGGTCCACCCTCTCGGTGGCCGGGCCGCTGCCTTTCGGGGCACTAGGGGCCGACAGGCTACAAAGGCGAGCGGACCACATCGAGAAACGCATGCCCGAGCTCCCGACCCTCTACGCGATCGACTTCGGCACGAGCAACTCGCTCCTGGCGGCGGCGAATCGCGACACGACCTTCGACCCGGTGCCCCTCGACCCGGACACCGCGGACCCGACGATCCTGCGAAGCATCCTCTGCTTCCCGGACGCGGGGGGCGTCTTCGTCGGGAGCGAGGCCCTTCGCCAGTTCGTCGAGCACGGGGCGGAAGGTCGGCTTCTCCGATCGATCAAGCACTACCTCGGCTCGCGCTCGTTCCGCGGCACGATCCTCCGCGGGCGCATGGTCTCGGCGGAGGAGCTGGTCGCGGCGCTGCTGCGTCAGATGCGGCAGCGCGCGGACGCGCACTTCGGCGCGGAGGTCCGGCGGGTCGTCCTCGGGCGGCCGGTCCACTTCGACGGCGAGGACGACGCCTTTGCCGAGGCCAGGCTCCGGAAGGCGGCGGAGCTCGCCGGGTTCGAGGAGGTCCACTTCCTCCCCGAGCCGGTGGCCGCCGCGCGCGCATTCGGCGCCGCGGCGCATCGCGAGGAGGTCGCGCTCATCGGCGACTTCGGCGGCGGCACCTCCGACTTCACGGTGCTCCGCATCGGGCCGCGCGCGCTCGAGCGGAGCGACGTGCTCGCCGTCGGCGGCGTGGCGGTCGCCGGCGACGCGCTCGACGCCTCCTTGATGCGAGCCCAGGTCGCCCGGCACTTCGGCGCGGAGGTCCAGTACCGGGCGCCGTTCGGAAAGAACGTGCTGCGCATGCCGCAGGGCATCGTGCAGCACCTCTGCTCCCCCGCGCACCTCTCGATCCTGCAGCGGCGGGACATCGCGAGCTTCCTCGCCGACGTGCGGAGGTGGTCGCTGTCGGAGGAGGACCGGCGCAGGATGGACCAGCTCACGGTCCTCGTGGAGGAGACCCAGGGCTTCCA
>Ga0318572_10000630_pt1 | contig 13355 bp, 10 predicted proteins | sample GRESIP089b5f20_FD_202528 | JGI IMG/M metagenome (GOLD analysis project Ga0318572, IMG submission 202528) | Tropical soil microbial communities from Luquillo Experimental Forest, Puerto Rico - GRE.SIPMG.089b5f20 | ecosystem: Environmental > Terrestrial > Soil > Tropical forest > Bulk soil...
CGCTCTGGCTCCCCACATTTCTGCGGAGACCTTCGAATACCACCACGAAAAGCACCATCAAGCTTACGTGACCAACCTGAACAACCTGATCGCCGGTACCGAGTACGAAAACCTGGGTCTGGAAGAAATCTTCAAGAAGGCCCCCGCTGGCGGCATCTACAACAACGCCGCCCAAGTGTGGAACCACACCTTCTTCTGGAGCAGCCTCAAGCCCCAAGGCGGCGGTGCTCCCACCGGCGCCCTGGCTGATGCCATCAACAAGAAGTGGGGGTCCTTCGACGAATTCAAGAAGGCCTTCCAGGCTTCCGCCGTCGGCAACTTCGGTTCCGGCTGGACTTGGCTGGTGAAGAAGGACGACGGCTCTGTGGACATCGTCAACACCGGTGCCGCCGGCAACCCGCTGAAGAGCGGCGAAGGCAAGCCCCTGCTGACCATCGACGTGTGGGAACACGCCTACTACATCGACTACCGCAACGCCCGTCCCAAGTTCGTGGAAACCTTCCTGGCTTCCCTGGCCAACTGGGATTTCGCCGCCAAGAACTTCGCCTGATTTCTACGATTCAGGTGTGACGAAAGGGCCGGGCAACCGGCCCTTTTTATTTGGGCAATATCCGCAACAACTACTCAGAAAAAACGCCAGATCAGGGCGGCACCGCTCGCCAGCAGCAACAAGTTGAGCACCAGGAAGAGTTGCCCGCGACTCAGGCGCAGGTCAATGTGGTGGCCAAGGTAAGTGCCCACCATCAGAGCGGGCAAGAGCAACACCGCCGTCGCCAGCAATTGGCCATCCACCAAGCCAGCCATGGCACACAGGGTCACCCGCCAAGCGGTGGAGATGGCAATCAGGACGGCCTGGGTGGCACGAAAGGCTTCACGGCTGTCCAGGCGTCGTTGCAGATAACTGGCGTAGATGAAGCCGCCGTTGCCGAATAGGCCACCGAGAACCCCACCCAACAGGCCTCGCAAAAAATCTCGAATTGCTGCCGCCGGCCCTTCTGTCGCCAACGCACGAAGCGGCGGAACCGTTGCGCCACGCGCTTCCCACAGTCCCCTGACGCCCTGGAACAGGACGAAGGCACCTAACAGCAACGCCATCCAGGCAGCGGGGAGTTTCACCAGGACAAACACACCCAGCAATTGTCCGAACAACAAGCCGGGCAGCATGCGCAGGAGCTCCGGCTTCGCCACGAATTGCCTCGCTCGCCAGCCCCGAGTCAGGGACCCGGTGCAATCAAGCAGAGCCAACAGAGGAATGACTCGGGCCACAGGAATCACCCAGGCCAAAGGCGCACTGGCAATCAAGGCGGAACCGAAGCCCACCAGGGAAAACACCGTGTAGGCCAGAACCAGGGTGATGGCAACCAGAAGCCAGTCTCCGGGCTGAGCGAGAGAGATCAAAGGGGTCAGGGATGCGGGCATGGGAGGATTCTCGAGTGAAGATGCCGTTGATTTTGGTCGCCCCTGAGGTATAAAACCAATATCAAATAAAGCGCACACCCATTCCTGAAAAGCATGCCTAGCCTTCGCCAGATTCGCTACTTCCTCACCGTTGCCGACCTAGGCAGCTTCACCCAGGCCGCCACGGCGCTCTACATTGCCCAGCCTGCCCTGAGCCGCCAGATCGCCCAACTGGAGTCGGAACTGGGCTTTGCCCTATTCGCCCGGGAGGCCCGGGGCGTGCGTCTGACCGCTGCCGGGCAGCTATTCCACGAGCGGGTGGCGCCCATCGAACAGCAACTGGCGGCGGCGGCCGAAGAAAGTGGACGCCTGGCCCGCGGCGAGGGTGGCGTGCTGCGCTTGCTGCATTCCAGCTCGATTCCCGTGGCGGCGCTGATGTCCAGCCTGCAAAGCTTCACCACCGCAGCCCCCGGCGTCCGCATCGACCTGGACCGGATGTCCTCGGAGGCTCAGATCAGTGAAGTGACCAACGGCAAAGCCGACATCGGCATCGTCCGCCTGCCGCTGCTCAAACGCGACTCGGCGGTGGTGCTGCATCCGCTACCACCGGATCGGCTGTGGGTCGCCCTGCCACCCCAACACCCCCTCGCCAAACGGCGCCAATTGGCGCTGGCCGATCTGGCGGGGGAGGCTTTCGTCTCGGCGGTACATAGGGAACGGGGCGGCCTGGCGCGGCGGGTCACCGACCTTTGCCTGCAACGGGGCTTCGTTCCCCGCCTGGCCCCCGTGATCTCGCGCAAGACATCCATGCTCGATCTGGTGGCTGCCGGCTTTGGCATCGCTGTCGTTCCCAGCGCCATGACCAAGCTGGGTGGCAGTACGGTGATTTACAAGCTGCTTGCTGATGAGGATGCTAGCGCCGAGTGGGCCGTAGTCTTGCCTCTGACGCCAACGCCCCTGGCACAGCGCTTTGCTGACTTGATCCTTCACCCGTGACAATACCGCTGGGGTATGCCCCGGTGAAGGATCACAGACTACTGCAGTGAAAAGGGATCAATAACGGGCGTCAGCTGGTTTCTTGTCCTTGGGCCAGTCCTTAACCTTATCGGGGAAGTCGGGTCGAGGCTGATGGGTGAAATACTCAGCCACGTCCACCGCATCCTGATCCGACAAGCCGCCCTGCCCCAAGGGGAATTGGCCGTGGTTGGCAATGGGCATGTTGCGTTTCACAAAGGCAGCGGCGGTGTACGTTCTTGCCATGCCGGCACCAATATTGAAGGACTCGTCGCCCCACAAGGGAGGATAGACAAATCGGCCGTCACTGCGCTTGAGTCCTTCGCCATCCTTGCCATGGCAGGCCGCACATTGTTCGCCATAGACCTGTTTCCCGTTCGCGAGATTGGGAACGATCTTCTGGTCTACCTTGCCAACGCCCCGTCCGGGAACCTTGTCCTCGGGTTTGGTTTCGCGCTTCATCCAATCAAAGTAGGCCACCATGGCTTTCATGTCGGCAGAATCCAAGGGCAACGGCTTGCCGTTCATGGAACGACGGAAGCAGCCATTGATACGGTCCTCCAAGGTAATGGTCTTGCCTGCCCGGGGCGCGTAGCTGGGAAAGAAAGCGGATACCCCCACATAGGGTGAACCGTCGGCGACAGTCCCGGCATTGAGGTGGCAGCTGGAGCAATTCAGGGAGTTGCCCACATTGTTGGGCAACAGTGCCTTGGTCTCCAGGTTCAAGCGCATGCCGCGCACCAACTGGTCCGCATTGGACTTGGCCAGCATCTCAGCCAAGCGGGGCGTTTCAAACTTGCTGACATCCACCTTGGGGTCCAAGTCAGCTCTCATCTTTTTGACATCGGACGCGCTTACCGGGCCGGCACCATTGCCCCAACTGGCACGAACAAAGCTCACGATTTCAGCCAGTTCCTGATCATTGAGTCGTGCAAATCCGGGCATGGTAAATACCCGGGGATGGGCTGCGGTCGCTGCGGTCTTGCTCCCGGTCAGTACGATATGAATCAAGGTGGCGGGATCGCGGGAAGAAACAGAGGGGTTTTGCGCCATCGGCGGAAACACCTGGTCTACGCCGCCCCCATCGCCGCGATGGCAGTCATAGCAGAATTGCAAATAGGCCAAACCACCGCGACTGCTGTAAATCTTGGCAGGCACAACCGACGGGGTGGTTTGCTTGGCAACTGCCGGCATGGACAATTCATGCTCCCCCGGCGGCAAGGCCTTGAGGTAGGTAGCAATGGCAACGAGGTCTTCGTCCTTCACATGCTGGGTACTGTGATGAATCACCTCCGCCATATTGCCCGAGGCCGTGGCAAACCGGTTCTGCCCCGTCTTCAGGAAAAGAGCTGTGTCCTCGACGGTCCACAAGCCGCGCAAACTCAGGGCACGCCAGGACTCCACAGTTTCACCGGCGAGGAAATATTTACCCTTTTCACCAGCATCGCCCATGGCCTTTTCCTGGAAACCAATACCTCGCGGCGTATGGCAAGAACCGCAATGGCCCAAGCCTTGAACCAGATAGGCGCCACGATTCCAAACGGCATCCTTGCTGGGGTCTGCCTTGAACGGTGTGGCATCGAGAAAAGCCCAATTCCACACTCCCATGCCCCAACGCATGCTGAAAGGCCAGCGCATCTCGGAGGGCTTGTTGGCTTGCTTGATGGGGGCCTGCCCCTGCAACAAATAGGTGTAGAGGGCTTGCATGTCTTCCACGCTCATCTTGGCGTAGGAGGGATAGGGCATGGCGGGATAAAGATTGTGCCCATCGGCTGCAATCCCCTTACGCATGGCCCGGTCGAACTGCTCGAAGGTGTACTTCCCGATACCGGTTTCCTTGTCCGGCGTGATATTGGTGGAGTACAACTTGCCGAAAGGGGTGTCCAAAGCACGCCCCCCGGCCATGGGTTGCCCCTTTTCCACGGTATGGCAAGCCACACAGTCGCCAAGATGGGCAAGATACCGCCCCCGTTCCAACTGATTTTCATCGGCTTGCGCCTTGCCGACAGTCAAGGCTGCACAGAGCAAGATAGAGGAAGCCACCAGCAACCTCGTCCATGATGATGACCGAGCGATGCTCGCCCTTTCAGTCACACAATTCAGCAGCAGACTACGAACAGCTTTGGCATGCATGGGATTCTCCCTAGTTTTCTTAGGGGAAAGTCTAGGGATGCAATGCCCGGAGGGCTATTCGGAAATCCGGCTAAGGCAATAACCGATTTCGGTTAGTCCAAACCATCGGGATCGGCGTGAAGGATCAAGCGCGCCAACTCGGCCACACTGCCGGTTTCGGTTTTGGCCATCACATGCTGGCGATGCACGTGGACCGTGTTGTCACTGATGCCCAATTGACCAGCCACCTCCTTGTTGGCCATTCCCCGAGCCAACAAGCGCGCCACGTCCCATTCTCGAGATGACAAGCGATCAAGCATTTCCCGGGCGTCGCGACACCGTTGATCGGCGGCGTGCCGCTTCAAACTCAGGTGAACTGCAGCTTCCACGGCATCCAGAAACTGTTGGTCCTTGAAAGGCTTTTGCAGAAAGTCCACAGCGCCATTCTTCATGGCCTGTACTGCTAATTCGACATCGCCGTGTCCGGTCATGAAAATCACGGGAAAAAGAGAACCGCTTCCCTGTAAACGCCGCTGAAGCTCCAGCCCGCTGATGCGGGGCATGCGTACATCAAGCACCAAGCAGCCGCCACCAGAAGACAAGCTGGGAGATGCCTGCAAGAAAGCTTCGGCAGAGCCATAACCGATGGCTTGCCAACCGGCGGACTCCAACAGAAAAACCAGGGAACGACGAAATGGGTCCTCATCATCCACGATGTGGATAAGGGGAATGCCAGCGTGATCACTCATCAAACATGCTCCATTTCGTGCGCGGGAGGGGCATCGGCTAAAGGCAGGGTAAAGCGGAACAACAAGCCAGGCTTGGCGTCCTGCACCTGCAACTCTCCTCCATGGGCTTCGGCAATTGTCTTGCAGATGGACAAACCCAATCCCAAACCATCCGGCTTGGTCGTAAAAAAGGCTTCGAAGATATGGGCCTCGAGTTCTGGCGTAAGCCCCGGACCATGATCGCGCACCGTCACCAGGCAGCGTTCCCCTTCTCGGGCAACGGCAACTTCGATGGGAGCGTCAATGCCTGAGGCTTGCTGGGCATCCCAGGCATTCTTGAAAAGATTGAGCAATACCTGCTGAATCTGTAACGGATCGACGATGACCCGCCGCTTGGCTTCCGTTAACTCATGGCTCACCACGATCACGGAGGCCCGGGAAAGGACACCGGACATCAAACTGCTGGCTTCCCGAATCAGGGCAACCACGTCGTGGACCTCCCGGACTTGGCTCCGTTTTTTTGCGAAGGCCCGAATGCTCCCCAGGATGCCTGCGGCCCGTTCGGACTCGGAGGCGATTTCCCCCGCCGCCTGCCGCAGGGCCTCGGTCGACAAATTACCCTTGTCCTGTCGACGAATCAGGCTACGGGCATAGTTGCTGATGGCCGCCAAGGGTTGATTCAACTCATGGGCCAAGGTGCCGGACAATTCGCCAAGAATGGAAAGCCGGGAAAGGTGGTCCATCTGCTGTTGCCCTGCCTGGATTTTTCCTTCAAGTTGCCGGTGTTCGTCGAGTAGTTGCCGCAACTCCCGGGTTCGCCGTTGCACAAGGTGCTCGACATGAAAAGTGTAGGCGCCCCAGAGCAACAGCACCAATCCCAGTACGGCCAACAGGGGCCAATAACGCTGCCACAGAGCGTCCCATCCCGTTTCCCGCAGGAAGGCATAGGGACCGATCTTCAACTCCTTGAGCAGTTCATGTACCGGGTGATAGTCCGCCGGGACCGTCCAAGATTGTCCGACAACATCAGGCGGAAGGGAAAGCAGCGCAAGAAGCACGTCCCGCGACAAAGCGGGAGGCGTTTGCCCCGCAGCGGCAAACGCCCAGCCGGGAAATAATCTGGATGTGACTTTGCAGGCGGCTACATCAGGCCGGGGAGAAAGCACCCGGAGTTGGCCGAGGCGCAACACCCCTTTCTGTTCCAGTTTTTCCAGCAGGCAGGCCCGCAGGACTCCGGCATCGGCGGTCCCATTAAGAACGGCATCCACCACCCGCGTCATCGGGAATCCCAAGAACAGGGGATGGGGATGATCGAGTTCCGGATCGAGGCCAATGCGTTTCAGTTCCACCCAAGCCAACTGATATCCGCCAAAAGCGTCCGGCGATACGGCGGCAAGTTTCTTGCCGTTGAGATCGGCCAAACTGTGAAGGTCCGACCGGGAGTCCAACACCACCACGGCAGAACCAACAATGTGGCCTGGATCCGTCAGCGGTCCGGACACGAGGGTGGCAAGTCTTGTCACGCCGCTGTTGGCCTCCAGCGTAACGTAGTGACCCGGATTGGTGACGACGAAGTCCAATCGGCCGGCCTGAAGGGCCTGGGTCATAGCCTCCAGATCGAGGTGGTGCAACTCGACAACCCGACCGGGCAATTGTTGGCTCAAGCGCTGGTTCAAGCCCTGAGCTAAGGAAGACCAGCGGATTTCCGATTCCTCCATGTCATCCCAGGCCAATACGCCGACACGCACTGGCATGGTCGCCACGCCCCCGGCAATGCTCAGGGTACTCAGCAACGAGACGAAAAGGAAAAGAATGGCCTGACGGCGTAGGAACATGGATTCGATTTTAACGATGCAACCGAAAGGGACTCCTACGACGCGACAGGTGCTGTATTCGATCCAGACAAATCTTTCGACTTAGGCCAAGGCCCGATCCACGATTTCGAACACGTCCCGGGAAAGACCGGGGTGCTGATGCAGGCTTTCCAGCGCGGCCTTGGCTTGGGCCTGATGGGTACCATCGAACTTGCGCCAACGATCAAAGCAGCGGGTCACACGGGCGGCCACCTGAGCGTTGATGGCGTCCAGAGCGCGAATCTGTTCCGCCAGAAAGCGATAGCCGGAACCATCAGCCGCATGGAAGCGCACGTGGTTGGCGCCGAAGCTACGAATCAGGGCATAGACCTTGTTCGGGTTGCGCAGGTCAAAGGCGGAATGTCGGGTCAGGACCTGCACGTCGTCCAGGGTATCGGCCCGGCGGCTGGTGGCCTGCACCGTCAGCCACTTGTCCATGACCAAGGCCTCCTGCTGCCATTGCTCATGGAAAGCGGCCAGAGCCTGCTGCCGTTCAACACCGTCACCCTGGGCGAGCACGGAGAGGGCGGCGAACTGATCGGTCATGTTGTCGGCTGAGGTGAACTGCTGGAAAGCCAGGGCGCGGCCCTCGGCGCTATCGGTTTCACCCAGATAGCTCAGGCAAACGTTGCGCAGCGCGCGACGGCCGGCCTCGGCATTGCCAACCTGGAAAGCGCCCTTGGGCGCCAGGCATTCGTAGGTCGCCTGGAATACTTCCTCCAGTTGTTCGGCGATAAAGCGGCGCAGGCCGTTGCGGGCACTGTGGAGCGCATCGGGCAGTACCACATCCATCTGTTCAGCCAGGGTGGCTTCCGTGGGCAGGGTTAGCACTTCGGCGGCGAAGGCAGCATCGCAGGCAGTGCCCCCTTTTCCGGTCATGGCTTGGGTTAGCACGCGGCCTAGGCCTTCGGCAAAGCTCTGGGGCCAGGCGGGCGCTTCGCCTTGGGCGATTTCCGCGACCGCCTTCAGAATCAGATTGCCCGCCAGCCGTTGCCCGGCTTCCCAGCGATTGAAGGAGTCGCTGTCATGGGCCAGCAAGTGGCCCAGGTCGGCATCGCTGTAGGCGAAGTCCAGCACCACCGGTGCCGAGAAGCCTCGCAACAAGGACGGCACAGGGGCCTCGGTGATGTTCTCGAAAACATAGGTCTCGCTGGCCTTGCTCAAGGTCAGCACGCGCTGAGCGGGTGCCTTGCCCTTGAGGGTTTCGCCCTTGAGTTGTAGGGGCAGATCGGCGCCGGAAGCCCCCACCAAGCCCATCGCCACAGGAATCAGGAAGGCTTGCTTCTTGGCCTGCCCTAGGGTGGCGGGACAGGACTGGCGCAGGATCAGGGTATAGCGTTGGGTCTTGGCGTCGTAGCGGCCTTCGGCGGCCACCCAGGGCGTGCCCGCTTGGGAATACCAGCGCAGGAATTGGCTCAGGTCGGCACCGGATGCATCGGCCATGGCGGCCACGAAGTCGTCGCAGGTCACGGCCTGGCCGTCATGGCGAGCAAAATACAGGTCCATGCCCTTGCGGAACTTGGCCTTGCCGATGAGGGTTTCGATCATGCGGATGACCTCGGCCCCCTTCTGGTACACCGTGGCGGTGTAGAAATTGTTGATCTCCATGTAGGAGGCCGGACGGATCGGGTGGGCCATAGGGCCGGCATCCTCGGGGAACTGAGCGGCTCGAAGGGCGCGCACATCGCGGATGTGGCTCACGGCGCGGCTATGCACGTCAGCCCCGAAAGCCTGATCGCGGAAAACAGTGAGGCCTTCCTTGAGGGTGAGCTGGAACCAGTCACGGCAGGTGACCCGGTTGCCGGTCCAGTTGTGAAAATACTCATGGCCCACCACCCGGTCGATGTTCTCGTAGTCCACGTCGGTAGCCACATCGGGCCGGGCCAACACGTACTTGGTGTTGAAGATGTTGAGGCCCTTGTTTTCCATGGCCCCCATGTTGAAGTCGCCCACAGCCACGATCATGTAGTTGTCCAGATCGCACTCCAGACCGAAGGTGTCCTCGTCCCACTTCATGGATTTCTTCAGGGCGGCCATGGCGTGACCGCACTGGTCCAGCTTGCCCGGCTCGACGAAGATGGCCAGCTTGACCTTGCGGCCGGAGGTGGTGGTGTAAGTGCTGCGCAGCACCTCCAGCTTGGCGGCCACCAGGGCGAATAGGTAGCAGGGTTTGGGGAAGGGATCTTCCCAGGTGGCCCAATGACGGCCATTCTTCTCGCTGCCCTTGGCGATGGGGTTGCCGTTACCCAGCAGCACCGGCAGAACCTTTTTATCGGCATGCAGGGTGACGGTGTAGCGGGCCATCACATCGGGCCGGTCGAGGAACCAGGTGATGCGACGGAAGCCCTGGGCTTCGCATTGGGTGAAGTACCCGTTGGCAGAACGGTAAAGGCCGGAAAGCTGCGTGTTCTTGTCGGGCTGGATGCGCACCAGGGTTTCCACCACGCAATGATCGGGCAGGTTGCGCAGGGTCAGGGTTTCTTCCCCCACCGTATAGGCCAAAGGCGCGAGGCGCACGCCATCCACCGCCACGGCCAGGGTTTCCAGATCCACACCATCCAGCACCAGGGGCGCCTTGGCGCCGGCCGCCGGATTACAGCGCAGGGCGAGGCGAGAGGTGACGATGACGCCGTCGGACTGGAAGTCCACATCCAGATGGACCGTATCCACCCAGAAAGCGGGGGGCGTGTAGTGCTTCAGATAAATGGTCTTGGGGGTCTCGGTTTTCATAGTGTCGGGGCGTGTCTCGGTGTGGGGGTCAGCAAGGTGCACAACAATTCGCACATGATAGGCCAAGCGGGCCCGCAGCCCTGTGCTGTTCCGTTGTTCCAGCCCCGCCGTAACAGTTGCTTACAGTGTCTTGTCGTCGCCTTGTCTCGGCACGCGTTATTGGCGTCATGGGCGCCCTGTTCGCGCCCCTTGTTCAAGGAGTTTTCCATGTCCGCCGTCACCCACACTTTCAAGCCCCGTCTCAGCGCCCTGGCCGCCATCGGCCTCGTGGCCCTTTCCGCCGCCGTGTCTTTGCCGGCCCGGGCCGAACAGGTGATCCAGAACACTAGCGACTTCGCACGGGTGGTCAACGTGTTGCCCATGGGCGGCGCGCAAACCCCGCGCGAAGTGTGCCGCACCTATGCGCCCCAGGAACGGCCAGAAAGCCGCAGCAACACCGGTGCCGTCCTGGGCGGCCTGGGTGGCGCCCTGGTGGGTTCCCGCTTCGGTGACGGTAATGGCCGCGCTGCCGCCACGGTGGCTGGCGCCATCGGCGGCGCCATTCTCGGCGACCGCTACGACAACGACGACCGGCGCCGCGAAGCCCCACCGATGCGCCAATGCGAAACGGTGTACGACAACAGCGGCCCCACCCGCTATCAGGTGACCTACGACTACCAGGGACAACGGGGTACTGTGGTGATGGGCTATGCCCCCGGCGACTGGCTGCGGGTGCGCCGCATTGTGACCGTCGAATAATCTTGGTGGAGAGGTAAGATGGGCCGATGAACGAACTTCAAACCCTTGAAGCCAGCGGCTTCAGCCTCCCCAGCCAGAAAACTTGACAAACCCAATACCCAGTGGCTAGGCGCAGCCTTGATGGTGTATTCCTATCTTTTCTCCGAGACATGGCAGATTTACGCCGTCGGCAGCAGCCTCTGCATTGCGCTTTATCTCTTTCGCAAGTAACGCCTACTCGCTACGAAACGGCAGGTGAGCCGCAGTCTCCTGTCGATAGTCTTCCACCGCCGTATCCAGTTGGGCCAGATGTCGGGCTAGCACTTGTCGCATGGTCGGCTCGGCAATCCAGTGGGCCGTGAACACGCGGGTTGGTTCAAAGCCCCGGGCGATCTTGTGTTCGCCGCCGGCGCCGGGCTCGAAACGGGCGAGCCCTTCGGCGATGCAGTACTCGATGCCCTGGTAGTAACAAAGCTCGAAATGCAAACCGGGCACCTCTTCGGCAGCACCCCAGTAACGACCGTATAGGATGTCGTGACTGCGAAAGCAGATGGCAATGGCAATCGCCTCTTCCCCACGGAAAGCGATAAAAACTTGCATGGCCTCGCCCATGGCTTTTCCCATCTCGGAAAAACAGGCGGCGGAGATGGCCGGATGGTTACCGTAGCGCCGGAAGGTATTGGCATAGAGCTGGTGCACACGGGGCCATAAAGTCTCGGGCAAGGCATTGCCCGCCCAGCACTGCAGGACGATGCCGGCTTCGCGCACCTTGCGCCGATCAGCTTTGACCTTGCGTCGCTTGTCGGCAGAAAAGGTGGCGAGGAAATCGTCGAAATCACCATAGTTCCGGTTGAACCACTGGAACTGCACTTGAGGTTGGATGAGAAAGCCAGCCTCGCTCAGCAGGGGCTCGTCTTCCAACGGTGGGAAAGCCACATGCCAACTGGACGCTCCCAGTGCATCCGCTTCGGCCAGAGCTGCGGCGATGAGGGCCGGTTTGGCCGCCGGGTCGCCGAGGAAGCGGGGGCCGGTCACGGGCGTGTAGGGAATACCCGTGACCAATTTGGGATAGTAAGGAAAGCCCATGCGCTCCCAGGCGCCGGGCCAGGACCAGTCCCGCAGGAAGTCACCGAAGGAATGATGGCGCAGATACAGCGGCAGACCGGCCACGGCTTCACCTTGGGCATCCCGCTGCAACAGGTGATGGGGACGCCAAGCCAATTCCTCGCCGGCAGCACCGTGACGCTCCAGGGCATCAAGAAAACCCGGCTGCAGGAAAGGATCGTCCACCTGCCGCAGGGCCGACGGCAAGGCGGTGATGCTGTCGAGCACCTCGACGGTACCGGGCTGGAAATGGGTGGGCGCGTTCATGGTGCCAGTGTGCCCCATCACCGCTCTTGCACAAAGTGACCCTGCCCCCATCTGGGGTTTGCCTGGCCAGTTTGTTCCATAATCCCCCCATCGCCGCCTTCGGGTGGCTCTGCTGCCTGCCCATGACCGTTACCAAACATCACATCGCCGCCTGGATCATCACCGCCGTCCTGTTGCTGTTGATTCTGACGCTACACCTGTTGCCCGCCCTCATGGCCGGCCTCTTGGTTTTTGAACTGGTCCGCATCATTGCCGGACGTCTCTCCGGCGGCAAGGCTCGATTGGCGGCGGTGGTCATCATCGCCGTGCTGGTGATTGCCGTGGTCTCCTTGGTCAGCGTGGCCCTGGTGGCCTACTTCCGCTCCGACGCGGGCAGCCTGCCCGCCATGTTCCAGCAGATGGCCAACATCATCGATCAGAGTCGCAGCAGTCTGCCGGACTGGCTGGCCGCCATGCTGCCCGCCGATGCGGACGCCATCCACAACAGCACGGTCGAGTGGTTGCGCAAACATGCTGGCGAAGTTCAAGTGATCGGTAAGGAAGCCGGGCGCGGGGCGGCCCATGGCCTCATTGGGATGATCATCGGCGCCATGCTGGCCCTGCACGAAGTGGTGGATCACACACCGCTGAAACCCCTTGCTCATGCCCTGCAAGAGCGGGCGCTACGACTGGCCGAGTCCTTCCGCCGCATCGTCTTCGCCCAGGTGCGCATCGCCGCCCTCAACGCCATTTTCACCGCCATCTACCTGGCTGTTCTGCTGCCCCTGTTCGGCGTACATCTGCCTTTCACCGGCAGCATGATCCTGTTCACCTTCATCGCCGGCTTGCTGCCGGTGGTGGGCAACCTGCTGTCGAATACGGTGATCGTGGTGGTCAGCCTCACCCACTCGCCCAGCGCGGCCCTCGGCTCCCTGCTCTTCCTGGTACTGATCCACAAGCTGGAATACTTCCTCAACGCCCGCATCGTCGGCGGTCAAATCAACGCCCGGGCTTGGGAACTGCTGCTGGCCATGGTGCTCATGGAAGCGGCCTTCGGTCTGCCCGGCGTGGTCGCCGCACCGGTGTACTACGCCTACCTGAAGGACGAACTCAAGGCCCGGGGACTGGTATGAAGCCCAAGGAGCCTTGCCCCTGTGGCAGCGGCCGCGCCTACGGCCAGTGCTGCGGCCTCTATCACACCGGCAATGGGGTTCCCACTGCAGCCCCCACCGCCGAAGCCCTGATGCGTTCCCGCTACTGTGCCTACGTACTCGAATTGGAGGACTACCTGCGGGCCACCTGGCATGCCTCCACCTGTCCTGCCAGTCTGGATCTGGCGGCCCCGCCGGTACCCAAGTGGGTCGGCCTCGACATTCGCCGCGCCAACGAGAACCAGGTCGAATTTGTGGCGCGCTACAAGATCAACGGCAAGGCGCACAAACTGCACGAAGTC
>Ga0318572_10000632_pt1 | contig 13350 bp, 23 predicted proteins | sample GRESIP089b5f20_FD_202528 | JGI IMG/M metagenome (GOLD analysis project Ga0318572, IMG submission 202528) | Tropical soil microbial communities from Luquillo Experimental Forest, Puerto Rico - GRE.SIPMG.089b5f20 | ecosystem: Environmental > Terrestrial > Soil > Tropical forest > Bulk soil...
TACGGGGCGGCTGCGCCGTCCTTGACCCCTCAAACAAAACGCAAAAACATGCCTATCTATCCCGGGCATCTCACTCTCCTCGCCCGGCCTAAGACAACATAAACACCTGTCAGTGAACAGAAATTGCATGGGCTCGCAATATGACATACCTACATATCTACATTACTAGATATTTAGATACTTGATATAATCATTACAGATTAGGAGATGCGATCAGCTATGAACGAATTCACTGCCACTTACTCCCCGGAAGACAACAAGCTCCGCCTCTATGCCCTGCATCGTCTCTCCGATGAGGATTACGCCCGCGTCAAAGCTCACGGTTTCAAGTGGGCACCTAAGCAGGTGCTTTTCGTTGCGCCCATGTGGACCCCAAGCCGTGAGGACCTGTGCATTGAGCTTGCCGGTGAAATAGGTGACGAAGACACGAGCCTAGTAGAGCGCGCAGAAGCCAAGGCTGACCGTCTGGAAGACCTGAGCGAGCGCCGCGCCGAGGCGAGCGCCCAGGCACACGCAACGGTGAAATCTATCACCGATCACATCCCATTTGGTCAGCCGATCCTAGTCGGACACCACAGCGAGCGCCGCGCACGGAAGGATGCCGAGCGGATCGAGCGCGCAATGGATAAGGCCGTTGCAAATTGGAAAGCCGCCGAATACTGGAGCCAGCGCGCCAAGGGCGCACTCCTTCATGCGAAGTACAAGGAGCGGCCCGACGTTCGCGCGCGCCGCATCAAGGGGCTGGAGTCCGACCTCCGCAAATGTGAGCGGAACCAGGCCGACGCAGAGAAAGCCCTCAAGATTTGGGAAACCCTGCACGATGACGCCGCCACGATCATCAAGAAGAAGGACGGCAGCGTCACAACCTTCCAGGAGCGTGCCCGCTACGTTGCCGGTCGTACCCGGACAACCTCGATGAATGTTTACTCTGGCCTTGATAAAGGCACCATGACGCCCGAGGAAGCCCAGCGGCAGACCATCAAGGCCGCCCAGCGAGTAATCGCCGTTAACCTGCGTTGGATCGAGCACTACACCATGCCCGCAGAGTTCCGCACCGATTAACGAACAACGTATGCCTCAATTGAGGCCGCTAGCGCGGCGTCAGTCGCGCCATGCCCCGGAGCGAGTTTTGTAATCCGTTCCGGTTTGATCGTCAATGATCGCCTGCATCTCTAGTGCTCGGCCGCAACAAGCCGCGTCCTGCGCGCTTCGCTTCGGCGCCCCTGGCGGGCGGCTACGCCGTAATTGACCATCAAGCCCGGAACGCAAAAGCTCGCCTGTCTATCCGGGGCATGTCACTTTCATGGCCCTCCAGCAAATCAAGAGAGCTGTATTTGGACAGCGCTTCCCAAGATAAATATCTATATTTTCCGCTTGCTAAATATCTAGATATTTACGATAATGAATGTGTGGTTGAGTGATGCAGAACTCTTCTACTAATGAGGATTATTCGTCATGACTGTTACCGCCGAAACTATCGAACAACTCGATTTCACTCCTCCTGGTCTGAAGACGGCAGAAAGCTCGGCCAGAGTAAAGCAAACGATGCGAGACCTGGAAGACGCTATTCTCGCACTCGCAAACGCTGCTACCCAGTTCCTCGACTCGCACGAGGACGACCTCCTGTACTGCATGGAAATGTACGAAGGTGTCGCCGATGAAGTGCGGCAACTCCGTTCATTGATTGTCGAACGGCGCAAGGCGCAGGACCTGTTCCTCCGCGCTGCGGCTGGAGAGTGATCCGCGATGAACCGGCTTGCCGGGAGCCGCAATCTCGGCAAGGAGGCGTTGCTTGGGGATAGCAGAAGGCAAGTATCTCAGCCAGGAAACGATGGGGTGGCTGATGAATCAGTCTCGCGAGGAACAGGCGTTCTATCTCCGATCGGGAAGCGGACCCCTGGAATACGGCTACGAATGGCCTGCTATGGCTCGGAAGAGAGCGGCATGCTGCCGAGAGATTGCACTGGCAGCCTGTGACTCCGGCGTCGCCGAACAATGGACCGAACTCGCTAATGACTACGAGGAGAGCGCCTCGCGTTGAGGATCGAAAAATGACACAACAATTTTCGAAGAAGGATTGCGCGGAGATCTTCTATGCAACCAGCGATGCACGCATAGCCGCCAAGATCGGAGTTGAGGGCACGAAGCTGTACGCAGGTCTGGTTAAGCTCACTCCTGCAGAAGCCGCGCTTTGCTATTTCGCGGTGAATGAAAAGCTGGAACGTATTCGAAACGGCGAGTACGACGACTTTCCGGAGCAGGTTATGCGCCAGGGAACCGTTACCGAACGGTGGGCCACACACTTAGAAAAGCTGGCCCAAGAGTTGATGGACTTGGCGCAGCGCAAGAGCGAAGCGGAGGGGGAATGAACACAATGGTCATTCAGCCCTCGCTGTTTGCTGCTCCGGATCATGTTGTAGAGCGACGCCAGCATGTACCACGTATCACTGCGCGTAACGCAAAGAGCCAGCTCCAAAAACTGCGTGTGCAATTGGCTTCTGCGCAGGCCGACCTCCGCGATCAGGAGTACAACCTTGAAGTCGTCAAAATGCACCAACGCGCGAGCCGAGACGGTCGCATCGACTTGAATTGGTGGGAAGGCGCGATGCGATTCGGCATCTGGCATTTCGAGGTCGATACGGAGTACCGCATTGGCTCGTATCCCATCAAAGTTGTTCGCTGGCTGCGCCACTTGAATTTCACTCTGAATGCGCAATGCCACGCGATACAGCAGACCATTGCTGAGCTTATGCCAAAAGTCGGGGCCCTTGAATGTCTGCTCAACGAGGCTCCGCAGGCTCAATGACGAGGGTGATGGTGATGGCTGAGCGGCTTCCATGCATCTCCACCTTACGCTTGCAGCACCGCTGCGGTTTAGAAGCACCTGCGCCCTCATCGCTTACGCTGACTTGGCTTCTGCTTTCTCCGGACTCCTCCCCCATCGCGTGCTCAGGGTCCCCACTCCGGACAATGCAGCCTCGGATTCAGGAGCAGGTCAACCTGCGCGCCCTCCAGGGTGTGTGCCCGCAATCAGCGGCGGAGATGACGAATATGGAAACCACGAAGACAGCAACGACGATCACCAATGCAGCCATTGAGCAGTATGGACAGTGCCTCGCACAGAGCATTCTGCGCGACCGCAACGAGGAAAGCATGGTTCTGCTCCATAAAGACGAACTGGCATTGCTCATCGCTGAGAGTGTCAAGGCGTTCCTGAAGCGCCAGCCTTGAAGGAATATCAATAAGCAACATCTGCATTAAACAACTCTCATCCCAGGCCGATACCAAAGATGGAAATCACAACCGAAAGGAAGATCATGAATTTGCGAAAGCATAACGCCATTTTTCTGAAGACCACATACTACTTCGCCAACATTGGGGCGGTGATTTGTATTTTCCTGGCTGCTTGCTATGCCGACGTAATTTACAAGGGTGTCTCCGAGCATGCGTTTTCTGCCGTCTATTCGCGCGCTACATGGCAGCCCGGTCGCTCGTACTCTTCGCAGATCGAAAGCGGCCTGGCTGTTTTAGCCGAGTACGCCCCCGCGCAAGCGGCATTTGTGCGGCAATACGGAATGCCCATCTCTCTGACCAGAAACCTCTCTCGGGGAATCAATGGGCTCACCTCAGAGGACACAGGGGAAATACTAGTTCGTGAATTCTCCGGGGAAACCTCCGAACAAATCGCAGCCATCATTTACCACGAATTGGTACATGTACAGGCCGGACTTCATAACCCAGAGGTCTATGAGGCGAACATCGCAAAGAGGATTCTGACCCGCAATGAGGAGGCAATTGCACACATGCGTACCCTCATGTTCCTTGAAGGCCACAAATCAACATTTGCAGCTGTTGAGGAGTGGGCAATTTACGGTGGGTGGCCACATGGACGCGCAGGCCTCGCGGCTGAGTACGTCTTGTATTATTGGCCGCTTGGCACGTTTCTAGCGTTTCTACTTCCGTGCGTTCCTCTCTTGATGCTTGCGCGATGGGTGTCTAGGATCGCCTACAAGTACGCGGCACAAGCATCGCACAAGAGCTACACCGAGGCCTCTGATGCAGCTCGCGCTTAACCTAAATCAGCGATGGTGTGGAGGGCGGGCTAGTTATCGCCCGCCCTCTGAGACGATCCGGCCGTCCGATTACGAAGTTGCAGAGATTGCCGACGACACAACTGCGCGCGATTTCATTACTACTCATCACTATTCAGGTACCTACCCGGCAGCCCGCTTTCGTGTCGGACTGTATCGCCGGGGTGGGCTCGTCGGGGTTGCTGTGTTTTCACACCCCTGTTGCGATGCCGTTCTGACCAATGTTTTTTCCTGTGCCGGCGACAGCGGCCGTCGAATTGGGGCGCTTTGTATTGCTGGACTCGGTCGAAGGCAACGGTGAGACGTGGTGTCTACGACGTGCGTTCGAAATACTGCGACGGCATGAGATTGTCGGTGTGGTTAGCTTCAGTGATCCGATGCAACGGTTGGATGCGTCGGGGAATGTCATCCTTGCTGGCCACGTCGGCACGATCTATCAAGCGTTCAATGGTATCTGCTTGGGCCGCGGCACCCCGCGGACGCTTCACCTGCTGCCTGATGGTCGCGTATTTTCTGCCCGAGCAGCGCAGAAGATCCGCAAAACTGAGTGCGGATGGCGATATGCTGCCGCGCAGCTCGAGGCTTTCGGTGCTGAGCCCGCGCCCGAGGACCAGGATGATCGTGTGGAGTGGCTCAGACAGGCGTTGTTGTCTTTGACCAGGACTGTGCGCCACAAGGGCAACCACAAGTATTGTTGGCCGCTAAACAAGACGATGAGACGCAAGCTCCCTGCCTCGTTGCCCTATCCAAAATTTGCCGACGCGGTATAAAAGGAGATTTTTCAGCTATGGCTCTCAGTGCTATACTAGATGCAATGTCGAACGCGTCGAAGAGCCGATTTCGCGTTTTCCTTTTCAAGGGCTTTGCAAGCTTCGCGCGTCGTATGCACGTCTCAGATGAGGCTCTTTGGGAGGTTGCACTATCTTCGCCGGATGCTGACCTTGGTGGTGGGCTTTACAAATACCGCATCGCCCGACCTGGGGAAGGTGCGAGGGGCGGCGGTCGGGCGCTGATAGCAATGAAGGTTGGGAGCCGAGCAGTTCTAATGCTCGGTTGGGAAAAGAAAGATATGGAGAACGTCACTCCGAAGGAATTGAAGGAATACCGGGAAGCTGCAAAGATTTACCTCGGATACACTGAGCAGGAAATGACCCGCTGGGTGAACGACAACGTTCTGATAGAGCTTACCCAGCCCAAGTGAGGGAGGACATCGTGGTTATGACCTACAAGAGCAGGGCTCTAGCAGAGCTGCACGAGAACATGAGCGACCTTTACCGCGCGGGGGGAATCGACAAAAAGACGATGCAGCGTTTTGACCGCAGTTGTCTCACGCCGATCAAGAAGCTGAGCCCGCAGGCGATCCGACGCATTCGCGCCAAGGCGGATGTCAGCCAGGCCGTTTTTGCCGCTCACCTTAATGTAACCGTCGGTGTGGTCAGCAAGTGGGAGCGTGGCGAGAAGGTTCCGAGCGGCCCGGCAGCGAAGCTACTCACGCTCGCGGCAGAGCGTGGCATCGAGGCAATAGCATGAATCAACCCGCCTGTGCGTCTTTGGCCGCTGCTGGGCGGTGGCGCGCTGGTTCCGTGGCAGGTGGCTTCTTATCAGTAGCAGGAACACGGTCACGTTCAACGCGCCACTTCAGGTACTCGTCGCGCGTGTGCTCGTTTGACGCCGCCAGCCCTTCGAGAATTTCGCGGATGCTCTGAAAGTCTGTCATCACAGGGTGTATGGAATTGTAATCCTGCTCTTCCGCGTCGAAACAGATAATTCAGAGCTAACCGATTCACTCTGCATTGAGTCGCGCAACTGACGAGGCGAGAAGATGGACGGCTTTAAAGATATTGGTGCTGAGATGTATCACGAGGGCCAGCAGGCGCGGCAACAAGGCGAGTCTCTGGACCTGTCCAAGCCGCAGCCCTGGCTGTTGGGCTGGCAGAATGCGGACAAGATGATTGCTGAGCTTGCAACAGCGCTGAATGCCAAGAAGCCGATCGCCGAGTTTCAGAAAGCGGCGCTCGAACAGCTCCTTGAGGTCGCCATGCGCGGCACAGGGCAATCGGAAATTGTTGCGAACTTCCTCCTTGCGTGGTGGAACACCGAGGAGTGCGGACGATTCGATTTCAAGCAATTGTGGGGCGTGGATACGGCAATCGCAGACGATGTGCTGACCGTCCTCCGGCTGGTTGTTGAGCAGTCGAGCTATCCAGATGATCTCGGTTATGGAAAGCAGTTTGAACGGCTCGTGAGGCTCTGGCGTCCCGCCTTGGGTGGTGAGCAACCGTTGAGGGTCGAGCAGTGAGTGGTATCGGCGATGTTCCTGCAGCGAGCGTTGGCCTCCAGCTCTATCGGATTCAAGGAGAGGAACTGCTGGCGTGCGAGCCCGTTCACTTCTTGAACGGCTGGGACGGGGTGGAGACAGTCCTTCGACGCGCAGCAATATCGGGCCGAGTTGAAGTTGGTGGCGAGTTGCTTGATCACTTCGCCGACATCAACGACGAGCACGGCGATACTCTTGGAACGGTTGCACTCGACGCGGATTCTTACCGTGCCCTCAAATATCGCTGGATGCCGTGCAGAATGGAGCATTCTTGATGGACAACCAAATACGGATTATTCTCTTTATCCCCCAACCAGATCCACATAGTTTTGGGGTGATGCGCGCTCTGGGTGAAGCGACAAGCAACTCGCAATCACAGCCAAGAAGCTTCCGCTCTGCGCAAGAATTGTTTGCTTTCATGGCACCGATGCAGCCGGCAGTGCCGCCAGGCTTTTTACAAGACGTGATAAACCAGCTTAAGCCAGGAGTAGGTACGGAACTCATGGTAGATCGTGCTTGGGCGGAATCTGTTGGACTGTGAACACATTGCCGGCTGAAGACGCTGGAACGTGCAACCGAAAGTTCGGAGGTGGCAATGAGTGTCCTCTACGTTTACCGATGCGAAGCTTGCGGCCATAAGGGCGAAACCCATCTTGCCGGTGATGACCACGATGGCGAGCCTGTGCGTTGCGCGAACTGCGGCGCCGCGGTGGCACTCGAATGGGATGGAGGCGTGACCTTCACGGCAGACGCGTCGGTACGATCATTGCTCTATGACTACCAGAATCAAGCCTGGCTGGAGAACGGTCGATATGTAGATTGCGGCCACCGCGAGCCGTGCGACTGCTACGGTCGGCGGCATGTTGGAGAGTCAGCAGCAGCGGATGCCATTCTGCACTGAGCGCGTAAGCGGCTAGCCGGGAGCCGGAATCCCGCGCGGAGGATTCCTTGCCAAACGAATGTGCCGCAATCACCACCCATTGCCCGAAGTGCTCGCAGACCATCGAGATTTCTCAGCGGTGGACCGCTGGCGGCGTGAATGATTACGGCGGCTGGGTGCTGGAGTGTACAAACTGCTCGGAGAAGTTTGCATTTGATCTCGGGCGGGACTTCAACGATTCGAGGGTCATCAGCGGGGCGTTCATCCGCGACTCCTGGGACCGGGAGCTGGGGGAAGAGGCCATGGTGCTGGAGCGCAATGGCCTGAAGACTGCGCTCCAGCCTAGCGGAAGGTCCGTAGCTCCTGCACAGACGGAAGGAAGCCGATGACCCGGCTGGAAGGGGAATTTCAATTTCCCCAGCCGAACGGCTGGGTGATCCACGTGTGGGAACGTGGACTCCCATCTGGTCTTTACAATGTGGCCGTAGAGAGTCCGGAAGGGACTCCGGTTCCTCTGGCCCGCCCCGATCAACCGATCCTTGGCCCTCTAACCAGGGCCAAGGTGGACGGGGTGTTCTCCGGTGTGAAGGCAGTGCAGACAACGGATTCGCTCGAGGACGCGGCGGCAACGATCCGCGGCAAATTGGGCTATGGCGCTAGCGGCGGCCAGCCGGGAGCCGGAATCCTGGGAAGAGAGGAATACAAGGTGGCAGTGAATCACAAAACGTCAAAGGAATTTGAAGCTGAGGCGCGGAATGCACTCGATTTTATTGCGGATAATCCGAGCTTCACGCCCAGCGAAACCTCTGTCATCGATCTGGCGATACTGCTGGCCCATGTCTACAACCGGGGTGTGGATGCCGGACAAGGAGCTGAGGCCGTTTCAGCGGCTCACGCCCGATAGCTTGGGATAAGACTCATGATCAAAAGCGATGACGGATATAATGCAGCAATGTCCATCGAGAACGCCGTAAAGCTAATTGATCAGCACATTGAGCAGTTGCAGCAGGCACGCGTTGTATTGGAGTCGATGTCGGCCGCGACTTCCTCCAAGAAGTATGGCCGCAAGACTGCTGCTCTTGCTCAGGCTGCTCAACCAAAGCGCAAGAGAAACCTATCGCCTGAAAGCCGCGCGCGTATCGTCGAAGCGGTGAAACGCCGGTGGGCCAAAGCGAAGAAAACCGCAAAGTGAGCACTGAACGTTGCAAGGGCTACGAATGACGGTCGTCGAGAGGGGCCAGGAGCTGCGGGCCGTCACCGCGAAGAGGAGCAACACGCCAAGCCTTCATCTTCTCGGCAGGGAATGTTCGTAAGAGATCGACCGGCGGATGTGGCGACTCGGGCTCTAGCCAACGCTGATAATCCTTTGGCTCAATGATGAGCGGACAGCGGTTGTGAAAAGGCTCAAGCAGCTCGTTCGGGTCTACAGTCACAATGCTGAATGAGTAGAGGACGAAAGATCTGTCTTTGTCTCCATTTCCCTTCCATCTGTCCCAGATACCCCCGAACGCGAACGTGCTCTCATCTACCAGTGAAACGGCCCAGGGGCGGCTGATTCTTCTGCGCTTTTCCTCGACGCTGAGCGGTTCCCATTCGTAGAAGAATTCGGCCGGTATTAAACAACGCCGGCGCTTCCACGACTCGCGCCAGGCCCCGCTGCTATCGAGTCGATCCGCGCGCGCATTGATCGATTTGAAGTCGGCCACGGGCGCAGGCGACCATGACGGCACGAGGCCCCACTTCATCAGCGTGAGTGCAGGCTTGCCGGTGTCCCGGTCAATCCTAACCACGGGCTGTTTGCTGGACGGCGCGATGTTATACGACGACGCAAGACGCAGGTAATCGGTCTCCGAGTCGAGGTCAAACAAATCGATGTCGTGAGAGCGCGCCCACGCGGCAACTTGAGATTGATCCGAACGTCTGCCGAAGCGCCCGCACATAGGTGAGTCCCAGCTTAACGCACGATCCAGTCCAGAATCATTTGTGCAAGAGAAGCGCTTTCACTGATGACCTGCCGGACCCGCGGCGATGGCGTGCTCACATCGGGCTCTCGCGCAAGGCGCACAGCGGCGATGATCGACGCGGCGACGACTAGAGACGAGGCATAGCGCTCGCGTTTCTCACGCTGCCGCTCCTCCCATGCAATTGCGCGTTTCATTTCTCCCATCGCTGCGCCTCGTATGGCAGTCGTTTGCCGGCGAGCCTGCCCGAAATCCTGCCCTGGAAGATTTCTGCAGGGAGATAGCGACGCCTCACCCCGCACAGCGGGCATTCAGCCACGATCCAGGTATCCGGCATCGTCTCGATCGGTGCGGGGAAATTCTCGCAGCACGCCTTGCAGCTCACAACGTAATCCCGGAGGAGTGAACTCGGAATGTGCGACATGAACACAGGATAAGCATAGGCGAAGAAAAGGCGAATGTCTAGGGGCGTTCAACTTGACGGAATAACGTTAAAACCGCATCCAGCCTTTTGCAGAGCTCCATGCTTATGGCTGAGGCGAGGAAGCGTACAATCTCCGCCATGATTATTCAGACAAATCCAGAAGCGTTTACCAAGCGACTTCCAGTGCATACGGTTATCGACATTGACCGGTTAAGCCAGGAAGTCACCCTCAGCGGATCGGATGGCAGCTCTTTAAAGGTCTCTCTGAAGTCTTGGGGCCGCTTAGAAGTTGGTCACCCGGATATTGGCAGCAAGGTCCAGCTACTACCAGAGAATTCCTAATGTCAGTTTTACTGACGGATGTTTCTGACGTCAGAGATGGATATTTGTTCGTTTCTCGACCACCTGTCGCTACCAATCGACGAGAAGTGTCAGCAGTGTGAGAAGGATTAGGGATGCGAGTAACATTCGATACCAATGTTTGGAACAGGATGGTCTTTCCTGAGCGATACGTAAATAATCCAAACTACCTCTCGCTGGTTGCAATCAAAACTGCGATTAAGCAAGAGCAAATGAGCGGCTTCATTTGCGAAGCATTCGGCACTATTGAAGCAATCAAAAAAGAGAACAGGGCGAAGTTCCACGCTCAGAGCGTCCCAAAGATAGAAGTAAGGCACGAGTCTAAAGCGGGCCTACTCAGTATGGCTATCGAGGTCAATGCCAATCACGGCTTGCATCCCGGCCTCACTGAGGAGTTTGAGGAGGAACTCGCCGAAGCATTGGCAATCGGCATGAAGTTGCTGACGACGCCATACATCGCCTTACCCGTTCCTAGTCGACTTCGCGATAATCCGCATATATACGCGAGAGAGGTCTTCGCAACGGCGGACTACAATGAGCGGTTTGGCGATGTCGCCAGGACCATCTTCGCAAGAGGAGTGGGCGAGGGCGCCCTTGCTGCTCTAGTGAAGGAATTCAAAGAGCGTCTGGACGGCCCACTGCCAGCCGGATTCTCGGATCGTCTTCTTATCTATTCCGTTTATCAGTACGCTTGCGACTCAGGGCTCAAAAAGGAAAAGAACCAGATAGAGAAGGCATTTGCCGAGGCAGCTGATGGCGATCTAGTGGCCGCGCATATAGCATTCGGAAGCGAGTACCTCTGTACTGAAGACAGCGGCGGATCAGCGGTTTCTCAATCAATTTTTGATATACAAAATCGTGCGTGGTTGAATTCTGAGTACGGTGTAAAAATCTTAAATGTGCGGCAGCTTGCTAAACTCCTCTGACGGTTGTCTACGACTAAATCAGAGGCACTCACTATGGTGATTCGTGTCCTGAGGAGCGCCAATGGCGAACTACTTTGATATTGCAGACCTCGATTGGCAGCGCGGAAAGAAGGAAATGCACGACCTGCTTACACGTGTTGCCGCCAGGCGAGGGATGATCACTTATAGCGAACTATCGAATGGGATTCAGAGCCTCAGAATCGAACCGTTCGGCCTGCCAATGTCGGAGATGCTCGGGGAAATCGCAGAAGACGAAGATGCTGCAGGCCGCGGTTTGTTGACAGTGATCGTAGTTCACAAGTTCGGCGACATGGAGCCGGGCAAGGGATTCTATGATCTTGCAGCAAAGCTTGGAAGAGATACATCCGACAAAGTAAAGCTCTTTGTCTCGGAGTTGCATAAGGTCCATGGCTACTGGGCTAATGTCGATTGATGGATTCGAGAGATGGCTATACGGCCCTCTTGTTGCATCTACGCGCCGGTCCATTTCAAGGCGAATGACGTGGTCTGCTTGCGAGTAGTCGGTGCAATCCGTCATTTAAGATTCCGTCGAAGAAAAGATGCGAATGCGGTCCTCAACGCTGAAGCTGACCCCTTCGACTGGAGGTCGATTGGTTGCTATATATTTCTCCATCTGAAACCCGCTAGATCAGGAAACGCTGGAACTTCGGCAATCCGACTAGCCGCCCAATAATGCAGACTTCCTGAGTTGTCCCTCCACACTCCACAGACCGCGAAGAAGAGTGCGTATGATCCATTTCTGATTGATTCCATCTGATCCTGGGTAAGCTGCGCTTGCATCGGCGCTAGTCCATACTGTTCTATTTGAACCCCGATGGTCACGCCAGAATTGGGGAACCTCCTGTGACCATCTCTGGCTGCATCGAGCATCAAATTGCGGAGGCTATCTCCGGAGTTCTGCCTTATTCCGGCAACGACAGTCGTGCCCCATGTCTGGACAGCGCTAACTGGGAGCTGCCCACGATTAGCGTATTTGTATCGGACAGTGATCGAATCGCCTACGCCGAGGGGGTTCGCCGTTACCTCTAGATTTGCTTCCTCGAGTTGAATAAATCCGTCGCCTACAGCAATCGGTGTAATGGGCTCTTGATTCCCAGGCAGGGGGGCGTTATTGACGCCGGTCCTAAGCCGTTCCCCAAGCTCTCTTGCGAGTTCATCGATGAGCGCCGGAGGAAACATCAGGTGATTATGCTGATGCACTTCTACAGTCGCGGTTGCACTACCGCCCGTCGAAGTAGCGTTGCCTCCCGCAGCATGTGCATTCCCCCCGGAAGCATTTCCTCCCGTGGCTGTATTTGTGTTTGCGACCGAAGGCACACTTGGGGAGGTGTGTTGTCCCTCAGTCCTGCGCTGGTTCCATGCAAGCAGGAATAATACAACACCAACAGCCATCGTTATCCAGATTCCTGCGGGTCTTGTAAATTGCGTGAGCCAAGGTAGTGACTTTTCGAACAGTTCAATATAGTGCGTCGCAACAAGAATCCACTCAAGGGCGCTAGCGAGAAACAGTGCTGCCCCAATAACGATACCGGTGCGGTACATGGGAGCCTCTTATAGTCAAGTGTGTTCTGGTTCCACGATCAGCATAGCCCAAGTGGCAATGAACGGAATCCTCGTGGAATATTCGCTACAGACAGCAGCGAGCCGGGCCTATTGCCTCCTCAGCCGGGTTTACCTACGTCGTATGGAGGAGTGAATAGACAAGCATATATTTGCCTTGTTCGATTAGTCTAGCTCTCGCAACAGAGGAAACGCCGGTGTATTTGGCTTGTTGTCAATCAAGTCAAAGGCCCAGGTTATCGTTGACGGCTACGGACAACTCCTGCTCCGAGCCGAGATACCGCTCGGTCGTCTGTATCGAGGCGTGTCCGAGCAAAAACTTGATTTGCTCCAGATCCCCTCCGCTCTTGCGGCAGAGCTTCGCGCAGGTGCGGCGCAGATCGTGCGCGCCGAAGTTCTCGACGCCGATCGCGCGCGCCGAGGCCTCGACGATGCTCCAAATCGACCAGGCACTGAGCGACTCACCTAGTTTCTCACTCTTGGACACCGAGCGCAGCAGGATTCCCTTGTCGATGCCGGCAGCCGCCGTCCACGTGTCCACCGTCTCCCGCACCCAGCGCGGCACCGGCACCGTGCGCACGCGACCGGCTTTGCCGTGCAGATCGGCGATGACCCAACGATTCTCGCGTTGCTGGATGTCTTCGACCCGCAGCGCCGCCAGCTCCGCGCGGCGCAAGGCGCAGCCGAGCAACAGGGCGAGGATGCAGCGGTTGCGCTTTCCCTGCATCGTCGAAGTATCCGGGACGGCGAGCAGTTCCCTGCCCTGCTCGCGCGTGAGCCAGTTGCCCAGGCGTGTCCCCTGCTGGCGGA
>Ga0318572_10000643_pt1 | contig 13236 bp, 13 predicted proteins | sample GRESIP089b5f20_FD_202528 | JGI IMG/M metagenome (GOLD analysis project Ga0318572, IMG submission 202528) | Tropical soil microbial communities from Luquillo Experimental Forest, Puerto Rico - GRE.SIPMG.089b5f20 | ecosystem: Environmental > Terrestrial > Soil > Tropical forest > Bulk soil...
ACTTTCAGTTGCAGTCGGCCGTCTATGGCCGGGAAGGGGAGCCGTGCCGGGTATGCGGCACGGCCATTCGTTCCCTGCGACAAGGGCAGCGGGCGACCTTTTATTGCCCCCGCTGCCAGAAGTGAAACGACGGCTGCTTACTTGCCGGACAGCTTGACGAACTTGGCCATCAGCTGATCCTGGGTTTCCACATAGTCGGGATTGTCGGGAATGCAGTCCACGGGGCAGACTTCGCGGCATTGGGGGGTGTCGAAGTGGCCGACGCATTCGGTGCACTTGTTGGGGTCGATCATGTAGATCTCATCCCCTTGCGAAATGGCGCCATTGGGGCATTCGGGTTCGCACACGTCGCAGTTGATGCATTCGTCGGTGATCATCAGGGCCATGGTGAGGCTTCCTCTCTCTACGGTTTTATTGAAGTTTCGCTGCCAGCCGTTTGGCAACGGAAGGCGGCACAAATTTGGTGACATCGCCGCCAAAGCGGGCAATCTCACGGACGATGGTGGCGGAAACGAACATGTGCTGCTCACCGGGGGTGAGGAACACCGTTTCCACGTCGGGATGCATGTTGCGGTTCATCCCGGCCATCTGGAATTCATATTCGAAGTCGGACACGGCCCGCAGACCTCGCAGGATGACGTTGGCCCCCTGGTCCCGGACGAACTTCATCAGTAGGCAGTCAAAGCCCACCACTTCCACTTGGGGCAGGTCGGCCAGGGCTTCCTGAGCGATCGCCACTCGTTCTTCCAGTGCAAACAGTGGCGTCTTGCGTTCGCTGGCGGCCACGGCCACCACCACTGTGTCGAACAGTTTGCAGGCACGCCGAACCAGATCTTCGTGGCCCCGGGTTAGCGGGTCGAAGGTGCCGGGGTAGATGGCTTTCCTCATGCATGCTCCAACAGGTGGTAATGAACTTGTCCCGCCACGCCCCGTTTCGCCACTTGCCAGTCGCCGAGGGCATCCAGGGCGAATTCGGCTTCGGCATAGATACGGGCGCCAGGTTTGGCCAGGCGCGGCAGCAGGTCGGCAAACTTCTCCAGCCAACCCTGTCGGTAGGGCGGATCGAGAAAAATCAGATCGCAATCACCGGCCATGGCGGGCGCGCATTTTAGCGCATCGCCGCAAACCAGCTTGAGAGCAGGGTTATTGAACGGGGTGGCGTTCTTCTGCAATTGCAGGAAGGCGCGGCGGTCTTGTTCGATCATCCATACCTTGGCCGCCCCTCGGGAGGCCGCTTCGAAACCCAGAATGCCGCTGCCGGCAAAGGCGTCCAGGCAGGTGAGGCCGCTCAGGTCGTGGCCCAACCAGTTGAACAGGGTTTCCCGCACCCGGTCCGGGGTCGGCCGTAGGCCGGGACCATCGGTCACCTGGATCATGCGGCTGCGCCATTCGCCGCCGGTAATGCGGATGCGGCTCATGATCGGGGAAAAGAGGCGGGGCAAGGACTCAGCATAGGGGCCGAATGATACCCGGGCCCCTGTGTGAGAATGGTTACCATGAACCCTCATCTTTTCGTGGATATTTCTTCCCACGGTTTCGGCCATTTGGCCCAGACGGCGCCGGTACTGGCCGAGTTGCGTCGGCGCTTGCCCAATCTGCATCTCACTGTGCGCTGCGGCTTGGCCAAACGCCAGTTGCTGACCCGGATTGCCGAGCCTTTCACCCACATCCGGGAAATGAGCGATGTGGGCTATATCCAGCACGATGCCGTACGGATCGACCACGATGCCACCCGGGCAGCGTATGAAAGCCTGCATGAGAATTGGGCCGATCGTGTCGTCCGGGAGGCGGATTTTCTGCGACGCCTGCAACCCAACTTGGTGTTGTCGAACGTGGCCTATCTGCCTTTGGCAGGCGCCCGGCAGGCCGGCATTCCGGCCTTTGCCCTGAGTTCCCTCTGCTGGCTACCCCTGGCCCGGCACTTTTATGGGCAAGCGACCTGGGCCGCCCCTGTGTTGGCGCAGATGGCCGAGGCTTACGGCAGCGCGACCGGTTTCATCGCCTTCCGTCCGTCCATTCCTTTGGAAATCACCGCCCCGATCCATAAGGTGGGTACCGTGGCCCGAGGGGCGACAGAGGAATCTCGCGCCCGGGTTCGTACGTCCCTTGGTGTTGGGGCTGAGGACCAATTGGTACTGGTTGCTATGGGCGGGTATGGGCTTGCTTTGCCGATAGACGATTGGCCTGAGCGCCCAGGCTTGCGCTACCTGTTGTCGGCTAATTGGGATGTTAGCCACCCTTCGGTGCTGACTTTCACGGACGGGGAGTATGACTTCACCGAGTTGCTGCGGGCGTCCGACGCCATCCTGACCAAGCCCGGCTACGGCACCATGACCGAGGCCGCCTGCAACGGTACGCCTTTGCTCTACCTGCGGCGGGACGATTGGCCCGAGCAGGACTACCTGATCGACTGGCTGCGGCAAGCAGGCCGTTGTCGGGATGTGGCGTGGGAAGGGTTGCGCAACGGACGATGGTTGCACGATCTGGATGCCCTGTTGGCGGAACCCGTCAAACCACCTGCCCCGGCGACGGGCGCCGTTGAGGCGGCCGAGTTACTGCTGGCTTATTTGCAGTAAGTCGACCGGGGACTCGCGCCGCTTAGCCGGGACCAGGGAGTTCACGGCGGTTAACACGTTCAAGGCACCGACTTTTCGGCAGGCTTTTCGCCGGGACCGTCGGCTGCCACGATTACCGTGACCAGATGCTCCGCTTGCACCTTGCGATTGAAGGCATCCTTCACCTGCTTGGCGGTGACCGCTTTTACCTTGGCCGGGTAGTCATCCAGGTAAGTGAGGGGCAGGTTGTAGAAGCCGATGGCGGCCAGGAAACCCAGCAGCTTGCCGTTGCTGTCGGTACGCAGGGCAAAACCGTCGGCGATGTTCTGCTTGGCGGCCTTGAGCTCCCCTTCCGTGGGGCCGTCCTTGAGGAACTTGGTGAGCACTTCGTTCACCACCTTCAGGGCGGCGTCGGCCTGGTCGCGGCGGGTTTGCAGGCCGATGGTGAAGGGACCTTCCTGCTTGCGGGGCGAGAAATAGGAATGCACGTCGTAGGCGTAACCACGCTTTTCCCGGACTTCGGTCATCAGGCGGGAAACAAAGCCGCCGCCGCCCAGGACGTAGTTGCCCACCAACAGGGGGAAGAAATCCGGATCATCCCGACGATTGGCCGGTTGGCCGACCAGGATGTGGCTTTGGGCGGCGGGGTGGGCAATGCGCAGGGTCTGGGCTTGGGGCTGGCGTACCGGCGGCAGGGGCGCGTCGGGCTCGTCACTCTTGGGCAAGTCTTCCGTCAACTGCTGGGCAATGGCTTCCGCTTCGCTGCGGGGAATGTCGCCGATCAGCGCCACCACGGCCCGGCGAGCAGTGTAGAAGCGGCGATGAAAGGTGAGTAGGTCGTCCCGGGTAATGCGGCTGACGCTGTCCACGGTGGCAGTGCGGCCGTAGGGGTGGTCGCCGTAGAGGGCACTGGCGAAACGCTTGCCAGCCACGGCATCGGGCCGGGTATCGGCTTCCTGCAGGGCGGCGATGGTGCGGCTTTTTTCCCGAGACAGGACGTCTTCCGGATAGTTGGGGTGGGCGAGCAGGGTCCGCAACAGGGCCAGGGCGCCAGTCTTTTCCTTCGGCGAGGACAGGGTGCGCAGGGTCACGCCGGCCCGGTCGCTGTCGGCGGAGCTGCCCAGGTTGGCCCCCAGGTTTACCAGGGTTTCGGCGATCTGGTCTTCATTGAGGGGGCCGGCGCCATTGTCCAACAGGCCGTTGGTGAGGCCGGCGAGGCCGGTCTTGTCGGCCGGGGCGTAAAGGGTGCCGGCGGCAAAGTCCACGGAAACATCCAGCATCGGCAGGTCGTGGTTCTCGATGAAATACACCTGGGCGCCGGAGGGGGCGGTCCAGTGCTGGATAGCGGGGCCGGCCAGGGCGTCGGCGACAAGGCCGCAGGTCAGGGTGGCGGCGAGGGCGGCGGTTTGCAGGAGCTTGTGGGTAATGGTCATGACGGTTCCTGGGGGCGGTTTCAACGCAGGTGTCCGGCGGCCGGATTGGCGGGACGCTTGGGTTTGCTGTCATCCACGGGTTGCGGGTCGAGGACGGCCACGGTGAGGGCGTCGTCGTTGAAGTATTTCCTGGCCACGGCCTGCACTTCCTCCGGCGTTACGCTGCGCAGTTGTTCGAGCATGCGGTCGTTGCTGCGCCAGCCGAGGCCGATGGCTTCCGCCATGCCGATTTCCATGGCCTGGGCCATCATGGAATCCCGTTTGTAGACCTGGCTGGCGATGATCTGGGTTTTCACCTGATCCAGTTCCGCCGCCGTTACGCCTTCTTCCTGAATCCGCTTGAGTTCGCCGCGCAAGGCGGTTTCCAGGTCGGCCACGGTTTTGCCTTGGGCTGGCTGGCCGTCGAGCATGAACAGGGCTTCGCCGCGCAGGGTGCCGTCGTAGCCGGCGCCTGCGGACTGAGCCACCTGGGTTTCCCGCACCAGCCGCTTGGCGAAGCGGGCGGCGCCATGGCCATCGAGAACACCGGCCAGCATTTCCAGGGAGTAGGACTCGCGGTCCTTATCCAAGTCCTTGAGCTTGGGCACCTTCCAGGCCATGAGCAGGTAGGGCAGCTTGGCCGGCGCCTTTACCACCAGTCGCTTGATGCCGGTCTGCTCCGGCTCGTTCTGTGGTTTGCGTTCCGGCAGGGCGTGGGCTTTGTAGCCACCGTAGTATTTCTCAGCCAGACGGAAAACGGCGTTGTGGTCCACGTCGCCCACCACCACCACCGTGGCGTTGTTGGGGGCGTACCAAGTGCGGTACCACTGGCGGGCATCCTCGCCGGTCATGTGCTCCAGGTCATCCATCCAGCCGATCACGGGACGGCGGTAGGGATGGGCCTGGAAGGCGACGGATTCAAGGACTTCGGAAACCAGGGCGGCGGGCTGGTCGTCAGTGCGCATACGGCGCTCTTCCATGATGACCTTGATTTCCGGGGCGAATTCCTTGTCCGTCAATTGCAGGTTGCCCATGCGGTCCGCCTCCAGGTCCATGACCTCGGCGAGCTTTTCCTTGGGAACCTGTTGGAAATAGGCGGTGTAGTCCCGGCTGGTGAAGGCGTTGTCCTTGCCCCCGGCAGCGGCAACCCGTTTGGAGAATTCACCCGGGCCGACCTTTTTCGTGCCCTTGAACATCATGTGTTCCAGCACATGGGCCACGCCGGAGGTGCCGTCTTTCTCGTCGATGCTGCCGGCTCGGTACCAGACCATATTGACCACCGTGGGGGCCCGGTGATCTTCCCTGACCACCACCTTGAGGCCATTGGGCAGGGTTTTTTCGAAGGGATTGGCCTGGGCTGGCAGGCTGGTGAGGGCGGCCAGCAGGGGGAAACAAAGAAGCGTCGCGTGCTTTCTCATGGAAATACCCGTGTTTGTTAGACTTGCTACCTTCAAAATCAGGCGGGCATGATAGATCAGATGCCCGCAGCCACCCTGAGACACACATCCTCATGCTGAGTTTCTTCAAGAAGAAAAACGACGAAGCTTCCCAGGAAAAAGAAAATGGCGCGGTTGCAGAGTCCGCCCCCAAGCTTTCCTGGACCGAACGCCTCAAAGCCGGCCTCTCCCGTACCCGTGCCCAACTGGGCAGCAGCCTGACCGGCCTGTTCAGCCGCGGCAAGATCGACGACGAATTACTGGAAGAGCTGGAAGCTACGCTGTTGATGGCCGATTGCGGTGTTTCCGCCACCCAGTGGCTGTTGGCAGAGCTGCAAGCCAAGGTCAAACGGGAGAAACTGGAAACCCCGGCCCAATTGCAGCAAGCCCTGATCGACCTGTTGGAACAATTGTTGGCCCCCTTGGAAACGCCCTTGGACGTCAGTACCCACAACCCCTTCGTCATCATGATTGCCGGAGTCAATGGGGCGGGCAAGACCACCTCTATTGGCAAGTTGGCCAAGCATTTTCAGGAGCAGGGACACAAGGTGCTGCTGGCTGCGGGCGATACCTTCCGCGCCGCCGCCCGAGAACAGTTGATGACCTGGGGTGAACGCAACGACGTGACGGTGATCGCCCAGGAAAGCGGCGACCCGGCCGCCGTGGTGTTTGATGCCATTTCTGCCGCCAAGGCCCGCAATATCAATGTGGTGCTGGCCGATACAGCCGGTCGCTTGCCAACTCAGCTCCATTTGATGGAAGAAATCGCCAAGGTCCGCCGCGTCATTCAGAAGGCCGACCCGAGTGGCCCCCATGAAGTGGTGCTGGTCCTGGACGCCAACATCGGCCAGAACGCCATCGCCCAGGTACAGGCATTCGACAAAGCCATCGGTGTGAGCGGTTTGATCGTTACCAAACTGGACGGCACGGCGAAGGGCGGCGTACTGGCCGCTATTGCCCGTCAATGCCCAAAACCTGTGCGGTTTATTGGCGTTGGGGAGGGCATTGACGACCTGCAACCCTTCAAAGTGAAGGAATTCGTCGCCGCTTTGTTCGAAACGACTACTTAATAGCCTAGAACGCCCCGATTACGGGGCCGGAAAAGCAAAAAGCCCGGCAAGCCGGGCTTTTTATATTTGGTGGGTTGTGAGGGATTCGAACCTTCGACCAACGGATTAAAAGTCCGCTGCTCTACCGACTGAGCTACCGACCCCCGAAAAAGGAGGGCGGATTATAGGTAGGCACCCCAACCCTGTCAAACAAACTGATATTGATCGCCAGGCTTTGTTTGCAAATGGAAAATCTGGAGCGGGTGAAGGGAAACGTACCCGCTGACCTTACCTTTGCAGGGTGTTGAAAAATAGAAGAACTTGAGCGGGTGAAGCTAAACCCACTCCTACATCTGTAGGCCACTTCTGTAGGACCGTAGGAGCGAGGAATGGTATCAGAGCCTCGAATCCTCTAAAACAGTTCCCTTGGCTCAACCCCAAGCGCATCAGCAAGGGTCTGAACAGCATCAAGGGACGGATTCGCCCCTCCGCGTTCAATGCGACTCATGTAAGACCGAGCAAACCCGCATTTGTCAGCGAACGCCTCCTGCGATAGACCGGAGGCTGTTCGTAGCTGCTTCACTCGGTTCCCGAAACGTATTCTGATTGGAAGTTTCACCCATCAGAATGTCATGCAAATGTATACTCCAAGGCCACGCACTAATCGTGACATTCCAGGGGCTGTTACCCAATACCTTGGCATGGTTTACTTGGGAGCTATCTTGAAAAACACCGTGTTCTTCTGCCTTTTGGCAATGTTCTTAGGGAGTGCAGAAGCAAGCGTGAGCGTGGCTGAAGACACTAAGGATCTGAATGGTCTAATTGATGTTTTCGTTGTGGATGGTGCAGAAGCCAAGAAATGTCACGACCAGAAGGGGCTTGATAGGATGATTAGTTCGATCGTCTTTCTTGAGAAGGCATTTCGTGTTTTGCACAAGAATTTCCCTGCTTCCACTCCGCCGCTCAAAGAAAAAATGATGAGTGGTCTTGAAAGTTCTTGCCAAGTTTTCCACTGTGATCAGCCGGCCAAGCCGGAGAGGTGCGTTCCCTCTGCCACTGAAGGCAGACAAATGATCTTCGACAATTCGGTCAGGCGAGTTAAAGCGAGATTGGAAAAGGCGGGCTTTGATCCAGAGAGCCTGACTGTACAAAAAAGCTCAACGATAGCCCGATCTGATTGCCCCCAATCAGCGCAGTATTACCAGGATGCTTACGTTACCCGCTACCGGGTAGAAGACTTGTTTTGCTACAAGGCTGCTTTGGATCGACAGCTATTACAACTTGAACTCAAGATGGCTGCATGTGGATTTATCGAGGAGTATGCGAAGTTTGCCACCGAAAACGAGAAGGCCGATCTATCAAAATTTGAGGCCCTTGTTTTTGGGGGGATCGTCGCCGACTTGGACAAGGTGCCAAGCACCTTTGATGGCATTGACGCATTGGCCGGGATAGTTAAAGAGATTCGGGGAAAGTAGACTGCGCTGATTATGACGCTGCATCGTGGCGGCCTCATTTCCGCAGCAGCAAAGGCACTGATATGACAAAAGGCCCGCTGTGGGTCAATAGCAGCCAGTTGGCTTAGCGGAATAGATAAGGGCTTAGATCGAATTCAACTAATTTCGCAATGAAAATACTTGCCACCCCGCTCCTCGTTGCCTTGATCCTCACTGCATCCCATGCAGAAGCAAAGCAACACCGATCACAAGCAGCCCGCCACGCGTTCGTAAACGCCCATGCCTGCCCTTCCACGGGCTTGCCTAAGCTCCCCTGCAAGGGCTACATCATTGACCATGTAACGCCCCTCTGCGCGGGCGGCGTAGACCATCCCAGCAACATGCAGTGGCAGACGATAGAAGAGGCGAAAGAGAAGGACAAGGCAGAGCGGGCTATGTGTCGCCACCGGTAATGCGAATGGCTGTCACAAACTCACTTTTTTTTAAGCGTCTTTAGTGCCTTGATCAACTTATCAGCCTCCGTTGCTGGGTTGATACAACCTGCGGCCGTCCCATGTCTGCGCAGGCGCTCAGCATTGGTGAGCGCATCGGCCAGTTTGTCTTTCAACTGACCATAAATTCCTTTTTGACCTTTGCCGTACTTCGCAAACCCTGGCATGGCTTTCAAGGCCGAAACAACTTGGTCGCCCACTGACCTTTTCCCTGCGGCATGAAATGGTTGATCAGAATAGCGAAAATGGAGCAGCAACCAAACTTCAAAGCAAGGCGTTGAGGTGATCGCTTCAAGCGGTTTTCCGGCATTCGTCAAATCCTTGGTGCGCTGTACGGCGGCATCGAAAGTGGTGTGCTTGTCTCGATCAAACACGCAATACACTAGGTCAAAAGCGTCGCCGCTTAATGCGTCGTCTTCATACAGAGCCAGTGCATGTGCCACCACACGATCGGGTGAAACGCCATCATTGGGAGCAACACGAACCACGTGCTGAGGAATTTTCCAATCATCCAACAACTCTTGCAGGTAATGGGGTTCCGTCTTCGTCCCTTCACAGACAATCAAGTATCGTTTGTTTCGTGCGCGTTCATGCTTTTCACGTTGTAGCTCGGCTTTAGCACGTGCCTTGCGCTTGTGAAATAAATCGTCAGACCCCATAGAAGTCCAGGTCTTTTAAAAATGGAATGCCACCATAGCGCCCGTTCAGGTAGCCTCGCTCAATGGCTTCGTTGTCGCGAGGACTGAAGTCAGACAACGGGTACAAGCGGGTGGCGCTCTTTTCGTCTTTCTCCATAAACCACACCTGATCGCGGCGAAGCAGTTTTTGACTGAGTAACGTGGTGTCGTGCGTTGTAAAAATAAGTTGTGCCTTGGTGCCTTCGTGATGTAGTCGTTTTACCAAGTGATGCACCAGCAAGGGGTGCAGGCTGGTGTCCAGTTCATCGACTATCAAAACCCTTTCGTTTTCCAGCACGTCCAGCCAAGGGCCTGCAAAGGCAAAAAGTGCTCGAGTGCCGTCGGATTCTTCTGACTCGTTAAATTCCACAGTCTCTTGCGTGTTCACATCCTTGTGGAAAAAGCGTGGCTCCAACATCTTCTTACCTGCCATATCCTTGAGGAGCCCATCTCGCAAAGACGCTGGCATATCTTTAGGGAGCAGTTCCGCAGAAAATGAAATTTCATTTACCTGAATGTCTGTAATCGACAAATCGGCAGAGTTCATGAACGCAATAATATTCGACCTGTCTGCATCATCAGTACAACGTCGCAAGGTATAACTAGCACTGAACTCACGGACGGAATTAATTACCCGTAAACGCAACTTGAACCAGTCAAATGCTGGTTTAAGCTGTTCGTTGTTCAGCTGAATTGCGGTCGAAAAGAAAAGCGCATTCGGACGTGTTTGTGCTGCCCAAGCCTGCCGTTGCCGTCCCCCAAGGAACGACGAGCTGAACTTGTAAGCATCTTTGCCGGCCTCTGCATCAAACACCCGGTGAAACCACTTTTGTGCGCGGCCCAGTGGGTAGGCGATAAGCCATTCTTCCGTAAAGCGCATACGGTTACAGCTGAAGCCGTACTCGTAGCGAACGCCCTGTTCCACAAAGGTGACTTCAAACTCGCTATCAGCCACGCGTGATAATGCCGTCAGCTTGAATGGCACCACGTCAATCTCGTCGCCAGCTTGGCTTTCTTTCTGAGAGCTAAGCACTTGCCCTTTCACAAATTGCAGTGCTTGTATCAATGTGCTTTTCCCGGATGCATTGGGGCCATAAAGTACTGTGGAGCGTAGCAAGCGCGGTACACCGTCATCCTTATCTGGGATGAACGTATTGAGCGATTCCAACTCCTTGAAATAGGTGGACGCGACCATATTGAGCGTCTGGCGCTCAAAGATGGACCGAAAATTCGTGACTGAGAACTCAATAAGCATGGGTAAATACTACACCACAATGAAATTTTTACGTACAAGAAGCAAAAAGTAACACTTATTTTAATTTCGGGCGCCTGGAAATCATCGTCACTGCAGTGTGGCAACCAGGGTATGGCGAAGGACAAAATCGAGCGGGCCATGTGCCGCCACCGGTAACGTCTGCTGGAGGGTGGGTGGTCTTCTTCAAACCGAATTCACGTGACCGCCTAAATCCCGAAGCGGGATTTACGTGCATCATTGCTTGAGCAACAGCAAAATTCAGTATTTCGGCTAACCGGTGGGGAACAGCAAGGCGAACAGCGTAGATGCCGCTTGAGCGACGGTAAAGGCAGGAAACCCCAGACATATCCACCTCTGTAGTAGCCCTACGGGGGAGGAGGTCTGATTCCGTGAGTGTGCCCCTTTTCATTCAAGGGGTTAGGGAATTTATGGAGCGGGTGAAGGGAGTCGAACCCTCTTCATCAGCTTGGGAAGCTGAGGTAATACCGTTATACGACACCCGCCGAGGGGGCGGATTCTAGTCTGAATCAAGTGGGCTAGGAAGATGCCCCGGTGTTTGCCTCGATGTTGGTGCTGATGTTGGACGGGGTTTGCTGGCCTTTATCGACGGCGGCAGGGCGAGGGCTGCTGATAAAATCGACCGATGGTTTCCCTGCACATTAATGGCGAACAGCGCCAATTTCCCTCTTCGGTAACGGTTGCCCAATTGCTCGATACGCTCGAGCTCACGGGCAAGCGGGTAGCCGTGGAGCGCAATGGGGAAATCGTGCCGAAAGGATTGCATGCCGCGACCGGATTGAACGACGGCGATCAGCTGGAAATCGTCGTGGCGGTGGGGGGCGGCTGACAGTCGTCCCGATTTTGTTTTCATTGTTGAACATCATGACCCAGGACACCCTACAGATCGCCGGCACTTCCTATTCATCCCGCTTGCTGGTGGGGACGGGGAAATACGCGGATTTCACCCAGACCCGGGAAGCGATTGTTGCTTCCGGCGCCCAGATCGTTACCGTCGCCATTCGCCGCACCAATATTGGTCAGGAACCGGGCCAGGCTTCCCTGCTGGATTACTTGCCCCCTTCCGAATTCACCTATTTGCCCAATACGGCCGGCTGCTACAGCGCCGACGAAGCCGTGCGAACCCTGCGCCTAGCGCGGGAACTGCTGGATGGCCACGATCTGGTCAAACTGGAGGTGCTGGGTGACAGTCATACGCTTTTCCCCAACATGCCGGAAACCCTCAAAGCTGCTGAAACCTTGGTGAAAGATGGCTTCAAGGTCATGGTTTATTGTGCCGACGACCCCATCCAGGCCCGCATGCTGGAAGACCTGGGCTGTGTGGCCATCATGCCTCTGGCGAGCTTGATCGGCTCCGGCATGGGCATTCTGAATCCCTGGAATCTCAAGCTAATTATTGACCAGGCCAAGGTGCCGGTCCTGGTGGATGCCGGAGTGGGAACGGCGTCCGATGCCGCCATCGCCATGGAGTTGGGGTGTGACGGCGTGCTGATGAATACCGCCATCGCGCAGGCTCAGAACCCCGTATTGATGGCAGGTGCCATGAAGAAAGCGGTGGAAGCTGGCCGTGAGGCTTACCTAGCAGGCCGCATGCCGAAAAAGTACTACACCGCTTCTCCCAGCTCCCCTACCGGCGGGTTGATCGGTTCGTGAGGTGGCGGTGTTTGCTGTTGGCTTTTTTCGCGACGACGACGGTTGCCGCCCGGGAGTTGCCACCGAGGCCGTCGTCATCTGAGTCATCTCCCAAGGCAACGATGCCTAGCGGATATGTTTTCGAGAACCCTCAGTTGCTGACGCAGCAATTGCTGTGGGGCGTCTTTCACGGCGTGCGGTTGCTGGGGATTACTTGCCAGGTCGGGGGCTATGCCGCGGCGGCGGAGGCCTATCTGGACTGGATGGATAAGCAAGGGGTTCGCGTTCGGGCCGCCGAGCGGGATTTGGCGCGGCATTATTTCCAGCAGGAAAGCGCTTCGCCCGAGGCCATTTCTGCTGCCTTGCTGCTCAAGCCGATATTGGACATCTCTCCGGAGCAACTGGCGGCTGCCTGTGACAGCTTGCCCCAGGCCCTGAAAAAAGAACGATACGATCTGGAGAAGTTTTATGAAGATCGGCGGGCCGCCATTGAGAAGGGCGACCCCGACTTTCCCGGCGCCGTGTGGGTAGAACCGACGGATTCGCCAAGTCAGGCGACCATGCCGCAGCCGGAGGCAACGCCGACCGAGTCTGGCGAGCCAACGAAAACCAATACGGAACAGGTAGTACCCGAGGAGCAACCACATGAGTGATGACAAGATGCCGGTCGAGCAAGGCACGGAAGAAAATTCTGCTTGGGGGCATATCCGCAGCTTCGTGTTGCGCCAAGGCCGGGTATCCGTCGCCCAGCAACGGTTCTACGATGCCGAGATGCCCAAGTGGGGCATTCCTTATCGTGCTTCCTTGCTCGACTTTGCCCAACAGTTCGGCCGTACTGCACCGACAATCATGGAGATTGGTTGCGGCATGGGGGAAACGACCGCCAAGATCGCGGCGGCCCACCCCCAGAACAACTACATCGGGATCGAAGTCCATACGCCCGGTGTCGGCGCCCTGCTGAAGGAAATCGCCACCCGGGAGCTGGGCAACCAGCGCGTTATCCAGCACGATGCCGTCGAGGTGGTGCGGGACATGATTCCGGCAGGCAGTCTAGCCGGGATCCATGTGTTCTTCCCCGATCCCTGGCACAAGAAACGCCACAACAAGCGACGCCTGATTCAGTCCCCTTTTGTCCGGGAACTGGCTCTGCGCTTGGCTCCCGGCGGATATATCCATTGCGCCACGGACTGGGAGGACTACGCCCACCAGATGTTGGCGGTGCTTTCTGAGGAATCCCTGTTGCAAAACACGGCAGCC
>Ga0318572_10000646_pt1 | contig 13228 bp, 7 predicted proteins | sample GRESIP089b5f20_FD_202528 | JGI IMG/M metagenome (GOLD analysis project Ga0318572, IMG submission 202528) | Tropical soil microbial communities from Luquillo Experimental Forest, Puerto Rico - GRE.SIPMG.089b5f20 | ecosystem: Environmental > Terrestrial > Soil > Tropical forest > Bulk soil...
GGCGGCGAACAGGGTGGCGGCCAGGTCGCGGACGCCCGGCGTGTCCAAGCCGGGCCGCAGGCTCTCCGGCGGGACGACGGTGTCGAGCTGGACGGTAACAAGCTCGCGGGAGAAGTCGACCGGGGCGAGCCTGGTGACGGTGACGCCTGGCCGGTCCTGGCCGAGCAGGAACCAGACGTCACCGTCGGTTGTGGTCGCCGCGGCGAGCAGCGGGCCGCCGCCCAGGTTCGGCGGGCCCGGCAGCAGCGGGCCGGTCCGGCCGGTGACGCGGAGCGCACCGTCCGGCTGGCGGGTTCCGGTCAGCGTGCCCGGGGTGAGCGCGACCGAGGCCGGGCCGCCCGTCAGGCGGCTGCCCAGGACGGCCGGCAGCACCGGGCCAGGGGTCAGGGCGAAGGCCAGCTGCTCGAGCGCGGCAGCCAAGTCGGTCACGGTGCCGTCGCCGGGGATGGCGAAGACGCCGAGGCCGTCCAGGTCGTTCATCAGCCCAGCGACCCCGTGGGCCGTCTCCCCCGGAGCCAGCAGAGCCGGGTCCTGCGCGCGGACCAGGGCGATCGTCCCGGCCCGCTTCGCCCAGTCGCGGAGCGACGCCTGCAGCGCCTGCTGCTCCTGCGTCATCGCGATCGGCAAGGTCCGCTCCCGTCCATATAGTCAGAATTAGAACACGTTCCACCTGTAGGCGGCCAGGCCGTATCAGTAATCACTGCCGGTGCGCTTGGTAGTCTTGATGCGGACGGAAATGGTGAGGGATCCCTATGGCACCAGCGAGAACACGTACTACCGACACGCTGACGGCGGCCGGTGAGGGTGAGTTCGGCTCGGCGGCGCAGCGCGAGCGGCGCAAGCGGATCCTGGACGCCACGCTGGCGCTGGCGTCCAAAGGCGGCTACGACGCGGTGCAGATGCGGACCGTGGCCGAACGGGCCGACGTGGCGCTGGGCACGCTCTACCGGTACTTCCCCTCTAAGATCCACCTGCTGGTGTCCGCGCTGGTGCTGGAGTTCGAGCGGACCCAGGAGAAGCTCGACCGCAAGCCGATCCCCGGCGACACGCCGTACGACCGCATGCTGTACGTGCTGTCCCGGGTGACCAGGACCATGCAGCGCGAGCCGCTGCTCACCGAGGCGATGACCCGGGCGTTCATGTTCGCCGACCCGAGCGCGGCGGCCGAGGTGAACGCGGTCGCCCGGCAGATGGAGCGGATGTTCACCCGGGCCATGCACGACGGCGAGCCCTCGGCCGACGACGCCGCGATCGCCCGGGTCATCGGCGACGTGTGGCTGTCTAACCTGGTCGCGTGGGTGACCCGGCGGGCTTCGGCGGACGACGTGAGCAGCCACCTCGAACTCGCCGCCCGCCTGCTCCTGCGTTGATCCCCAGTGAGAACGCTGACCGTGATCGCGGCGGCGCTCGTGTTGCTGTGTACCGCGTGCGGCTCAGGCCACCCGGCGCCACGCCCGGTCGTGTCGAGGTACGAGGCCGCCACCGGTCATCGCATCGTCCGCGACTGCGGGTTCAGCGTCCCGCTGCCCGGTCCGCCGCGCCGCAGCCTGTGGCTGTTCTGTGACACCCTGGTGACCAGCCGACACGGCCAGGTGCTCGGCAACCCGATCCTGGGCGCCGGGACCGCGGCCGAGGGTCCCTACACCGCGGGCCGCGGGCCGGGCCCGCTGACCGAGCTGGCCACGCCAGGCCCGGATGCGCCGGGGGTGGTCGCGGGCGGTTTTGGCCGCGGGCGGCTTCCGGCCCGCGCCGCCCCGCAGCCGTTCCTGCCCGTGCCGGGCAGCCTGACCTTGCCGGCCAGCACGCTGCCGTGCGCCGGGCCGCACATATACCCGGCCCGGTGGGTCACCGGGGCGGCCCGTGAGCCTGGGGCCGGGCACGTGCTGATCAGCTACACCGACTACTGCGTGTCGAGCGGCGGCACCTTCACCCCCGAGACGTTCGGCCTGCTCGATTACGATCCGGCGGGCAACGTGCTCGGCCCGGCGGCCCCTGTGTTCGCGGCGCAGCCCGGACAGCAGCTGCCGCAGCCGCAGGCGCTCGGCTCGCCGGTCTTCAGCGCCGGCCACCTGTACCTGTTCGGCTGGTGCGGGCCGGGCTGCGACCGCGGAGGCGTCTTCCTGGCCAGGACGACCGCCGCCGCCGCGGGGTGGGACAACGGGTTTACTTACCAGTACTGGACCGGCGGCGGCTGGTCGGCGGACCTGTCGCACGCGGCGCCGCTGACCGGCTACCGGGAGCCACTGGCGGTGTCGGTCGGCAACTACCCGGGGCGAGGGCTCGTCATGATCGAGCAGACCAGCGCTGGAGGTGACTTCAGCCTCTGGCAAGCGGCGGCGCCCACCGGGCCCTGGCGGCAGACCGGGACCGGCCGGGTCCCGTGCACCGCGGGCCAGCGGACCCAGGCCGTCGACTTGTGCCGCGCACTGATCGGTCATCCGGAGCTGAGTACGCCGAACGAGCTGCTCATCTCGTTCTTCAACCCCGGTGACAGCCACGTCGAAGTGGTGGCCTACCCGTGGTGAGCCCTGCTGGCTCCAGGGGACGACCCCCGAGGCCCCCGTCAGGGGACGATGAACGTCGTCTCGGCGGCCCCGCCGGCGTCCTGCCTGGTGTTGACCGGCACCACCCGGACCAGGTAGCCGCCGGGCTGCAGCCTGGTGAAGGTGGCGCGGGTACCGTACTCGGTGACCGCCGGGATGTCGGTCGGTCCCTGCAGGAAGACACGGTAGCGGACGCCGAGGCCGGCATCGGGCCAGCTCAGCGTGACGTTATCGGCGCCGAGGCTGGCGTGCACCGCGGTCACGGCCGGTACCGGCGGGCAGCCGTCCGGGTAGCTCCAGGAGCTGAACCACTGTGTCGGGTGCCGCGCTACGATCCGCGGGTAGCCCGGCGGGGCGCTGGCGGCCCGGACCTGGCCCGAGCCGAACGCGGCCAGCGGCACGGTGATGAACCGGGGCTGGGTCACCGTGTTGGTAAAGGCGGACAGTGGCTTGCACCCGGTGGTCACCGCCTCGGAGTTGACGTTGTAGCTGATCACCAGCGTGTCGCGGGTGGAAAGATCGGGTTCGGCCCGCGCCTCGTACATGATGCGGTAGTCGTGCGTAGCGTCGAGCCCGATGGCCGGGTTGCGGTACAGCAACACGGCCGCGGCCGGGTCGAACGGGCCCCACGGCTCGCTGGCCGGGTAGGCGTCGATGCCCTGGCTGCCCGGCTCCACCCCACCCTGGATCAGCCAGTAGCGGCCGCCGATCGCGACCACGCTGAAGCCGGACGACACGCCGAGGTCGCGGCCGGGGGGCTGCACCGGCCGGGCGTTCTGCTGCCCGGCGGCCCACTGGCCGGCGCCAGCGTAGAACCGCCAGGCGGAGAACGTGGTCAGCCGTGATGCCGGAACCCGAGCCAGGTAGAGCTGACGGGCCGGGGCGGGCGAGCCTGCCGAGGCCGGGACCTGGGTGCCGTAGACGTAGACCGTGCTCCCCGCCCGCAGCAGGGCGGCTCCCCAAAGGACCGGGGAGGTGCCGCCGGGCGGGGTCCAGGACGGTAGCGGGACCACGGCCGGCCGGGCCACCGCGCCGTACGCCGGCCCCCGGCCGGCCGAGCTGAGCTGCCTGACTCCGAAGGTGGCGATCACCGTCCCGGCCGGGATGAATGGGATGCGCCCGCCCAGGTACCGGTGGTAGAACTTGACGACCGTCCGGCCGATCCTGATGCCGTCCTCGTCCCAATACCGGTCGGTCGGCCCGCCGGGCGCCGCGGGCGGCGCCACGACCGGGGTGGCCCCGCCCGGGCGGCCGGGGCCGGCGCAGGCGCCGCCGCCGGTCATGGTGACGAACGAACTGGCGTGGCCGACCGTGGTCTGGATCACCACCGAGTTGTTGACGAAGCCGCTGATGTGCGAGAAGCCCATGGTCGGCCCGGCCGGGCCGAGATAGGTATCGGAGAAGAACCAGGCGAGCTGGGAGGAGTTCAGCCGGATGGCAGAGACCCCGTCTCCGCCGGCCCAGTCGGCGCAGCCGGAGCGGGCCGAGTAGGCGGCCCACTCCGCATCGAGCGTGGCCGGGGTCGAGCCGGGCACCACCAGCGTCGGACGGGTCGTGGTCGCTGCGGCCGGCGGGTGGTGAGCTGGCGACGAGGTCGGCAGGCCAAGCGAGATGCACAACCCAGCGACGAGCCCGATGACCAGGCCGCCGACCTCGATCGCGGGGCGCGACCGCCAGCGGGCCGGCGGCCAGCGGGCCGACCGACGGCGCTGGGCCGCGTGCTTGGCCGCTGTTCTGGTTCGGGACGCCTGGGCCATCGCGGACTAACGCCTTGCGGGCGTGCACCAGCAGGATGGACGCGGCCGACGGCCACCGGCAGAAGGCCCGGTCGAGCGGGCCGAGCGGCCGCGGCACGCCGTGGTACCGCGCCCCGGTCACGGTGACGCAGCGGAACCCGCTACCGGCCAGGAACTCGGTCAGCGCCCGGCGAGTGAACAGGCGCAGGTGACCGGCCACCACGCTACCCGGCCGGCCGTACACCCCGCGCAGGCTCACCTCGGAGAAGATCGGCTGGACCCCGAAGGCGAGCAGGCCCCGGTTGTACCAGGCGGCCAGGTTCGGCGTGGACAGCAGCAGGGAACCGCCCGGCCGGAGCACGCGGCGGGCCTCGGCGATCGCCCCGTCCGGGTCGACCAGGTGCTCGATCAGCTCACTCATGATCACCACGTCCGCGGCGCCGTCCGCGACCGGCAGGTCCACGCCGCCGCGCAGGACCGTGAGCCCGAGGGCCTGCGCCTGCCGCAGAGCGTCGGAGGACCAGTCGATCCCGGCGAACCGGTGACCCGGGTTGTGGCCCGCCGTGACCGCGAGGGTCGAGCCGTCGCCGCATCCCACGTCGATGATCACCGCCGGGCAGGATCGCTTGCCGTTCAGCACGTCGGCCAGCATCCGGGCCTGGCGCCGGGCCCGGTCCGGCCCGGAGCGGAGCGGGACCCCCGGAGTCTCGTAGAACTCCCGCAGCGGGTTTCCCGGAGCCGGAGCGGTAACCGGCAATGCTGGCTCCTTCCGCGCTTGATCGCCTCGTCGGCCACCTCCGCGAAACCTTCGACCGCAGCCGACCAGTGCAGCCGGAGCGCCCGGGTGCGCGCCGCCCGGCCGAGTTGCTCACGCCGCCGCTGGTTGATCGCCAGCGACGCCCAGGCCGAGGCGAACTGGCCCTCGGTCTGGACCAGCATCCCGGTCTGGCCGTGCACCACCGAGTCACGCAGCCCCGGTACGTCAAACGCTACCGCGGGGGTACCGCGGATCGCCGCCTCGGCCACCACGATCCCCCAGCCCTCGATCAGCGCCGGGTGCATGAGCAGCCACGCCGAGCACAGCAGCCGGTGCTTCTCCTGCTCCGACACCCGGCCGGTGAACTGGACGCCGGGCCCGGCCAGGGCCTCCAGCCTCGGTCGCTCCGGCCCGTCCCCGGCGATCACCAGCCTGCCGCCCACCACGTGCCGCACCCGGTCCCACAGGCGCAGTAGCAGGTCGAGGCGCTTGTAGTCGGTCAGCCTGCCGATCGCGAGGAACAGCGGCTCCGGCGACCGCGGAGCGGGCGGGTCCGGCTCCTCGACGCCATTGCAGATCTGCCGGATGCGGTCCGGGCCGACCCCCATCCCGCGCAGCCCCTCCGCCGTGGACTCGGACACGGTCAGGAACAGGTTCCTGCGGTGCACCCAGGGCATGACCACCCGCTCGATGTTCCGGCCGATGGTGGAGACCGGCGGGCGGAACCTGATCGACCACAACTCGGTGTGCACGTGGTTCACCAGGCAGAGCACCGGACGTCGGCACCACAGCGGCGACAGGTAGGGCATCCCGTTGCAGACCTCGACGATGAGGTCCGAGTCCCTGAAGTTCCGCAGGTAGGCCACTGGCGCGCGGAGGAACTGGGAGTACGTGCCGCCGTTGCGTACCACGCGGTACGGCCGCTCGGCCACCGGCCCTCCGCACAGCAGCGTCACCCGGTGGCCGCGGGCGAGCATGCCGGACGCCAGCCGGTCGACCAGGACCTCGGATCCCCCGGCCCGCCGGTTGGCCAGATCCCGCCACGCGATGAAAAGAATGTTCCTCGACCGGCCGCCCACGCCAAGCGGGCCCGTCAGCCCGTACACCTCCGGCGACCATGGCGTGGACGTGAAGGTGCCGGCCAGCGCCCGGAGCCGTGCTGGCAGGGCCGCTCCCGGTGCGCTAGGAAGGCTCGTCTCCGCAGGCTGAGCGCCTAGTTCATCAGTCATGTCGCGGCTCCAGGCTATGCCGACGGCGGGAATCCGTGCTAGCAGTAGCCAGGTCGTGATCCCTTGTGTGAGGATTGCAGCATTATTTGGTGGTTACTGGCCGGTAGTCAAGGCTCGGGTGCCGGAGTGGGTGCCTGGCAGTCGGGAGGCGTAAGTGACCCAGACCCAAGACAGGACCGCCCAATCCGCAGGGGCTGGCTGGCCCGGCTTCGCCGCCTGGCTGACCCGCAAGCGGGTCACCCTCAGCGCGCTCCTCCTGATCGCCGCCCAGGTCGGCCTCAACAGCTACGTGCTGAACCGCGGCTTCTTCCAGCAGGACGACTTCACGATCGGCGGGCTCGCTGCGCAGCCGTTCTCGTGGCACCTGCTGTTCCAGAACTACTTCGGCCACCTGATGCCCGGGGTGTTCGCGCTGGCCTGGGGGCCGGTGCACGCGGGCGGTTACGACTGGGGCCTGTGGGCGGGCACGCTCGTGCTGCTCCAGGCACTCACCGGGCTCGCGCTGCTCCGCGCGCTGCGCACGCTGTGCGGCGACCGCATGGCGCTGCTGATCCCGCTCGGGGTGTTCCTGTTCACGCCCATGGCGCTGGCCGACCTGAGCTGGTGGTCGGTCGGCTCCCAGTCGGTTCCCATCCAGCTCGCGCTGGCCATGGCGATCGACCAGCACGTCAGGTACATCCGCACCGGCCGGATCCTGAACGCGGTCTTCGCGGCGCTCTGGGTGCTGTTCGGCCTGGCCTTCTACGAGAAGGCCGCGGGGATCCCGGTGCTGCTCTTCGCCCTCACCTCGGCGTACCTGATACCAGAAGCCTGGCCGCAGGCGATGCTGACGACGCTGCGCAAGCACTGGATCGCCTGGGCGACGTACGGCGGGATCATCATCGCCGAGATCGTCGTCTACGCCCTCAGCCTGGCGGCCGGGCCAGGCCAGGTGCGGGTGCCGGAGGCCAGCAGCGCCGTGACGTTCGGCTGGAATCTGCTGGTTGACACCTTCGTGCCGGCCGCCCTCGGCGGGCCGTGGCACTGGGCGCCGCCATTCGGCACCCCCCGGTCGTGGGCGCTCTACGCGGTTGCGTCGCCGCCGCCCGAACTGCTCGGCATCTCGTGGATACTCGCCGCTCTCGTCGTCATCATCAGCCTCTGGTACCGCAGGCGCGCCTGGCCAGCGTGGGTCATCCTACTCGGCTGGCTGCTGGTGGCCGACATCTTTCCGATCCTGCTCGGCCGCCTCGCCAACTTCGGCACGCTGCTGTCCAACCAGACGATCTACGTGGCCGACGCCGCGCCCGTCCTTGCCATCTGCCTGGCCATCGCCTTCCTGCCGCTGCGCGGCGAGCAGGACGCCTACCGGACCACGCTGCCGCCGGCCAGGCCGCGCACCGTGGCCATCTGCGCGGTGGCGGTGGCCTTCATCGCCCCCAGAACAGCCGGTCGTACGTGGCCACCGCCAGCGCGGCGCTGGCCGGTGTGCCACCGGACGCGGTCATCTACCCGACGCAGGTGCCCCCCCAGGTGGCCTCGCCCTTGTTCGGCCAGCTCTCCCAGGTCCAGAACGCCCTGGCCCCGCTCGCGGACCGGGTGCCCGGGCAGCGGTTCCGGTGGACGAGCTCACCGTCCGGCCTGGTGAAACACTTCATGATCTTCGACGCGCAGGGCCGGCTCCATCCGGCCACGGTCCAAGGGCCGCGCTCGTACCCGTTCCGCCATCAGAAGGACTGTGTGCTCACCGCCAGCGGCATGGTACTGCCGCTCACCGCCGACGTCTACGCACTACCGTTGCTGATGCAGATCGGCTACTATGCGGCGCGGCCGGTCACCCTGGCGGTGGCGTTCGGCGGCCACCAGTCCCAGGTCACGCTCCCCGCCACCCCGCTCGCCTACGCCTACCTGCCGGTACAAGGTCCCGGGGACACGGTCGTCATCACACCGGTCACGCCCGACCCGAAGGCCTGCATCGGCACCGTGACGATCGGGAATGTACAGGCTTCGACAACCGGCACACCGGTCCCGGCGTTCCCGCTAGCCGGCTGAACTGGTCCTGATCATCATCAAGCAGAGTACAAAATGGCTAAACTTTCGCGAACCGGGATTAACCCCTGCCCACTTTGGCTACTGAGCAGTAGCATACGTTTACCTAGATTCATGAGGCTGACCGTCTCCCGTCCGGCCTGGGCGGAGCCGCCCGGCTCGTGCTGCTCCGTACCGACCGAGCGTGACCCTCGAGGACCTGCATGAGCCTGCTGGCGCCGATTCGCCGCCACCGTGTCGATCAGGCGACCCGCTCCGGCCTGCTCCGGTCGGTCAGGCTGTTCCGCTTGTTCATGGCGGAACAGACCGACCCGGAGCGGTTCTACGCGAGCCTCGCCGAGGATGCTGTGCAGCAAGTGGCCGAGCACTGCGAACTGGTCGGCCAGACGGTGGTGGACATCGGCGGCGGGGGCGGCTGGTTCACCGCCGCCTTCCAGGCTCGCGGCGCCCACAGCTACCTTTTCGAACCCGATCACGCAGAACTGCACAGCCGGGCCGACGCCGCGCCGGCCGGCGCGGTGGTCGCGGACGGCTACTGGCTGCCGGTCTGCGACGGCGGCGCCGACGTGGTCTTCTCCTCGAACGTGCTCGAGCACGTCCCCGATCCGATGGGGCTGATCGAGGAGATGATCCGCGCGACCCGCCCGGGCGGCCTGGTGTACCTGGCCTACACCAATTGGTACTCGCCGTGGGGCGGGCACGAGATGTCGCCGTGGCACTACTTCGGCCCACGATTCGCCGAGCGGCGGTACGTCCGGCGCTACCGGCGCCAGCCCAAGCACCACTGCGGCGCCAATCTGTTCCAGGTGCACATCGGGCCGGTGCTGCGGGCGCTGCGGGCCCGGCCGGACGTCACGATCGTGGAGGCGCGGCCCCGCTACTACCCGCGCTGGTGCCGGCTGCTGGTCTGGCTGCCCGGCCTGCGGGAGGTCGCCACCTGGAACCTCATGCTGATCATGAGGCGCATCGAATGACGACCCGGGCCGATGACGAGCGGGTCGCCGGCCCGGCGGTAACCGTGGACGCCGGCGAAGCGGACGTCGGCGAGCAGGTAGGCGCGGGCGAGCAGGCGGGCGCGGGCGAACCGGACGCGATACCCGGCAGGTGGCGGCGGCGCCCGTTGCCGCGCTGGTCGGTCCTGGTCTGGCTGGGCGCGTTCGCTGTCCTGCTGGTGAACGACCCGGGCCGGATGGTCTTCGACACCAAGCTCAGCGTGGACCTGAACCCCTACGCTTACTACGCGAGCCTGTGGCACCTGTGGGATCCGACGAACACCCTCGGCGCGCTGAACAACCAGGCCGTCGGCTACGCCGTCCCGATGGCGCCGGTCTACCTGGCCGGCCAGCTCGCGCACGTGCCGGTCTGGCTCACCGAGCGGCTGTGGCTGTCGCTGATTATCGCGGTCGGCTTCGCCGGCCTGGTCAAACTGGCGGGCGCGCTCGGTATCGGGTCGCCCGCCTCGCGCTACCTGGCCGGGCTGGTATTCGCGCTGTGGCCGACGTTCACGATCGTGATCGGATCCACCTCGGCCGCGGTGCTGCCCGGGATACTCGCCCCGTGGGCGGTGCTGCCGCTGGTGAGGGCGGTACGCGGGGAAGGCAGGGTGATCTGGGCCGCGGCCCGTTCCGGTGCTGTCGTGCTGTGCATGGGCGGGGTGAACGCGACCTCGACCATCGACGCGCTGCTGCTGCCGGGCCTGTTCATCCTTACCCAGGCCCGCGGACGGCGGCTGGCCTCGCTGGCCGTCTGCTGGGGCGGGGCGGTGGCCATGGCCACCGCGTGGTGGGCGCTGCCGCTGCTGCTGCAGGGGAGGTACGCGTTCAACTTCCTGCCCTACGTGGAGCAGGCGGCCACCACGACGGGCACCGTCTCGGCCGCCACCACGCTGCGCGGCGCGGGTAACTGGACGGCGTACTTCAACCTCGGCACGCCGTGGCTGCCCGCGGGCTGGGTCATGGTCAGCACCCCGATCGCGATCATCGCCGGCGCCATCGCCGCCGCGGCCGGCCTGTACGGGCTGGCCATGCGCAGCATGCCGGCGGCGGTCTGGCTCCGGCTTTCCGTCGCCATCGCGGCGGCCGGGGCGCTGGTCGGCTACGCCGGGCCGCTCGGCGGCCCGTTTCACCAGAGCATCGATCGGCTGCTGGACGGCGTGCTCGCCCCGTTTCGCAACGTGTACAAGCTGGAACCCCTCATCGCGGCCGCGCTGGCGCTCGGGCTGGCGCACGCCGCCGCGACTTGGCTCGCGAGCGCCTCCGGCCAGCGGGTCCCGCCCGCCCGGGAGGCGTTCACCATGGTGGCCAGGGTCGTCACCGGCATCGTGCTGATCGGGCTGACGCTGCCGTACGTGACCGGCCGGATCCTGAACCCCGGGTCGTTCTCCGCGGTGCCGCAGTACTGGTCCCAGGCCGCCGCGTTCCTGGCCGACTATTCACCCAGGAACCCCGCGCTGGTGGTGCCCGCAGACTCCCACGGCGACTACCTCTGGGGCGATCCGATCGACGACCCGCTCGAGGCGCTGGCCACGTCACCGTGGGCCCAGCGGGGCCTGGTGCCTTATGGCGGCGCCGGATCGCAGATCCTGCTGGACACCGCGGAGAAGGCGATCGAATCCGGTGAGCAGGCCGTCGGCCTGACCGGGTACCTGCAGCGGGCCGGCGTCCGCTACATCGTGGTGCGGAACGACCTGGACCCACGGCAGCTGGGCTACACGTCCGCGCCGCAGGTGCACCAGACGCTGGCGCTGTCCGGCTTCACCCGGGTAGCCTCGTTCGGCCCGCTGGTCGCCAGCGCCCAGCCGGGTGCCCAGTCGGCCACGCAGCCGGGCGCGCCGCGTTATCCGGCGGTCGAGGTCTACACCGCGGGCGGGCAGGGCCCCCCGAGTCCGGTACGCACCCTGCCGGCCGGCCAGACGGTGCTGGTCAACGGAGGGCCCGACTCGCTCCTGCAGCTCACCGGGCAGCACCAGCTCGGCTCCGGCCAGCCCGCCATCATCGCCGGCGACCCGCTGCCGATCAGGCCGGAGCAGTGGGCGGTCACTGACGGGCAGCGCCGGGCGGACACGGCGTTCGGCCTGGTCAACTCCAACGTGTCCTATACGTACACGGCGAACGAGACCAACCCGGCCGGTGACCAGTTCGGCGGGGAGGGCACCCCGCCCCGGCAGCTGCTGCCGGTGCCCGCAGCCGGGCACCAGACGGTGGCCGTGCTGGCCGGCGCGGCCAGCGTGACGGTATCGTCCTACGGCTCCTGGCTCGCCGACACCCAGCAGGAGGACCCGGCCAGCGCCTTCGACGGCGACCCGGCCACGGCCTGGGCGGAAGGCAGCGCGCAGACGCCGGCCGGGCAGTGGATCCAGATCAACTTCGCCGACCAGGTGAACCTGCCGGCAACCGTCCGGATACGCCTCCTCGACGACAGCCCGGTCCGGGAGATCGCCAGCCGGCTCCGGGTGACCACCGCGGCCGGCAGCGCCACCACCACGATGACCGCGACCGTGGCGCCCCAGCCGCTGCACGTGGTCCCCGGCCGCACCGGGTGGCTGCGCATCACGATCACCGGCGCCCAGCGGGTGAGCCCAGGCAAGCCGGGGGCGGGCATATCCGACGTGCTGATCCCCGGGGTCCGTGTGACCCGCCTGCTGCAGCCCGCCGAGGACCCGGCAGGCCAGCAGGCGACGTCGGCCGCCTTCTCCTTCCACCAGCAGGTGCCATCGCCGTTCACCTTCGCCGACCCGGCCGCCGTCCCGCCGATGGCCCGGACGTACACCCTCGCCCGTCCGGTGACCATGCGGCTGCAGGCTTCCGCCCTGGCCCTGCCCGGCCCGGGCCTCGACGCGCTGCTGGACAAAATCCGCCCGCCGGGCCAGGGCGTGCTGCAGGTCAGCGCGGCCTCGACCCCCGGCGCGCTGCCGGCCCAGTTCCCGGTGAGCCTGGTCAGCGGGTCCGGCGGCGCGTCGTGGATCGCCGACACCACCGATCCGGTCATCCACCTGAGCTGGCACGGCCAGCGCCGCATCACGTCGCTGACCGTGCTGCCGGCCGTCAGCGGGGCGTCCACGCCGCTGGCCGTCAAGATCACCAGCCCGGACGGCACCCAGCAGGCGGACATCGGGTTCGGCGGCCTGGTGACGTTCAAGCGGCCGCTGGTCACCGACCGGATCGATGTGTCCTTCCCGCGCGTGCAGCAGGCGACCGTGGTGAACTCGACGGGCCAGCTGACCACGCTCCCCCTGGGGTTGTCGCGGCTCTCGATCCCCGCCCTGGCGAAGCTGCGCGTCGCCGCGCCGGATGAGCGGGCAAAGTTCACCCTGGCGTGCGGCCAGGGCCCGGCCCTGACCATCGACGGGCAGGCCTACCCGACGTCGGTCAGCGGCACGATCGGCGAGCTGAGCCAGTTCTTCCCGATGCAGGTCCGGCTGTGCGCTCCGGGTGGGGCGCTGACCTTCGGCGCCGGGCGGCATACGCTCACGGCCGCGTCGGGGACGTTCGCGATCACCGACCTCAGCCTCACCAGCATCAGCCCGGGCGTGGGCGCGTCCGGCGGAGCCCGCGCCGTGACCGTCCGGAGCTGGCAGCCGGACCAGCGCCGGGTCGGCGTCGGCCCGGGACCGGCCTCCTACCTGGAGGTCCATGAAAACTACAACCAGGGCTGGACCGCCACGCTGGACGGGAAGGAGCTGACGCCGGTCCGCTTGGACGGCTGGCAGCAGGGCTTCGTCCTGCCCGCGGGGCCCGGCGGCACGGTTACGCTCAGCTTCCGGCCGACCGCGTCGTATCACCTCGTCCTGGTCTTGTCGCTGCTCGCGGTGGCCCTCCTGTTGGCCGTCATGGCGTGGTCGTTCATCAGCCGCCGGGGCCGGGCCGAAGGGGCCGGCCTGACGTGGCCGGACGGCTGGCTGCCGCCGCCGGGCGGCGCCGCCCCACCCACCTCCCC
>Ga0318572_10000648_pt1 | contig 13208 bp, 21 predicted proteins | sample GRESIP089b5f20_FD_202528 | JGI IMG/M metagenome (GOLD analysis project Ga0318572, IMG submission 202528) | Tropical soil microbial communities from Luquillo Experimental Forest, Puerto Rico - GRE.SIPMG.089b5f20 | ecosystem: Environmental > Terrestrial > Soil > Tropical forest > Bulk soil...
GTTCGCGGCCAGGGTCAGCGAGAAATCCGGGTCGCTGCAGCTGGTGATGATGGTCCCGGGGGTCGCGCTGTCATTGGCGTTGCACGCGGTGACGATGCCGCCGGTCTTTGGGTCGCTGACCGTCAGGGTCAGCGTCGCCTGCGCCGGCGCGGCGAGGGTGGCGAGCAACAGCCCGCCGGCGACCAGGTGCGTCTTGGCCGAGGAGCGCATCAGGCGCGGCACCGCCTGACCGATCACGCGGGGGCCCCTAGGTCTCGCCCGCGGGGGTGCGGCGGCGGGCGAGCGCCAACCCGGCGAGTGCGGCGACGAGCAGGGCCAGGCTGGCCGGTTCGGGGATCGGCGCCGGTCACGGTTATGCCGCGCTCAACCTTGCCGCCGCCGGCGAATGCCGAAGAGGCCAAACCCGGCCAAGGCCGAGCCGAGCAGGGCCAGCGAGGCCGGCTCCGGAACACCTGTTTGTGAGACCGTGTCGGTAATCGCCGTCACGACGGCATTAGTACCGGTTGTGATCGTTTCGTTGACGGTCATTTGAGCGACCGGAGTAGCAAGAAGTCCGGTCTGTGGACACCCTGTCGTAACAGGGTTGACCGTCCGCGTGCAATTGAACGTGGTGGTCCCAGGGGGCTGCCCGATGATGCTCGCCATCGCCGGGTTGGTAAACCCCGTGAGGGTCGCGCTTGCGGGACTACCGGTTAAGCTCGCGTTAAGGGTGAAGTCCTTCTCGAGATCGCTGATCAAAGAGCCTTGTGAGTTGGCTGGGTTGACGGCGACCGTGTAGTTGAGAGCGCCGGTCAGGCCTGGATTAACTGTGCCCAAGAATCCGATGGTGACGTTACCCGGAGTCATGAGGAATTGGAAACTAGCGGTACCGTTACCCGTTATGGCACCAGAAACGCTGGCGGCGCCAAAAAACTTGTCGCCCGCCAGCACACAGTTGCCCGGCGTCAGCAGGAACGGCCCGTTTACAGTATCCCCATTCATAGCCGTATCAATCGCGCCGGTGCAGAATGTGGGCGCGGCTTGCGCTTGACCTCCGAACAGGGACACGATGATCCCGGCCCCCACGATAACTGCAAACTTTCCCTTCATCTTGACCTCCTTAGGGCTTACCTAAAATTAACAGGAGCAAATACCGTGCCAAACGTTCAAGCGTTTGATTTATTTGATTTCCTGTCGGCGCGATGGTCGGAACAAACCCGAAAAACCGTAAAAGCGGCCGACACCGCTTGTCGAGGAATCTTACACTTTTGGCCACTTCAACGGGGTTTTTGGGCTAACCCGGACGGCGAGATCCTCTTCGGTAATCGCGGTGATCGCAAAGCCGCCCTGACGCGGCACCAAGCGGTAAGCGATCGGCTCGGAGGGGGCTACCGCTTTCCGGGCAGCAGCCAAGCGATGGTCGAAGTCGTCGCCCGGGTGAAGTTGCCGCTCAAGCGCGGCTTTCGCGGCCGCCTCCTTGGCCGCGGCGCGCTCCGCCAGGCGGCGCCGGGCCTCACGCATCGCCGTGTCCTCTGCGGCGACCGAAATAGGCGGAATGTCGTCCGGGTCAAATTCTGAAACGCATCGCCTCATGCACCTATTCCGCCGCCGCCGCGGTGTTGCTGTCAACCAAAAGATCAGCCCGGCCTGAGTGATACTATCCCCAGATCAGGTCGGGCTTGACCTCGAACGCGATGTCCTCGATGCCCTCGAATGTGGGCCCGGTCCGCATCATCTGGTCATAAGCGGCGACCGGCGGGCCGGCCACATCATCATCATTTTGCGATAATCCGGCCATGGCAATGACAACGGCGATGCCGTTGGCCAGCGGCAGTGCGACTTTGAATTCGGAAATCGAAACTCCTTCACTGAATTTTTCGCCGGCAGGCGCTGAAGCCGCCTTCCTCTAATGAAGCTGGTGCTCCTGTTCCTCGTCCTCAAGCTGCTTGCGGTAGGCGGCCCATACCGGCATTCACAATCTGCTCGATAATCAAGCCGCTCGGGCGCACCGGCGATCCCGATGATCTCGCCAAGGCCGTGCTGTTCATCGCCTCCGATCTGGCCAGCGTCCGTCCATTTGTACCTTGCGCCGTCTTGGAGTCGCATGCTCGGTCTCCCCCGTGGGCTGTTGGGGCCGGTCGCTAGTCCGGCTGGCTCGCCTCGCGGGGCGCGAGATGTGGCTCAGAAACCTCGCCAGAGCCCGCTTGAGAGCGTTCTCAGCCCGCCGCAGAGCAACGCGGCAAACGGGGTCGGCTCCTCACCCGCCTTCAGTGCGGCCCGCAACGCGGCCAACCCGCGCAACCGTCCGCTTCTCATGGGCTTGCCGGCTCGGCTGGCGGGGCCGGCTCGGAACGGCTCCGCTCCTCGGGGAAATCCCGGGCCTCGACGCCGGGGCCGTGAATTTTGAGGGTTGGTCGTCATCTAAACGCCCACTGTTGTACACCCCGTTTTTCGGAAACCACGGCTTCCTCCTCTCCGGCGGAAGCTTCACCCAAATCGACGTGCCCGACGCAGCCCCCTCACCCCCCAAGGGGAACGGTTTGACATTTGCCAACGGCATCAACAATGCGGGTCAGATCGTCGGGAATTTTCAAACGCTAGATGACACTCCCCTCGGGTTCCGGGCGGACCCGGTCCCGGAGCCGGCTTCCCTCACCCTTCTTGGCAGCGGCATCCTCATACTCGGCATGCATCACGGCATATTGCAGGGTGACGGTTCGGCGCCGGTCGCGGAGGGGCTGAACCCTTGTATCCGAATTTTAGCGATCAGCGCGTCATCCGGGCTTCGAGATCGCGGCTCCAGAGCGCCCAATCCTCGCGGGTGGGCTTGCTGTCGAGCCGGTGACCAGCGCCGCGCGCTCGGTGTTCGACAGCCGTGCCCCGGATGGAGCGGCGTGCTCTCGTCGGAGAGCAATTGCGGACCCTTCCGTCCGCTCGAGCGGTGCCCGCGAGGTCTCGTCTGACATGACTTGCGCGCCGTCGAGGCGCGCTCCGTCTTCCTGTTTTTCTCGGTTCTGGGGTCCAGCAGGATTTTCCGACTTACACCAAACCCGGCGGCCGGGCTCGCGGTTGAGCGGGTCGAGGAGCTGGTAGCCGTTGCTGGTACGGATCACCTGCCAGACCGAACCCCAATGGCCGAAGAGATCCTGCTCGCGGCGGCGGATGCGGGTGAGTCGGTGCACCCAGGTCAGGAGCCCGGCCTCCTCGAGAGCCCTGATCGCCACGCACACGCTGTCGCGGTGACACTTCGCGACGGAGGCAATCCGTTCGTAGCTCGGGAAGCACCGCCCGCCGCCATCGGCGCCGTGGAAGCGCCACAACAGCGCCCGGAGCACCCGTAGCGTCGCCCAGGTCAGCGGCCCCTGGTGCTGGCGCGGCACCCGATTCGCCGAATTGTAGGCGCCGGCTGCGGCCCACAGCCGGGCCTTGGCGTTGCCGTCGAGACGATACGAGGGCGCCGGGCCGAAGATTTTCTCCCGGCAATGCCGCAGATGTCGCGGCAAAACAAGCTGCAATGCGGTCCTTCCCGCCCGCGATCGGCACAGACCTTCCCTGTCAGCGGAAATTCACCGCTTGACGCGCCAGCGAATTTTTCGGAAAGCTCGCGATTGCCACACGCGAGTTTTCCGGTTCGCCGGTATGCAAGGCCCGCCCCTCGGCGGGCTTCTGCTTTTCTGGGCGATTAGGCTCCAGAGGGTTGACGACAGCCGGTCAGCTTGAAGGCATTGGCGGCCGCGTCACTGCGCTTGCAGTAGCGCCGCGGAAACCCTGGCGGTCGGCGAGCCCAAATCCGTCACGCTGACGGATTTACCGGCGAATCAACGTCACCCTCCTAAGGCAAGGTGATACGGCAACAGGCGCGTCACCTCCTTGAAACCAAGCTGACCGATGAGCTAATCGCCGAACATGCCGAGAAAATCGCCAAACGCGCCGCGGCGGCGAAATTGCCCGCCAAGCTGGCTGAGAAGATTCTGAGGTTGCTGCGGGCCGAGCCCGAACTATCGTGGGATGCCGCACTCGCCCTGCTCATCTGAGCCACCGGTGCCACGGCCGGGCGCGCAGGTTGGCGTGGGCGATCAATTCTTTGGCGTACGGGCGGACGCGTCGACCGGTCAGTGCGTCTCGGGCGGTATTTCGAGCGCTGTGACCCGGTCGGCGAGCTGCATCTGATGGTCGACGAGCGCCTGCACCGAGGTTGCCATGCCGGTGACGATGCCGGTCAACAGTCGCATGTCGGCGCGCATCGCCCGCGTCTCGGCGATCGCCTGCCCGACCTGACGGCCCAGCGCGGTGATGTCGACGTTGCGCGCGATGCCGGCGAGATCGTCCTTGGTGGCGAGCCCGGCGACGGCGGTCGCAATCGCGACCTCGAAGTCGGCCTTGGTCGCCATCTCCTCGCGTATTACCGCGATGCTCGCCTGGAGCCGTTGCTCTACGGTGTCTTCAGCCATTGTCGAGGGTTCCTCTCGATCGTGGTTAGAGGCGGCGGCGCTGTTTCCCTCAGCCCGTCGCCTCGCTGATATAGCTCACCTGAACCACCGTCGCCACCACGGACGGACTCGCAGCATTTCGAGCTCGTGACGCAGTGCGGCTGCCGAATCGGCGCTGATCCGCTCCGCCGCCCGCGCATCGGAGAGTTCAACACGCAGGCTAGCCAGGTCGGCATGCAAGCCGTCGATTTGCTGGTCAGCTCGATCGAGTTGTTGTTGCAGGGCGCAGACCGCCCGGTCGAACACCCGGACGAGCTCCTCATTCGCCCGGTCGTGACCGTCTGGTTGCCCGGTCATGCGACCGCCGGTCGAGGCCGGTCGCTCCCGGTCACGCGCCATATCGTCGGGTAGTAACACCCGGGCGCGACCGCCGTACGCGTTCGGGCTGCGCCGGGGCCAACCGTGGCGCCGGGCGAGCATGCGTGCTGCTTCCGTCGAGATACCGAGCAACGCAGCCGCCTCGGCATAGGTCAGCCACCGCTCTTGATCTGGTTCGCGCATGATTTCCCCCCATAGCAGCCTGGTCGCGCCCGGTCAGAAGGCCGGTCGAGGGCGGTCAAAGCTGCGCTGGGGGAAAGCGCAGACCGGAAAAGCCTAGCTTAGTGCGCTGACGGTCTCAATTACGGCCGATCCGGGCATCGAGATCGCGGTTCCAGAGTGCCCAGTCCTCGCTGGTGGGCTTGGTGTCGAGACGAACCAGCAGTGCAGCGCGTTCGGCGCTCGATAGAGGCGCTCCGCACGCATGGTCGTGCTCTCGTTGGAGAGCAATTGCGGGCGGTTCCGTCTGCCCGGGCGGTGCTGGGGAAGTCTCCTTTGGTATGACTCGCGCCGCGACAAGCGGCGCTCCGTCTTCCTGTTTCTCTCGGTTCTGGGGTCGCGCCGGATTTTCCGACTTACACCAGACCCGTCGGCCTGGCTCGCGTTCGAGCGGGTCGAGAAACTGGTAGGCGTTCGAGATGCGGATCACCTGCCAGACCGAGCCCCAATGGCCGAACAGGTCCTGCTCGCGGCGGCGGATCTTGGTGAGCCGGTGCACCCAGGTCAGGATGCCCGCGTCCTCCAGCGCGGCGATCGCAACACAGACCGAGTCGCGGTGACACTTCGCGGCAGCGGCGATTCGCTCGTAGCTCGGAAAGCACCGCCCGCCGCCATCGGCGCCGTGGAAGCGCCACAGCAACGCCCGCAGCACTCTGAGGCTCGCCCAGGTCAGCGGACCCTGGTGCTGCCGGGGCTGGCGATTCGCCGTGTTGTAGGCCGTCGCCGCGGCCCACAGCCGAGCCTTGGCGTTGCCGTCGAGGCGATGCGAGGGGGCGTCTCCGAAAATCTTCTCGCGCCGGGCCCGCAGATGTCGCGGCAAAACAAGCTGCAATGCGGTCCTTTCCGCCCGCGCCAGGCACAGACCTTCCCTGTCAGCGGAAATTACCCGCTTGACGGCCGGTCGGAATTTCGGGGAAGCTCACGACTGCCAGATCGAGAGTTTCCCCGGTCAGACCGGATGCAAGGCCCGCCCTCGGCGGGCTTCTGCTTTTTCTGGGCTATCGCGCTCCAGAAGGTTGACGATCCCGGCCAGCTTGCCGCCGTTGCCGGCGGCGTCCAGTGCGGTTGCAGTAGCGCCGCAGAAATCCTGGCGGTTCGCGCCGGCAAGTACGCAACGGTTGCGGATTTGCTGCCGAATCAGCGCCGACCACACCGCCGCTAAAAATGTGCTGTTCAGCCCCGGTCACAGCCGGCGCCGGGCCGTCATCCTGCGATATGCCGTGAAGCAACTACTTCAGCCGCATCCCGCCCCCGCCGCCGCGGAGAGCGTCTTCAGGAGCCGGCGTCGGATGTATGTCGTTGGCATTCGAAGCCTCCCTTTATTCGAGCGCTCACGCCTTCAGCTCGCGTTTGAGCTCGTTCAGAAAGCGCCAATCGGTGCCGTCGGCGATGATCTTCTGCGGGCTCGACCGGATCAGGCCCGCCTCGTGCAGCCGAAGCGCGAGCCGGGGGAATGATCGCGTGCCTGGGCTGCTGCCCGATGCCGTGCCAGGGGGAATGACACGGCGCCACCGGCATAGCACCGCCTCGCCGGAAACGCGAATATCCCGGTTTTCAGCGCTCAGTCACAGGGTACAGTCGGCGGCCCACTAGATCTTGCGCCTCAGGCCCCACGGGTCCGGTTCGAGCGCCTGCAAAAAGCCTCTCTCGGTGCTGTCTTTGGCCAATTGCCTAATTTCGCGCTTTGCGACTGCGCGCGCCTGGCATATTCTCCCCGACAACGGTCGCCAGGTAGACGTCCGAAGCTATTAAATCAAAGCAGGGAGGAACGAGCATGCCATACCGGGCATTGGTAGTTGCCCCGTTCGTGGCAATTCTCGCTTCGTTCTGGCCGGGGAGCGTCACCGCGACACCGCTCCTATATGCTCCGAGCGCCAACCACATCCTTTATACGATCGATCCAACAACCGGTCTTTCGACCGCGCTCGGTTTCATAACGCCTGACATTCCCACCGATGCCTTGAGGATCAACGCGCTTTCGTTCGTGCCGTCGGGTATCCTCTATGGAGTAGACGACAACAACAATGTTTACCAGATCGATCCGACCACAGTTCCATGTGCGCCCTTCACTTGCAATCATGCCACGTTGATCGGCAACACGGGTCTGGGCTCGAGCAATCTCGTTATCGCCCTGGAGTCAAGTTCCGGCGGAACGCTTTATGCATCTTCAGGCAGCGGCGATTTGGAGACGATCAATCGTTCGACAGGCGCAGCGACCGTGGTCGGCAACACTGGTTTCATTCCAGCGGGCGACCTCGCGTTTTCACCGGACGGAAGAACCCTGTACATGAGCGCGGGCGGCGTGGGTCCGAGCGATCTAGTAACCGTTAATCAGGCTACTGGGGCGGGAAGTCTTGTGGGAGCCATCGGGTTCAGCGACATCTTTGGTCTCGAATTCGACCAGGGCATCCTTTACGGTCTGAACGATAATGGTCAGTTAATCCGCATCGATCCGGCCACCGGGGCCGGGGCTCTGATTGCGGTCACCAGCCCTCTGGTGGAAGGCCTGGACCTTGCCCTGCCGTTTTCCGTGGTCCCGGAACCCTCATCTCTGCTGCTCCTAGGTGCGGGACTGGCCGGGATCGCGATGTTGGGCGCGCGCCAAAGGCGGCGCTTCATGCGTTAGAAGACAAATCCATCAAAGTTTGCCGCCGCGGGGCCACCCCATCGTTCAGCCGGCACGGGCAGCGAGCGCCGGCCTAATCGCTGACGTGCAAGCTCTCGGTAATGCTGGCAAAGGCGATGCCGGGAACGTTGAGGTTGGCGGCCTCGGGGAAAAGCCTGACAACATTGCCGACCGGCGTCTTCACGCCAGCTCGTCCCAATTCATCATCGACGATGTGCGACGACGGCTCGGCCCGCAAAAAGCGCCGGGTCCGGGCATAGCTGTCCTCGGAGCCGCGCGGCTTGCCCGGCTTACGTTTGATCCGCTCCTCGATACGCACCGGGCTTCCGTCGCGCACGTCGACCCCCGTCTCAACGATCCGGGTCTGTGCGGTCGCCCGCACCGGCTTGGGCGCCTGGCGAGCTTGTCGATCTTCTGCGCCTGCTGCTCGACCGTTCGTTCGAGGCTCGCCACCCGGCCGACGAGACGCAGGATCAAACCGGCGACCGAGTCGGTGGCGCTGTTCGTGCCCCTGGCGACCGTTTCGACAAAGGCTGATAACCGCGTGCGCTCAGACCGCCTTCGGGGTCGCTTGCCGTGCCCGAATGAAGATGTAAACTGAGCCATCCGCCGCACTCAGAGCGGCCAAGGAGCGCGCTGCTGGGGGCGCCAAATGAAATACTTAGGCCTTGTCTGTGTCAGCGTTTTGTTAGTCGCATCGGCCGGGTCTGACGCTTTTAGCTGGGGGGCTGTGAGCGGACCCAGGGGCGGTGCGGCCTACCGCGGGCCCATGGGTGGTGCAGCGGTGCGCGGCCCTTACGGCGGTGCCGCAGCGCGCGGCCCTTACGGCGGTGCGGCGGTGCGCGGCCCCGCTGGCAACGTCGCGGTGCGCGGTTCCGGTTACAGCGGCGGCTATTATGGCGGCGGCTATCGGGGCGGCTATTATGGGGGTGGTTATTATGGTGGCGGTGGGGTCGCTGCCGGTGTGGCGGCCGGTGCCCTGGTCGGCGCTGCGGTTGGCAGCGCCGCGGCCGCACCGAGCTATTACCCGCCGCCTTATTATTGCGGGCCATACAACACCTGCTGACCCTTATTTTCCCTCCGTCCTGACCCCTGCCGGCCCGGCGGTTCCCAGCGGGCTCCGGCGGTAGTTCTGGGCAGCTCTTTCTACGGCCCTCGGCGGGACCATCAGCTTGCCGGCGACGACGCGCAGGATCAGCAACGGGGTCCGGTTGTGGCTGCCGTGCGTCATCGGCGGGCCGGCATAGGGCTTCACCGCCCGCGTCTCTGGCGGGTCGAGGCGCGCGGTGGGGCGTAGACCTTGGGCGACGGTCGCGGTTCGAGCGGCTTTGGTGGCTCGATCTTGGCGAGGATGGCTTTGAGCGGGTCGAGCCGCGGCGACAGCGGAAAGCGTTCGATATCGAGGGTGCGCTTGAGGAGGCGGACGAGGGCGGCGAGCTTGTCGTCGGCGAGGTCGAATCATGGCGCGGCTCGGGCTGGCTTGCGGGGCGCAGCGGTGCCGCCCCGTGGCGGATGGCACCAATATTCGACCCCGATAGACCCCGACGGTTCCCCCCGTACCCGCTAACGCGTAGCCGGTCGCGCGGTCCGGGAGGAGTAACCGCGTCATCCGGCAGCGTAACCGGCGGCAGGGGGAATGCCGCTAACCGTCAAGAGCTTACGCTGGTTTGCGATAAACCCTGGGGGCGATCCGCGCGCTTTCGAGATCGCGTTGCCAGAGCGCCAATCCGCGTTTGGTGTCGAGTCGAGCGATCAGCCGTCGAGCGACCGAGGAGGCGGGTGATAAGACCTGGCGCGAACTCGCAATTATTTGGCCGGAATTATCAAGCAGACGTACCCGACAACGCCCTACCTTTCCGGCATGAAAACCGCGAAGAGGAGTCAGGGCATGTCTAGCAAAACAAAGTTCACCTCGCTGGTCGCGGGGTCAATGGCTCTGTTCAGTATCGCCCACCCAGCTTTTGCCGATCCCGATCTGGTTTACGACAAGGTCGACGGGTTTTGGGAGGTTCGCGTCGATCAGAACCTTAAGGGCTGCTATCTCGCCCATTGGTACGCAATGGAAGGTACGGCCTTGCGTATCGGCACAAATATGAACACCCATTCCGGGTATTTTACCGTCGGCAATACCGATTGGAAGTCACTCAAGACCGATCAGACCTACAAAATCTCGGTCGAACTGAGTGCCGGGAATGACGCTCTCTCGACCTTTTACAATGATGCCAGCGTCTCAGTAGAAGACCATGGGAACCTGAAGGTTCTCACTCTCACTGGTGTTAAAGATCCGAAAATCATCCAGGACTTTGCCAGGAGTAATAGCATCAAGTTCATTTATGACCGCGAGGTCATCAGTGAACTTAATCTTCCGAGCGCTGACGCAGCGGTCACCTCACTACTGGAATGCCAGAATAAAGAAAACCAGCGACGTGACCCGTTCGCTGAGAAAAAAGCTTAATCCCCCTCAACGTAGCCCACAGGAGTACATAGCCATGCTTCGGAGTAAAATTTGTGCCGGTTTCGGCGTCATTGTGATCGCGGCAGGGGTTCTCACCTCTCCAACCCCGGCTGATGCCGGAAATGGTGTCGGGATCGGTCTTGGCCTTGGTCTCGGCGCGGGGATAATCGGCGGCATTGTTGCGCAGCAGCAGGCCGCAGCGGCAGCGGCGGCGCAACAGCAGGCTTACGAGCAGCAGCGTCAGCAGCAGGCTTATGAGCAGCAGCGTCAGCAGCAGGCTTATGAGCAGCAGCGCCAGCAGGCTGAACGCGACCGGCTTTACCTGGAACAGCAACGCCAAATCGCTCGTGAAGAGGCGGATCGCCGCGAAGCCGCGAGGCAACGAGCAGAAGCCAAACGACAGGAAGCAGCTCGGCAAGAGGCCGCTCGCCTCGACGGGGTACGGCAAGAGGCGGCGCATCAAGAGGCGATAAGGCAGGAGCAGGCCCGCGCCGAGGCCGCGTCCCGAGACGCTCAGGCCCGTCAACAAGCCGCACAAGCAGAGGCTCAGCAGAAACAGCAAGCGGAGGCCGCCGAGAGAAAAGCAATTTCTGGAACGCTCGGCTGGAATTGACTCTCACCATCAAAGGAAAACAGGGGCGGAGATTTCCGCCCCTTTTCTGTCGGGATCTCTCAGCATGAAACGAAAAACCGCAAATATCGACATCCGAGTCGAGCCACAGCTGGTCGAGAAAATTGACGCTTGGCGCGCCCGGCAGCGAGTACTTCCAAGTCGCTCTGCGGCCATCGTCTACATGCTCGATCAATTCCTCGAGCATGATCTTCGACCTGGCAGCCTCAACCCAGGCGCGGTTGGTTAGTAGTTGGGTGAGCAGTGGCGTGATCGGTCAGGATCGCCATAAGCGTCTGACGCTCCTCGGCCTTACGGTCGAGGCGCGAGCGCAAATCACGAATCGTTTATGGCGACTGTGTTGAACATGCGTGGTAGGCAGGGGGTAGTGCCGCCTGGTGTGGTCTATATTGGCCGCCCGATGCCGAGAGTGAGGCTTGCGCGCAGCAAATGGGCCAATCCGTTCAAGATCGGGTCGGCACGCGAGACGGAGTCATCGCCCAATATCGTGCTTGGCTTCTGCGGCGGCCGGAGCTGATGGCGGCGCTGCAGAAGCTACGCGGCAAGGATCTCGCTTACTGGTGCACACCGGAGCGCTGTCACGGCGAGGTGCTGCTTGAACTGGCAAACGCCTGACCGAACGCCCGAACCCCGAGATGGGCTGAATAGGGGCCCAGGAACAAATCGCCGAGCGCCCGTCTCAGCAGGTAGGTGATCCGCCGCCGCGCCAGATGGTGCGGGCGGTCATGGATCATGTGGCAGCGCTGGCACAGGCTCTTGAGATTGCGAAGCCGGTTGTTGCTCGGGTCATGATCGAGATGGGCTGCGGCCAGGACGACGCGGGTTGGCCGCATCTGCGCCGCCTCCTCGAGGTCGGGCCACCGCGCCCGGTGGCCGCGTCCGTCCCGCCAGGTGCGGCGCGCGGCATCGAACCAGCGGCCGTCCGGCAGACAGCGAACCGTCACACCATGGGGCCGCCCACATCCCTGGCAGATGCCGTCGGCGCGCTCAAACCGCACGCGACGGCTGATCTGCGGCCAGTCGCTCGGATAAAACCGCCGCATCTCAGGCTTGATCGGCATCGCCCATATCCCCCCTTCGAACTCTGGCTAACATCGACCCGACCCGACGCGGCCACGCTGCGGCGATACGGTTTTACGGCGGGAAATTCTCAGCGAGGATACGCCGGATTTCTTCGGCCATGTCCTTGTCGCGCTCGAGACAAGTCATGCGGATGCGCTTGTGCAGAGCAGCGTCGATGTCGAATGTCAGACGCTTCATCGGAGGCTTTGACGACTTCTGAGCAGCTTGGGTGGGTTCGTCACGGCGCACGAGGTCGTCCAGCGCTTGCAACTGCTTCGCGGTGGGCTTGTTGCGCGGATTGGAAGGTATCGTGACGGACTTGCTCATGCGACGCACTCCAGATGATCGGCGAGGTGGGTGACCAGTTCGGCGGCCAACGCGCGGATCTCACTTGCGGCTTGACCTTGGGGATCGGTCTCGATGACGGCCTGGCCAAGCGCGGCGCTTTCCGCAAAACCTACGCGCTGCGAGACGGCTGCTTTGAACACTGGTAAGTCATAAGCCGCCAAGGCTTCCGCGACATCGCGGCCAATAGCCGTACCTACGATTTTCCGGTTCACCGCAAATAAGGCGATGAGGCTCGCCTTAATGACCCGCACCTCGGTTACGAGATCGACGATCTCCTTGGCCGCCCACACGTCGTAGGGAGAGGGCTGAACCGGGATGATAACGATATCGCTGGCGGCGAGGGCTGACTTGGCAACCGTACTGACACGTGGCGGTCCATCGATGAGTACCCAATCGTAGGGTGCCGCCAATACCGCAACCTCCCGGTGCAGCGTATCCTTGGGAAGGCCCACGACAGGGAATAACGGATCAGCTTTGCGGGCTGCCGACCAGTCGAGTGCGCTGCCTTGCCGATCGGCATCGATCAGTAGCACTTTCTTTCCGGAGACCGCCAAGGCCGTGGCGAGATTGGTGCAGAGCGTGGTTTTTCCCACGCCCCCTTTCTGGTTGAGGCAGGCGAGAACCGGCATGAACCGACCTCAAATGAGGTTGTACGGCATTACGCCGTTACTGTGTTAAGGCGATAGGGGCAAGAAAGCTCGATCCGAGGCGCGCACTGCAGACGCGGATTTTCCTTGAGTTTCCACCAGTTCGCCGAGTCAGCAGCACGGGAGCGAGCGCAGCGGTCTGCGACCGGGGAGCGGTGGGCAGCTCGTAGCGATTCGCGAGCGGACCCGAGGCTTGACCGCGCGCCCGGCTCGCCCGTGAGGTTGAGGAACGCCGGCACTTAATTGCCTTGTTGACCGACCAGCGGCGCCGCCCGTGGTGGCGCCGCTGGTTCAGGTAGGCCTGTTGCTAGCCCGGATTTCTCATATCGGGTTGGTTTTCGGGCGTCAGCAAGGCGCCGAATGGTCAGGCGCCTAAAGAGAATAGCGGTTGTGGATTAAGTCGATCGATTTCAACTTTTGCGAGTCCTTGTAG
>Ga0318572_10000653_pt1 | contig 13169 bp, 14 predicted proteins | sample GRESIP089b5f20_FD_202528 | JGI IMG/M metagenome (GOLD analysis project Ga0318572, IMG submission 202528) | Tropical soil microbial communities from Luquillo Experimental Forest, Puerto Rico - GRE.SIPMG.089b5f20 | ecosystem: Environmental > Terrestrial > Soil > Tropical forest > Bulk soil...
TTTGCATTGCGGGATAGTTGCCGAATATCCAGGTCATGACCAGTGTGGTGAGGCCTGCTTAACTCAGGAGCTATTCAATGGCCAAAATGCGAGCAATCGAGGCGGCTGTGCATGTGCTTATCAAGGAGGGGGTGACGACGGCATTTGGTGTGCCAGGTGCGGCAATCAACCCCATGTACGCGGCAATGAAAAAAATTGGTGGGATACGCCATCTGCTGGCACGCCATGTGGAAGGCGCTGCACATATGGCTGAAGGCTTTACTCGGGCCGCTCCCGGCAATATCGGGGTCTGTATTGGGACCTCTGGCCCAGCCGGTACTGACATGATTACTGGCTTGTACTCCGCAGCGGCCGATTCCATTCCCATTCTCTGTATCACTGGTCAGGCACCGCGTGCGCGCTTACACAAAGAAGATTTTCAGGCAGTTGATATCAAAGAAATTGCCCGCCCGGTAGCCAAATGGGCTACTACCGTCATGGAGCCAGCTCAGCTTCCCGGTGCGTTACAACAAGCATTTCATCTGATGCGCTCCGGCCGTCCCGGGCCTGTCTTGCTGGATTTGCCTTTCGATGTGCAGATGGCAGAGATTGAGTTTGATCCGGAGACCTACCAACCATTGCCAGCGTTCAAGCCGCAAGCCTCCCGCCCGCAAGTGGAAAAAGCAATGTCCATGCTCCTGCAGGCGGAGCGCCCGATCATCGTGGCTGGTGGCGGGGTAATCAATGCCAATGCATCAGCACTACTGACCGAATTTGCACAGATTGTGCAGATACCGGTGATTCCTACTTTGATGGGCTGGGGCTGTATTCCTGATGATCACCCCTTGATGGCTGGTATGGCTGGTCTGCAGACATCGCATCGTTATGGCAACGCTACGGTGCTGGCTGCCGATTTTGTCTTTGGCATTGGTAATCGCTGGGCCAACCGCCATACCGGCTCGGTGGAGGTCTATACCCAGGGACGAAAATTTGTTCACATCGATATTGAACCCACTCATTTTGGTCGGGTCTTCGCTCCCGATTTCGGCATTATTTCTGATGCGGCTGCTGCCTTGGAGCTATTGATTGAGATTGCCCGTGAATGGCGTGCTCAAGGGCGTCTGCCGGAACGTCAAGACTGGGTGCGTGCGTGCCAACGTAGAAAAGCTGGCATGTTGCGCCGCTCGAACCATGCGGACAGGCCAATCAAGCCAATGCGGGTGTATGAGGAGATGAACCAGTATTTTGGCCGACATGTTCGCTATGTCAGCACGATAGGACTGTCACAGATTGCTGCAGCCCAATTTCTGCATGTCTACCAGCCACGCAATTGGATCAACTGTGGCCAGGCAGGTCCATTGGGGTGGACCATTCCCGCTGCAATTGGGACCAAGGTCGGGGAACCCACAGCGGATGTCGTAGCGATCTCTGGTGACTATGATTTCCAGTTCATGGTTGAAGAATTGGCTGTCGGGGCTCAATTCCGTATTCCGTATATCCATATCTTGGTCAACAACAGCTACTTGGGATTGATCCGTCAGGCGCAACGCCAGTTCGATATCGACTACTGCGTTCAATTGAGTTTTGAAAACATTAATGCACCCGAACTGGGTAGCTACGGTGTTGACCATATCAAGGTTGTGGAGGGACTGGGTTGCAAAGCCGTGCGTGTGACTGATCCAGAGCAACTGACAGCCGGGTTTACCGAGGCGCGTCGATTGATGAATGCGTATTCGGTACCGGTGGTGGTCGAGATAATTTTGGAGAGGGTTACCAATATCGCGATGGGCGCAGAGATCAATTCCATCAATGAATTTGAAGATATTGTTGATCTGCCGGTGTAATCCGACCATTACCCTGTGGCCGGCAGCTGTGGCCGGTCCTCATTTTGTAGGAGAGCCTTATGCCAAGATTTTCCGCTAATTTGAGCATGCTGTTTGGCGAAGTTGATTTCCTGTCCCGTTTCCAGGCGGCAGCCAAGGCTGGTTTTAGCGGGGTGGAGTACTTGTTTCCCTACGACTATCACAAGCAGCAGTTAGCCGAACTATTGGACAAGCATCATCTGGTACAAGTCCTACACAACCTTCCTGCCGGTAACTGGGCAGCAGGGGAGCGTGGGATTGCATGCCTGCCTGATCGCGTTGGGGAGTTCCAAGACGGGGTCGGTGAGGCAATTGCTTATGCGAAAGTCTTGGGGTGTAGTCAGTTGAATGTATTAGCTGGTATACGCCCACCCCGTGTAGAGGCCGATGTGGTACAGGAAACCTTGTATAACAATCTGCGTTTTGCAGCCAAAGCCATGAAGGCTGAAGGTATCAAGCTGCTGGTGGAAGCCATTAATACCTTCGACATTCCCGGGTTTGTTATTACTCGCACGCCTCAGGTACTTGCACTGATACGGGATATCGGTAGTGACAACCTTTTTGTCCAGTATGACATTTATCACATGCAGCGGATGGAGGGGGAACTCGGTCTGACTCTCCAATCACAACTACAGCACATCGCCCATATCCAGCTGGCAGACAATCCGGGGCGTCACGAGCCAGGTACAGGTGAAATAAATTACCCCTTCCTATTCGGATTGTTGGATCGACTTGGATATCAGGGTTGGGTTGGCTGTGAATATAAACCTAAAGGTGGAACTGTCGCTGGCTTGGGTTGGGTTGGGTTAGCCAGTATCTGTAAGTCATATAGGAGGAGGCCAAAATGAAAATTGGGTTTATTGGGCTTGGAATAATGGGGGCTCCGATGGCTGGGCACTTGGCACTGGCCGGGCATGTCTTGTTCGTCAATTCACGTAGCAGTTTGCCACAATCACTGGCGGAATTTCCTGTGACTGTTTGCGATAAGGCTAGACAGGTGGCGGAGCTAGCGGATGTAATCATCCTGATGTTGCCGGATACACCAGATGTGGAGGAAGTATTATTTGGGACGCACGGTGTTGCGGAAGCAGAACTGAGAGGCAAGGTCGTGGTGGATATGTCTTCCATCTCCCCGATTGAAACCAAGCAGTTTGCTCACCGGATCGAGCAATTAGGAGGGCATTATCTGGATGCGCCGGTGTCCGGGGGGGAGGTGGGCGCTAAGGCCGCAACCCTGTCCATTATGGTTGGGGGGCCGCAGGATGTATTTGAACCATTGCTGCCGATTTTTCAACTGATGGGAAAGAATATCACCCGGATTGGTGGAAATGGAGATGGTCAGACTGCCAAGGTGGCAAATCAGATAATTGTAGCACTGACCATCGAGGCTGTTGGGGAAGCGTTATTATTTGCTGCACGTGCAGGTGCTGATCCGGCAAAGGTAAGGCAAGCATTACTGGGTGGCTTTGCTTCATCGAAAATTCTTGAAGTACATGGAGAACGTATGGTGAAGCGTACTTTTGATCCGGGATTCCGCATTTCTTTGCACCAAAAGGATCTCAATCTAGCCTTATCCAGTGCACAGAAAATGGCTTTGGCATTACCTGCTACGGCATTGGCTCAGCAACTGTTAAGCAGTTGTATTGCCCAAGGAGGAGCGGCTTGGGATCATAGCGCTATGGTGAAGGCATTGGAGCAATTATCAGACTTCTCAATCCTAGGACAGTAGATTACGTTTGTAGCAAAATATAGTGAAGTAATAAGTCGGGGTGGAGTAATCTACTCCGATTTTTCCATTTATGGAATTTTCCTACGCTTTGGTAGCAAAGAGTTTTGGTGTTCAATGTTAATTGATCTTATTTCGTTAATAGTGATTTTTCCTCAAGTAATAGCGTCAAATCGCTAAATAATGTATTTGACTATTCATTATTGCATTGTCTCTACCACGCTTGGATAACTGTCTTGGTAATCGGCATGGCAATGAAGAGGTGATAGTTCTGGCACTCTTCACGCAAGTGTCGATTAAGTAATTCGATATGAATGCTAGATTTTGATATATTGGACTCAGTGGGGAAGTGCTGACCATTATGAAACGATAAATACCCTGATTTGACGGTCTTCTGCTGTCTTGTCGTCCAGGAAAAAATTAATCAGATCTGATTGGCTGCCAAGGCAGGATGAAGTTAAATGTCCATTGAAATGCAAAGAAAATTCTATCTGCCGTAACTAGAGATTTACAACGCAATAGGCAGAGCGCTTTCTGCAGATACCTCTAGAGAGCTTCTGCCTATTGTATTTTGCCTAGAGGTTGTTCAAGGTTTCCATTGAGAAATTAACAAGCGCTCCTCGTCACTCATTTTAGTTAAATTAGCCAACGGCATATATTTGCTAGCCACTACCTGCTTGATCTTGACGTGATGCAGACGAATGTCAAGATCATTATCCAGCCGGATTCCTGCGGGGGGAGCAGTAAAGCCAGCCTGTGTGGGTTTGGCCGCATGGCAGGCGATGCAGCGTTCATGCAGGATGTTTGTCACCGCCTGCATATCATTGCTCACCGGCATAGTGCTGCTGATACTGCCAGTAGTTGATTTTTTCCCTTCTTGTGTGGGTTGAGTGGAGGATGGTGCAGCTATCATCGCGATGACCAATAATAGGATGCCACTTGCTGCAGGTAAGGTCAGAATATTATGGCCACGGTGACGTAGTACAAAATATTGTCGGATGAGAGCACCTGCCAGAATGAACAATGTCATTATAAACCACGCTGTGTCATTGCTATAGGCAAAGGCGTAGTGGTTACTGATCATCAGGAATACCACTGGAAGGGTGAAGTAGGTGTTATGCACTGATCGTTGCTTGCCACGTTTGCCATCTAGTGGATTGGGTAGCTCTTCAGTCTTTAGTGCTGCCACCATGCGCCTTTGCCCTGGAATAATCCAGAAAAACACATTAGCAGACATGCAGGTTGCCATGACTGCTCCCGTTAGCAGAAAGGCAGCCCGTCCCTGGAATATATGACTGGTGAAATAAGCTACTCCTGTCATCATCAAGGCAACAGCCACACTTAAGAGGCCATCACGCTGCATTTCTGGGCTAATACGACGGCACAGTTCATCGTATATCAGCCAGCCGAATATAAGCAGTGCTACAGCAGCAATGCCAGCCTCGATCGGGGTGAGTACTGCAGCCCATGCCCAGGGACTTGCTGGGTTGACCAGATAGATAGAAGCATTACTTAAATACAGCAAACAGAACAGGAAAAATCCGGAAAGCCAGGTGGTATAGGATTTCCAGAAGGACCAGTGCAATTTGTCATCTAGTGGAAATGGTGGTCGACTCAAATATTTCTGGTTATGGTAAAAGCCGCCCCCATGTACAGATGACATTTCGCCCAGCAAATCGTAACGCTGATCTTGTTTTTCCTGTGGACTAGTCAAGCTGTTATCCAGCATGACGAAATAAATTGACTCGCCAATCCAGGCAATGGCGGCGATGACGTGCAACCAGCGTAGCAGCAGGTTGCCAAACTCTAAGAGGTAGCTTTCCATGAGTAAGGGTCCTGATCTAAAGAATGGGAATCAGCTGCCGCGGTAGGTCGAGTATGCCCATGGCGTAACTATTAATGGGACGTGATAGTTTTGCTCCGGATTGGCAATTCCAAAGCGAAGTACAATCTGATCTATAAAACAGGGCTGCAGTAGATTGATACCCTGAGAGGAAAAGTAATCACCAGCATGGAATAATAATTCGTAGACGCCGGTCCGCATTTCTTCTCCACTCAATAAGGCCTTCTCGCTGCGGCCATCTTCATTGGTATGGAGCTGGCGTAGCAGAGTTCTTCCCTCCTCTTCTATTCGATATAGTTCGAAGTACATACCGGCCGCTGCTCGTCCATGCATAGTATCAAGAACATGTGTGGAAAGTCTTCCCATGTATTTCTCCAGATGAGTAGATGCTGTCTTATCGTACAGGTAGCTATTTTTGTAATTAAAATCCTTTAAATAGCTAGTTGGACGATATTGTTTTATCTTGTGGATGATTGTCAACGATCCTATGGAATTGGTTTTCGTATTGTGAAAATAAATAAAATAACAGATCATCATGATGTTGGAGGAAGAGGAGATTCCATTACCTAAGTACCACCTATTTCAAGATTGCTGATGTGAGTAAAGCCACTCAGTGAGGTGGATTAGCTCTATCGGGAAGTACGGATGCCGTAGTTGATCAGTGTTTGCGGCCAGGTGTGAAGCTGACCGAGGCAGTACTGTGTGATGATTTTCCTATTCACGTAGTACGGTTGGTTCGGTATTGGCCCTGCTGGAACATGATTGGATTGTGGATACGCATGCCAAATCATGGGGCGTAAGTTGCCCAACCTGCTATCTCGGAAACTGAAATATGTTTGAGGCTCAACGCATGGTAGATGGGAATATTCTGGAAAAACTACTGAGTTTGCCTGATTTATTGGCTAAGCTGGAGCAGCTGTGGCAGTTAGTCGAGCTAGAGCGTGCGGATTTGAACGGAAAAATTAAGGTAAGTTGAAAATGGCTATCCAATACTTTTCATGTGCAATTGGCAGGCCTAGCAAAAAATAATGTACTGACCGAAGGGATGAATAGTTTGTGTTCACGCACAGCGCCCATCATCACTCTGTACGATAGGCCAGGACAAAGTGTCTATTCATTCGATGAGTCTGAGCAGATTCTGAAGCCTCTGGCCAGAAGAATTTGTGGAGGTATTTTGCATGTAATACAACTTCATCTGAAGGACTGAAAATATTACATGCATCTGAGAACTGTAATTCGCAGGATTAATGGACCTTTTTCATCGCAGTGTATGCGTTTCAAGACGAAGGAGTTCATCTCATGCAGCAAGCTTATCCACGAGACATGGTTGGTTATGGTCGGCGGCGACCGCAAGTATTTTGGCCATGTCAAGCCAGGATCGCGGTTCAATTTGTCCTCAATTATGAAGAGGGTGGTGAGAGTAGTGTCTTGCATGGTGATGCAGTATCCGAGCAATTTCTATCTGAAATAGTAGGAGCTGCAGCCTATTCGGCCAGGCATATGTCGATGGAAAGCCTATATGAGTATGGCTCCCGGGTTGGTGTATGGCGTATTTTACGCGAGTTCAAACGACGTGAACTCCCATTGACTGTATTTGCTGTCGGTATGGCATTGGAACGTAACCCGGAAGCTGCTGCAGCCTTTGTAGAGCAGGGGCATGAAATAGCTTGTCATGGTTATCGCTGGCTGCATTATCAGCATGCAGACCGTGGGCTGGAGCGTGAACACATGCAGCGCTGCATTGAGGTAGTACGTCAATTGACAGGGGAACATCCTGCTGGATGGTACACCGGTAGAGATAGTCCCAATACCCGTCAACTGGTGGTGGAGGAGGGTGGGTTCTTGTATGACGCCGACCATTATGGTGACGAATTGCCATTTTGGACTGAAGTATGCATGAGTAATGGACAGAGCAAGTCGCACCTAGTTATTCCATATACACTTGATGCAAATGACATGAGATTCGCTTCCGCACAAGGGTTTAATACTGGCGATCATTTCTTCCAATATCTCAAGGATAGCTTTGATGTGCTTTATGCCGAAGGGGAACTCACGCCCAGCATGTTATCGATTGGTTTGCATTGCCGTCTGATTGGACGGCCTGGTCGCTTTGCAGCCTTGCAGCGTTTTCTTGATTATGTGCAGCAGCATCCCTGGGTCTGGGTATGCCGTCGGGTCGATATCGCCAAACACTGGTTACGTCATTACCCTCACCCCAAGATGGAACCCTGTCAATGAAGCCACTTCTTAGCTTGCAACAGTTGAATCACCTGCCGTTTGACACCTTCGTCGCTGCATTGGGTGACGTATTCGAACACTCTGCTTGGGTGGCGGAACGAACTGCAGCCCTGCGCCCTTTCCATTCAGTGGAAGAGTTGGCTGTCGCGATGACTGGCGAAGTGGAAAAGGCTGGCTATGGTGCACAAATGGCATTAATCAGGGCCCACCCGGAACTGGCCGGAAAGGCTGCAAAATATGGCGAGTTGACAAAAGAGTCCTCGATTGAGCAAGCAGGTGCCGGGCTGGATCAATGTAGCAGCGAGGAGTTTTCACGCTTGACCGAACTTAATGATGCTTACCAAAGGAAATTTGGCTTTCCATTCATTCTGGCAGTTCGCGGCCATGATCGTAGCAGTATCCTCACCGAGTTTGAACGCCGTTTGACCTCTGAAGTGGAAGAGGAGCGTCGAGAATGCTTGCGGCAGATTTACCGAATTGCACGTTTACGGTTGGAGGCGATGGTGCTCGGAGATTTTGGTACATGAATATCGAAATGCTGGGCCTATATTTATTAGCCATCACCGTAGTCATTGTCGTGCCTGGGCCACTGTCGTTGTTCATGGTCAGTAATGCCGTGCAATACGGGGTATGGCGCAGCTGGCCAGGTTTTGCTGGTGGTGTACTGGCTTCGGTCAGCCTGCTGTTGTTATCGGCTTTGGGAGTCGGGTCTGTGTTACTGGCATCTGCTGGTCTGTTTACCGTTCTGCAGCTACTTGGTGCCAGTTACCTGCTTTATCTAGGTTGCCGTACATGGCAGGAACGGCATAGACAAGCCTATGCGATTGCTGGGCACCGTCAAGCTGGGGTTCAGCTCTTCTCCAAAGCTTTCCTGCTAGGTATCAGTAATCCTAAAGATATCGTTTTTTTTCTGGCTTTACTGCCACAGTTTTTAGTCCAGGATCAGCCCTTGTTTCCGCAACTGGTGTGGATGGTCGTGGCCTGGATAGTTGTTGATTTGTTATGCAAGCTTGGCTATGGACTGTTGGCTAGTCGCCTATTAGCCAATATGGCCATTATACGTAAATTTTTTTTGATGATATCTGCATCGTGTTTTGTTGTGATGGGTAGCGTGATGCTTGGCCAGACACTGGTCAGTGTTATGAGCTGAAAATATTGATTGTTTGTATCGTAATAATAAAGGAGAGACACCATGAGTTTTGATTCCAACCTATCATCAACTATGCGGTACGCAGTTCCAGTAGAGTTGCCTGATTTTGCACTCCGTCATGTCAATTTGGCTGATGCAGATTTAGGTGCCAAGATTCTGCACTGTACTGATGAGTGGTTTGCACCGGCTGAGCGCATGTTGTATTCAGCCGCTCCCGTATTTATTGTGGATAAATTTGATGAGCACGGTAAGTGGATGGATGGCTGGGAAACGCGGCGGAGGCGTAATGGTGGCCATGACTATGCGGTCATTCAATTAGGTTTGCCAGGTAAAATAAAAGGAGTGGACATTGATACCAGCCATTTTACTGGTAATTTCCCCCCTGCCGCTGTTTTGGAGGCCTGCTATGAGGCTGGCTCCCCCCATCTGGAGACGGAGTGGACTGAAATATTACCAGTTGTTTCCTTGGGGGGAGGGGCACACCACTTTTTCACCATCAATGATTCTCGAGTTTGGACTCATTTACGTTTGAATATTTATCCAGATGGAGGTGTCGCTAGGTTACGGGTTTATGGGGAAGTAGATGGAAATTGGCAAGATAAAGACCGGGATGCCTTGCATGAAGTCTCTGCCTTGCAGCAAGGAGGCCGGATTGTTGCGTATAACGATGCTCACTTTGGTATGCCTTTCAGGCTAATTATGCCAGGACGTGGAATCAATATGGGTGATGGCTGGGAAACGCGGCGTAGACGTGAGCCAGGTAATGACTGGTGTATTGTTCAACTAGGATGTGCGGCGATTGTCGAAAGTATAGAAGTTGATACAGCTCATTTTAAGGGTAACTATCCGGACAGTATTTCCATTCAGGCTGCATTAGTCCATCAGGGGACCGATAAATCTATCGTGACGCAGGCTATGTTCTGGCAAATCCTATTGCCAGAACAGAAAACAACCATGGATTCCCAGCATTATTATAATCGTGAATTGATCCACCAGCTGGGACCTGTCAATCATGTAAGACTGAATATCTTTCCTGATGGAGGGGTAAGTAGGTTGAGAATATGGGGCCGTCTGGCTAATTAGCAAAGTCACAAGACTATTTGAATGAGGAGAAATACCATGGCTTTGCTGATCCTGGAAAACCTGACTAAAGAGGCCTTTTCCCCTTTTGGTGACGTAATCGAGATCGCGGGTAGTGACTGGTTTCCCATCAATAATGGTAGCACTCGTCGTTACCACAAGCTTGGTTTGGTAGATATTGGAGGAGATGGCGGACTTCCTGCCATCAGCATGGCGCGAGGGGCTGCTTTTCACTATCCGCTTGATATCAGCATGTTGGAACGTCATCCATTGGGGAGTCAGTCATTCATTCCATGCAATGGCGTCCCTTTCATTGTCGTGGTGGCTCCTAGCCGACCTGATGGACAGCCGGATGAGCATGCTCTGCGCGCTTTTCTCGCCACTTCCGATCAGGGAGTTAACTATTTGCGTGGCTGCTGGCATCACCCCCTGATCAGTTTAGAGCATGAGGGGGATTTCATTGTGGTGGATCGTGTTGGTAGTGGGCATAACTGCGACGAAATCACGCTCTCGCAGATCTATCAAATCGAAGCACCTTTCTAGGTTGTTTCCGTAATCCTTGCAGTTTTCCTTGTTGCCAAGGCAACAGGTGGCCCTGTCACGTCCGTGTACTACATGAAAATGTCATTGCACGAAGAAGGCAAAGGAGATGCTTGATGAACTCGACACAAACCATTCATCCGGTGGATGAAAAGCTGCCCATACTGCAGTTGTTTACCCTGGGGCTGCAGCATGTATTGGTAATGTATGCCGGAGCGGTGGCCGTTCCGCTGATTGTTGGTGGTGCTGTGGGGCTGCCCAAAGAGCAAATCGCTTTTCTGGTCAGTGCAGACCTGTTCTGCTGTAGTTTGGTTACCTTATTGCAGTGTCTGGGTTTCAAGGGATTTGGTATTCGAATGCCGGTAATCATGGCGGTTACCTTCGCTACGGTAGGACCAATGATTGCCATCGGTCAGAATCAGGAACTGGGCCTGCCTGGGATTTTTGGTGCCACCATGGCCGCAGGACTGGTTTCATTGTTGCTGGTGCCACTAATTGGGCGACTTATCCGCTTTTTTCCTCCACTGGTGACTGGAGTGGTCATTACATCGATCGGTTTGTCCATCATCGGTGTTGGCATTAATTGGTCGGCGGGCGGGCTGGGCTCCCCTGATTATGGCAGTCCCTTGTATCTGGGTATCTCGCTGACTGTTCTTGTGTTCATTCTTTTGATCATTCGTTTTGCATCCGGCTTTCTGGCCAATATATCCATTTTGCTGGGTTTGCTGTTCGGCTTCATTATTGCCTTATCGCTGGGCAAGGTTGATTTTAATGGACTGCAAGATGCCAGCTGGTTTGCCATGATCCTGCCTTTCAAGTTTGGTGCGCCACGGTTCGAGCTGTGGTCCATCGTGACGCTGACGGTGGTAATGCTGATCGTTTTCATCGAGTCCATGGGCATGTTTCTAGCCTTGGGGGAGATCGTTAACCGCCCCGTAAGAAGACAGGATCTGGTACGCGGACTACGAGTGGATGCACTGGGTACCGTGTTTGGGGGAATGTTCAATACGTTTCCGCATACTTCGTTTTCACAGAATATCGGTCTGGTCAGCATTACCGGCGTCAGCAGTCGCTGGGTGTGCGTGATGTCCGGCTTTATCCTGATTGCCTTCGGTTTGGTACCCAAGATGTCCATTATAGTGGCCTCTATCCCACCATTTGTGCTGGGCGGGGCTGGGATCGTGATGTTCGGTATGGTACTGGCCACCGGAATCAAGGTGCTGTCGAGGGTGGATTTTCACAATCGCTACAATCTTTATATTGTCGCCATCAGTTTGGGCATGGGCATGATTCCCACGGTGGCCAAGGATTTCTTTGGTCAGATGCCGGTGGGAATGGCCCCTCTGCTGCATAGCGGTATCCTGCTGGCAAGCCTGACAGCGGTAGCCTTAAATGCATTTTTCAATGGGCTTGGGGAGGCCGATCTGTCCGATGCCAGTACTACAGAGGTTATGTCTGTGCCAGGACACTGATAAGGCAAGACATATGTATCTGTTGGTTGCTGGCATTGAACAGGGGAAAGATGATGTTGCTGGATGGTGATTGGTTAAGCGTATTACGTCAGCAGCTGGCACGACAGGAAGCTGCCATTCTGATTACCTTGGTGCGTAGTCAGGGTCAGGTGCCACGGGAGATTGGTGCTCGAATGGTGGTGGGGCGCGATTGGAGTGCAGATACCTTGGGGGATGGCTGGTTGGAGCTACAGGTAGGTATGAGAGCCCGACAACTGCTGTCCTTGCCAGTTTTCTTGCGTTGTTGCGAGCGTGTTGAGCTGGGGAATTGTGAAGATTGCTGCTGTACCGGCAGTGCATGGCTGTTGTTCGAGTTACTGGATGAGCGCGACTTGCCTTGGCTTGAGATGGCCTGGCTAGCGGGGACACAGGGGCGGGTGTTGCGACGCCTGGTGGCATTGGAATCTGATGCTCCTGTTGAATACTATCTGTTACCAGGGAGGGGAGGCGGTATTCGGCAACTAGAACCGTCAATATGGCAGGATGATCTTCCTGTACCGGCAATGCGTGTGGTGTTGTGTGGAGCCGGACACATTGGTAGGGCGGTGAGTCGTTTGCTGGGTGATCTACCCTATACGGTATTCTGGCTGGATAGCCGTCCGGAATTCCTGCCGGTAAAGCTGCCAGCCAACACCACTGCAATCGTTGGTGCTGCCGAGCAAATGGACTGCCTGCCCGCGGATGCCTGCTGGCTGGTGATGACACATAGTGATCAATTGGATTTTGACTGGATCGAGCAAATCTTGCTGCGCAACGATGCACGCTTTATTGGCTTGCTGGGATGTCGCAGCAAGCTGGCCAGTTTTAATTTGCGCCTGATCAATCGTGTACCATTGGGACGCATTGCTAGTATTCACTGTCCCTTGGGTGCAGAAGGAATGCAAAGTCGACAAGCTGCTGCGATTGCCATTACGGTGGTGGCCGAGCTACTGCAGCAGCGCCAGCCAGGCTAGCAGTGTGGGTGGGGAGCGGCTTGCAAGAGTGATAATCCTGTGCCTTGCTGGGAAAAGGGTATTGAAATCGGCCACCTTGTCCTTATCTGTCAGCTCATTGTTACTCAACCACTGATGAATAGAGACCATGAGCGCACAGAAAGAAACCCTGGGCTTTCAGACCGAAGTCAAGCAACTGCTTCACCTGATGATCCACTCCTTGTACTCGAACAAGGAAATCTTCCTGCGAGAACTCATTTCCAATGCATCGGATGCTGCCGACAAATTGCGTTTTGAAGGTCTGGCCA
>Ga0318572_10000660_pt1 | contig 13125 bp, 15 predicted proteins | sample GRESIP089b5f20_FD_202528 | JGI IMG/M metagenome (GOLD analysis project Ga0318572, IMG submission 202528) | Tropical soil microbial communities from Luquillo Experimental Forest, Puerto Rico - GRE.SIPMG.089b5f20 | ecosystem: Environmental > Terrestrial > Soil > Tropical forest > Bulk soil...
GGTGGCATCCTGGTCGTGAAGAAGCCCTGGCCTTCCATGATCCGCACCATCTGGGGCGATCCCGAGCGCTTCAAGAAGTCCTACTACCCCGCCGACTTCCAGGGTAAGTACTACCTGGCTGGCGACGGCGCCATCCGCGACAAGGACACCGGCTACTTCACCATCACCGGTCGTATCGACGACGTGCTGAACGTGTCCGGTCACCGCATGGGCACCATGGAAATCGAATCCGCCCTGGTGGCCAACCCCCTGGTTGCCGAAGCCGCTGTGGTGGGTCGTCCCGACGACGTTACCGGCGAAGCCATCTGCGCCTTCGTGGTGCTCAAGGGTGCCCGTCCTGAAGGTGATGACGCCAAGAAGATCGTCAAGGAACTGCAAGACTGGGTGGGCAAGGAAATCGGTCCCATCGCCAAGCCCAAGGACATCCGCTTCGGCGAGAACCTGCCCAAGACCCGTTCCGGCAAGATCATGCGTCGTCTGCTGCGTTCCCTGGCCAAGGGCGACGAGATCACCCAGGACACCTCTACGCTGGAAAATCCCGCGATCCTGGAACAGCTCAAGCAATCTTCCTGAGTTCCAGATCGTCAGGTAGTAACAAAGTAACGAGGTTAGGGGGCACTGCGGTGCCCCTTTTTTTATGGCGATGTTATACATCGCGTACCCACAAAATGGGTAGGGGCGTAAGATGAGCATCCGTGCCCTTGGTGGAGGCGCTCTTGACGGAGATCGGCTTGTGCGGTTTGTTTACCTGGATGAGTCGGGAATCGGTAATGCCAAAGATGATCGCTTTGTTGTTACTGCGGGAGTAGTGGTCCATGCTGATGTGCATTGGAAGCCACTAGAGCAATATCTGTTAGATCTGGTCGATGAAATGGTCAGACCAGAAGATCGGCACGGTTTCTATTTTCATGGGACTGATCTTTTTCACGGCACCAAGAAAACCCATCGAGATATTTATCCCAAAGAACTTCGCTGGGATGTTCTACGTAGGCTTTGCTTTGCAGTCGAAAAATTTCATCTGCCGGTAGTTGTTGGCTTTGTGGACCGAGCCGATCCTCTTCTTCTCGGAGCAAACCCAAATGACACGGTTATCCGCGCACAAACTGTCACAGCGGGGCTATGTCTACTCCAAGTTGAAGAATACATGCAGGAATTCGCTTATACAGGTGAATTAGCGACCATGGTTTACGAAAATAACAATCAATGCAGAACACACATCAAAAGGCTGCAGAAACAATTCCTAGATCGCCAGGCTGCGCCTGCCCTTAGAACGTTTGAGACACATATGCTCGGTAAGCCGTACAGCACACAACACCTCCCTCTAAAACGGGTGGTTGATACTGCAAATTTTGTAGAAAAGGAAGACTGCTGCATCTTGCAGATAGCCGATGCATGCGCATTTGTTATCAAACGGCATCTAATGGGAAAGTCTGACTCCGAGCAGTTCGTTGCTCCGATTTTTAACCAACTTGCATCTGTGGAAATGAAACTCAGATTGCAAGGGATTACCATACCAATCGAAAACCCAACTCCACCAGCCCGCCGTTTCTATTTGCCCCAATTTCCGTTTTGGTCAAAGAAACAAAAATGACCTTACATTTGCACCGATATGCGGGGAAATTTGAATACGCAGAAGTTTTGACGCGACTGAATTCGCTGATTGCCTAGAGCCCCGCGTCACGTAGCAAATCTGACGCCTTAACCTCAATGGCACGGGCAATGCGCAGGATATTGAGGAGCGTCACGTTGCGCTCCCCTCGTTCGATCTTCCCCATGTGGCTTCGGTCGATCTCGGCCAAATCTGCCAGCGCTTCCTGCGACAAGCCAAGAGCCTTCCGACGGGCGCGCACAGCAGCGCCAAGCGCCACCAAGTCTCCGTTCTGATCGGCCTTCGAAGATATCCTTTGCATACGGGATATCGTGGAGATATGATGCGAAAACGACCACGGCATTTACGACCCATTTAGGGGTGTCTGCCAGCGGTCATTAAAAAATGCAGAGTGCCGAAATGCTTCCCAAGGATCGAAATATCAGGGAGGCAGATAGAAAAAGGGCGTGGGGCTACCCCTATCTCTGCAAGCGTCACGAATAACAAAACCCTGAAAGGACTGATGATGGCGAGTTGTGCTGTCTGCGGGAAGGAGGTTCCCGTGGAGTCGAAGTTTTGTGTTCATTGCGGTAATGCCATGGAATCGCCCTTGGCGAATTCCAAATCCCCGACAACAGCTAAACAGAGGACACCGTCTCAGTCCGTCCCGTCTGCTACTCCCAATATGACACCTACTGATCGAGGTCTCGTAATGCGGGGAGTGGGATCAACAGCCGGTTTCGCACTCCTCTACGCCGCACTCATGGTGCCGACCTATGTACTCCCGTACTTTGGATCAAACTCAGCCATTGTCGGTGCTCTTGGCGCCGCTATAGGTAGAGGTCTGATGCCACAAACGTGGGCCCATATCTGGTTCCTCACCTTGCTGATATTGGTAGCCTGGATGCGCGGGGCCACAGTCCACAAAGGATTCTTGCCAGCCATTTCGTTCTGCGCAGCCCTGTTTGACATGACGCCGGTGCTAAACGTGATTCCGCTGGCGCCGACTGTGCTCCACATCGTTACGCTCGCCATTGGTGTGAGCGGCAAAGCCGAAAATCCTAACGGAACGGCACTATGCAAAACTGGACGCCAAGCAGTGATGGCAGCAGCAGCCATGACACTGCTAGCCGTCGGTGGTTCCATCTTGTTCATGATGACTGCCCAGAAGGGAATTCGAGCGCTTGGTACAGAGATCGCCAAACCAACGGTGCCGTCCCAGGGCTTCAAGGCCTGGGATATCAAGCCTGCTGCACCGGCCCAGCAGCAGGCCCAGCCGGCGCCGGTTCAAGCTCCGACGCCACCGCCAGCAACGGTCCTAGCACCTTCCAAGGTTGTAGCGGAGCCAACTACTCCATCTCCTGTCGCAGCAACCCGGTCGCAACCTGCGCCAGCTTTGCCTGCCGCCAGGCCAACCAACACCCCTGTCGCAAAGCAGCTACCCCAGCCATCGCCACCGCTGGCTTCAAATCCGAACAAGGCTGCCATCGCAGCGATGCTCAGTGATGCAAATGCCTGCTTGGCATCGAAGCGATACGACTGTGCGGTGAGTAATGCGAAATCCGTACTGCGCTTAGATCCTGCAAATGCAGATGCCGCACTGATTCAGCAGCGCGCAAATGCAGCCGAGAAGCAGGCACTCCAATCCATCTCAATCCGTTGAGGAATGTATTCATGAAAATTGCGAAAAATTCGCTTATTGCCCTGGTAGTCGTTTCTGTAGGAATGATCGGATGCGTCACCGCCGGCACCAACGCCTCTTCGCAACCGGCCGATAACGCTAGCAACGGCAGTGAATGCAACGCTGCAGTTATCGGTCTTGTCGGTGCAGTCGCCGGTGCGCTGCTGTCCTCGGGAAACAACCGCGTGCGTGGTGCCGCCATCGGTGGTGGTCTAGGCGCACTGGCCTGCGCAGCGTGGAATTACAACGTGGCGCAGACCAAGACGGCCGAACAATCCGTGGTCGACTATAGGCGGGCCAACGCTGGACGAGTACCGACACAGGCAGTTGTGACGACCTTCAATACGCGCATGGACCCGAATGGAACCGTACGGCCAGGTGGCAACATGACCGTTACCTCGCGTATAGAGGTTGTTCCTGGCACAACGCAAGCTAATCCGATCATCGAAGAAGAATTGGTACTGATAAAGCCCGACAAGACAACAACAACCGCACGAAAACGGGCCAACCCGAATGGTGACGCCGGCGCCTTCGAGACAAAATTCTCCATGACCATGCCGGAAGGCGTTCCACAGGGCACATACCCTGTGAAGACCACGCTCTACGTTGATGGCCGTGCATCCCGCACTAACGATCTGAACTTGCAGGTCGTAGCGTTGCCAAGTGGCGAAATGATGGCAGCACTAAGATAAGGAGCACGAAGATGTATTGCCAATCATGCGGGGTAGAGCTGGCTCAAGGTGCCGCCTTTTGCGGCGGTTGCGGGACCAAGACAGGAGCCGTTAAGCCAGCCAGCGTGCCGTCAACATCGGATGACGACAAGCTCTACGCGATTCTCGCTAACCTGGGCGGGATATTCTTCTTTTTCGTTCCATCCTTGATCGTCTATCTCATCAAGAAGGATGGCGATGGGTGGGTGGCTGATAGTGTGCGAGAGGCGTTGAACTGGCAGATCACGGTGGCTATTGTAGGCGTCGTTCTGGCGATTACGGTCGTTGGCCTGCTTCTGCTCTGGATCGTCGGGCTAGTCAACGTCGTGTTTTGCATTATCGCGGCCGTAAAGGCCGGTGATCGCATTGCTTGGCGATACCCTGTTGCAATTCGACTCTTGAAATAACACGGGCACGGATTGCTATGCTTTATGGCCAACCGTAGTAATTTTGAAGTGCTGTCGCTAGCAAGCTACTGGCAACGCCGAGTTCGATATTCCATGATGAATCTACAGCCTTTGAAAGCATACTTTGGAGCCAAGTCTTAACGGCAGGTCCATACTGTTCCTGCCTTACCTCTAAGCTGTTTTCGTCAGTCCTGATTGCTGTTTGGAGTTCAGAGATACTCGACTCAGTAATGCCATGTTTCTTTAAGTGCTCCGCTAAGGCGGAAAAATCTCCCTTGGAAATTATGTTAGTGATGTCTTGAGAGTTGTGATTTCCCACAACGATGGTTGTGTTATTTCCGAAAATGGCGTTATTGAACAAACTGGAAGCATCAATGGAGTCAGTCCGTTTCTTTATCTCTTGATCCGACACGTTGTCTCCAATTTGTTCTTTCAGTTCCAGGACAAAATCGAGAAGCCTTGACCTCACCTGGATGAATATTTGTACTACATCAGCTTTGCCAATGGAGCTCCATACTCTCTGGATCATGTACCCATTGGCTAAGCTTCTTCCGAAGATACCGTTGTATTGCATCGGGATTGGTGATTCTAGAAATCCATCTTCATCCACAGTGAGTTTTTCAAGAACAGCAAGAGACTGATACATCCTCGCAGTCTCAAAACGTTCTCTAACTTCGGCATCCAAATGGCCGAGGGGGATGGGGTGCGAATTTACTTGATATGCCATGTTGGCCAAGTTAGCCAAGACTTGGGCTGGAAGTATCCGATATTCGGGAAGCTCCCCGTCATGTGGATAACCGTTGAGCTCGTGGTTAACCCATTCGACTAGTTCTTTGTGACCGATATTGTGCAGTAGTACCTTGGTCTTCAGTAGTGCTCCAGTAAGGGAGCTTTCCTGCGAACTCAAAGAATCAATTATCTCGTTGAGAAGCTTCAATGCGGGCTCCTATAAGGCATAACGACAAAGGTCAAAGGCAGATAACAAATGACTTGGACTGCTCACTGGATCAGATTCGAAGCCAGTAGTGCGTCATATTCGGTTACGGCCTGGAACACCAAAAAGATCTCGCCGCCCAAGATATTTCCATGGCTCCTCAATCGAATGGCCTGAGATTGAGGAGCTACTTTTGACTACGGTGTATAGCTCATGCAAGTCGCGTAGAGCGCTAGCCACACCAGTATGAGCGCCACTACAGAATGAGTTAGGCAAATACTGTGAGCCATACATTCGGTGAGCAGTTAGATAAGCCACAAGAAGCGAATTTTCTTGTCGGGTCAATACTTTCACTATTTCAGGACTCAGGGAGGAAGCTCTGCTAGTTAAGATTGAGCTTATTTGCTGACTGAACCGCTCAGCCTCCACACCTGAATATTGCCACCATGGGAGGGCTGGCAAGCTCATTGATTTGCCTTGGATGTTGAGATGGTTACAGATGGTGTCGGCGGTTTTTTCGGAGAAGAAATCTTCTTCATTAGCCGGAAGTCTGCCATCGCTTGCTGCAACGTTTAGATATCCGAGCATCAATAGGAAAGAACTAACTGAAGACTCTAGATCTCTGTGTGTCCGCTCGTTTAATGCATCAGTGGTTTTTTGCTGTGAGTACTGCGAAGCTGATTGCCATCCCGCTGCGATGAGAATAAGGCAAAGCGTTGCTAAAGCCCACCGTGGTCGTTCAGGGCGCGATAGAAAAAGGGTAATTGCACCGGATAATCCACCAAGAATAGGAATCAGCCATGTCATTGACGTACCTCCGTGTAGCTACCTGTGTTCACGCAGGCGCGGCGGCGCCATATAAAAGCTATATTGATGCATCCTCTTTTGAGTTTTCAGTATAACAACTCATATATGCCATTGGCAGAATTGTCATATTCCACTACTAATCATGGCGGCAAGATTCGAACTTGCTGCCTCTCTGCCCGTATCGATGATGCTTCATCGAACGTAGATAACAGAGTGCTCTATCCACTGAGCTACACCATGTGTGAGCATCTTGCCGGATGCTTAAGAACGAATCTATGCCGTCAAGTAGCCAGCCGTAGCGCTATGGCTACTTGACGTATCGGCCTAGCCGCTAGACCGAATTTTTTTCGATTCCCGTATCCACTCTGCGATAGTGCGCTGCGCATTCGACTTCGTTAGATTGGCGCCAGTTTTCTGACTCTGCTCCAACACTTCAGACACTAATTCTGATGCAGCTTGATTTGCCGATTTCCATGCTCCCGCTTCGTATTTCCGCAGGGTCCATTCTTTCAGTTCGGTCGTCTTAGCATGCCGTTTTTGCGCTCCCGCTTTGCCATTGATCGCGCGTTCAGCTTTTCGGCTATAGAAATTACCGAGATGAAGTGAGCCCTGTAATGCCAAGTTGTTGGCTGATACTGAATCTGCCAACAAATCCAAAGCTTTCTCAACATTGTTCGGCAGGCACAACGCAGCATGCATGATGCAGTCGAGCGATAAAGCCTCCAGCACCTCTCCAGTTTCAGGGAATCGCTCAAGCCCGGTACCGCTCAGCATTTCTTGGCAGTTGATTACTACCGCATAGTGTTGTGCAACCAGCATCCCGCACTCGTGGTGTTCTTCGCAACCTGTTGCCGTCGCCAGTACCTTTTCCATCTCACTGGATTCTCTGGCAGAGAGTTCCAACGTTTTCCTGAGTAGGGCTGATTCGTAGTGGTGTGCAAAGCGATTTACTCGCCATGCCAGCACCAACAGGCCATCAAGTTGTTGTGCGTTGTAGCGGTGCAACACTCTGCGTTGCACCCCAACGCAATGGTTCAACCATTTTCTGCCAAGGCGCTCCATGTAATCAGGAGCAATGTCTTGAAGCTCGGTCTGCTGTTTCAGGGCTTCGGTTAGGGCGAAGTCCTTTGCAAATGCTTTGACCTCAGCGCTGAATTGTGGGGGATTCCAGATTGGTTGAATTTTCCAGGGCATCTGTTTTCCAAAATAGATTTCAGCCATCGGCCGCCGTCAACGGCCCCCAGAGGCAACAGCATCAGCGTTATGGTTTCGGCACTTTCTTCTCGTCGTCGCGGCAACTTTCCCGCGCTTTGCTCGGTTTCACCGCTCCGAATGCACGGTCAAACCACGTACCTGTTTCGTCGACTTCCAGCTGCTTCGCCGTATCTACGAATCGCTTCGACTGCTCCGGATCATCCGGCTCAGGCCTTGGTTTCTTTTCCATGTTTCTTCCTCTTGTTACGGTGCGATTCCTCGTTGATGAGTCGTTTCATACGTTAACCGCTTGCCTTTCACGCCCTGAAGCAGCTTTTCCGCCCGCTCCTGGTCCTCAACACCTAGTGCCTTCCGATTGTTATAACGGAAATCGAACTCGGCAAGATAGCGGTTCAGGTGGTGATGGCCACAGTGCTGGTAAACACCCTTCATCCCACGCTTGAAGATCGAGAAGAATCCTTCAATGGTATTGGTGTGGATGGTTGGGTCAATCTTGGACACGTACTCACCTTGGCCGTGCCGAGTGAATGCGTGACCGGCAAAGTGTTGATCAACACGCTTGTACTGGCCAGCCTCGTCGGTCATGATCCGAGCCTCACGAGAGATGTTTTCTTGCAGGATCGGAATGAGGGTCTGGGCTTTGAGGTCATCTACGACCATGCTCCGAGCTTGGCCACTAGAGCGGTCCACCAAAGATAGAACCTTGTTCTTGTGATCGTAGCCGCGTCCTTTCCTCTCACCCTTCGGTTTCTTGGTGTAATCGTGGCCAATGAAGGTTTCGTCTACCTCAACGGCACCACCGCCAGAACCAAACGGAGAGAAATCACCCGACCGCATGGCCTCCCGTATCCGGTGGGACATGAACCAGGCTGACTTGAGAGTAATACCCAGAGTGCGGTGAAGCTGGTTGGCACTAACACCCTTCTTGCTGGATGAAATCAGGAAGATCGCTTGCAGCCACAGGCGCATCGGAATGTGGCTCGACTCAAAGATAGTTCCCACCTTCACGGTGAAGGGTTTCCGGCAGTTGTAACACTTGTAGGTGCCGATGCGGGTGCTCTTGCCCCCCATTTTGCTGATACGTTCTATGCAGCCGCAGTGAGGGCATACTGGTCCGCTTGGCCACAGTCGAGACTCTACGAATTCGTAGGCAGCTTCTTCGTTATGGAAGTACGGTGCGGACAAAATGGACTCGGCCATGGCTTCTCTCCTTTGATGATTGAAGCATAGGCCGGGGCACTGGGTACGTCAAGTATAATATCGCCTTTTTTATGGGGTCTTTCCGCCTGCGTAGGGGCCGGTGGAAGGGGATAAACTCGCGGGATGAGCGCATGTCCTCCCGATTTCCCTGATTCCGCCCTGGCTCTGAATGGCCAGGCCCTATCCGGTTGTTTTGACAGCCACGCCGCCGCCGACCTGCTGTCCCGTCGCCCCGGCTTGCTGGCGGACAGCCGGGTCTTTCTTTCCCAGGCCAATCACAACGCCATGGCCCAGGCCATCGCGGCTATCGAAGGCGTTATCGCCACGGCAGGCTGGCAGGAAAAGGTATTGGCCAACGCCGGCGAAACGGCGCGGCACCTCAGCCCCGTGCGGGGCGTGTTTTACGGTTACGACTTCCACATCACCCCCGATGGGCCGCGCCTGATCGAAATCAACACCAATGCGGGTGGCGCTTTCATCAATGCCAAGCTGCTGGCCTGGCAAACGTCGGCGGGTAGTCCGGAAGCCGCTGCGGCGGTGGAGCAGGACTTCCTTGCCATGTTCCAGGAGGAATGGCGCCTGGCCGGTCATACCTCGCCCCTGCAGCGGGTGGCCATCGTCGATGAAACCCCCGGCGAGCAATACCTGGGGCCCGATTTTGAATACTGCCGGGAGCTGCTGGCCGCTGCCGGCATCGACGCTTCCATTTGCGCTCCCGAAGATTTGCACTGGGAAAACGGCGTTCTTTCCCTGGCGGGCCAGCCGGTGGACCTGGTCTATAACCGCCTCACCGACTTTGCCCTGACGCAACCGGGAAACGACGCCCTGCGCCAGACCTGGCTGGCCGACGGCGCCGTGGTGACGCCCCATCCCCGAGCCCACGCCCTTTACGCCGACAAGCACAACCTGGTGCTGCTGTCCGATCCTGCCTGGCTGCAAACCCTGGGCGTCAGTGAAGCCGACCGGCAATGCATCGCCGCCGTGCTGCCGCCTACCGAACTGGTCAAGGCCGACCAGGGCGACGACCTCTGGGCCCGGCGCAAGGGACTGTTCTTCAAACCCCTCAGCGGCTACGGCGGCAAGGCCGTGTATCGCGGCGCCAACGTCACCAAGCGGGTGTTCGCCGACATCCTGGCCGGCGATTACGTGGCCCAGGTTTTGGCCCCGCCGCCCGCTCGTACCGTGCTGGTGGAGGGGGCTCCCGTGGAATTGAAATACGACCTGCGATGCTATGCCTACGGGGGCCGTATTCAGCTCATGGCCGCCCGCCTGTGGCAGGGCCAGACTACCAACTTCCGCACCCCCGGCGGCGGCTTCGCCCCGGTGGTAGTGCTCCCGATCTGAACTCTTTCAGCGCCACTTCGGCCCCGTTTCCTCACCTGACGACCACCATGCCCCAACTCAGTTACGACGAAGCCCTCGCCCAATTGCTGGCCAAGGCCAACCCGCCGGCAGAGATTGAAGAACTGCCCCTGGAACAGGCCCTGGGCCGGGTGCTGGCCCGCAGCCAGCATTCCGATCTGGAAGTGCCGCCCCACGACAACAGTGCCATGGACGGCTACGCCCTGCGGGCCGCCGATGTGCCGGTAGCCGGCACGCTACTGCCCGTCAGCCAGCGTATTCCCGCCGGTAGTGTTGGCACGCTTCTACAGCCAGGTACGGCCGCCCGTATTTTCACTGGCGCCCCTGTGCCGCCGGGCGCCGATGTGGTGGTCATGCAGGAAAACTGCGAAGCCCGGGAGGGTGCCGTCGTGGTGAACCAAGTGCCGCAAGCGGGTGACAACGTTCGCCGCGCCGGGGAGGACATCGCCAAGGGCGCTGAAATCGTACCCGCCGGCCTACGCCTCAATCCCCAGGCCCTGGGTTTGCTGGCTTCGGTGGGCATTCCCCGCGTAGCGGTTCTTCGCCGCTTACGGGTGGCCCTGTTCTCCACCGGCGACGAGCTGGTAACCCCCGGCCAGCCCCTGCCGCCGGGCGCCATCTACAACTCCAACCGCTATCTTTTGCGGGGCCTGTTGGAACGGCTGGGCTGCGAAGTCACCGACCTGGGCAATGTGGAAGACACCCTGGACGCCACCCGCTCCGCCCTGCGTCGGGCGGCGGAAGGCCACGATTTGATCCTCACCTCCGGCGGCGTTTCGGTGGGGGAAGAGGACCACGTCAAGCCGGCGGTGGAAGCCGAAGGGGAGCTGTCCCTGTGGGCCATCGCCATCAAGCCCGGCAAGCCCCTGGCTTTCGGCCATGTGCGTCGCGCTGCTACTTCCGGTCAAGCCGCCTTCATCGGCGTGCCGGGCAACCCCGTGGCCGCTTTCGTCACTTTCCTGCTGCTGGTGCGGCCCTTCATCCGACGCAGCCAGGGGCTGTCAGTAGATATGCCGGCCCCCCTGCGCTTGCCCGCCGCCTTCGACTGGAAAAAGGCCGATGGCCGTCGCAATTTCCTGCGGGTGCGTCGGGACGAAGAAGGGCGGGTGCAGCTATTCGCCAACCAGGGTTCTGGCGTGCTGACGTCCACCCTCTGGGCCGATGGCCTGGTGGACTTGCCGCCGGGCCAAACTGTGAAGGCCGGCGATCTGGTGTCCTATCTGCCCTTCTGCGGCCTGTTGGATTGAGGTGATCATGAGCATCCGCATCCTGTATTTCGCCGCCCTGCGGGAATCCCTGGGCCAAGCCGAGGAAGTCCTCGAACTTAGCGCGCCCCTTACTCTGGGGGCGCTGCGTCAGACCCTGGCCGCCCGCCCCGGCGACTGGGCGGTACTGGGCACCATGAAGAACCTCAAGGCCGCCGTGAATCAAACCATGGCCGGCCCGGACACCCCGCTCAAGGATGGGGATGAGGTCGCCTTCTTCCCCCCCGTCACCGGAGGCTGACCATGGACGAAATCGCCATCCAGACCGAAGATTTCGACACCGGCGCCGAACTGTCCCGTCTGGCGAAGGGTAGCGACTGCGGCGCCGTGGCCAGTTTTGTCGGCCATGTTCGCCAGGGGGCGGAAGGCGTCCAGGCCATGACCCTGGAGCATTACCCCGGCATGACGGAAAAGTCACTCAAGGAAATCATCGCCCAGGCTCGGGAGCGTTGGCCCCTGAAAGGTGTGCGGGTCATCCACCGTATTGGTCGCCTGCTGCCCGGCGAGCAGATCGTGCTGGTGGCCGTGGCCGCCGGTCACCGGGGTGAGGCTTTTGCCGCCTGCGAATTCATCATGGACTGGCTCAAGACCAAGGCCCCCTTCTGGAAGAAAGAAGAAACCACCGAGGGCGGCCGCTGGGTCGATGCCCGGGAAAGCGATGATGCCGCCGCCGCCCGCTGGCAACAATAAGGGAAAGCGAAACGATCAGCAGAAGCACCATTATTTCGCCAAGTGCGCCCATCGCCAGACTTTGCATGCGCACAATAAAAAAGCGGGCCGGAGCCCGCTTTTTTATTGAACACTCGTGAGTGCTTATTTCTTCTTGGTCGCAGCCTTCTGCACGGAGTCAAAGTTGGCCGACGTGGCTTGCACGATCTGGTCGAACGCCTTGTTGGCGTTGCTGATGGCCATTTGCACGGCCTCCAGAATTTGCTGGTTGCCGCCGGGCAGGTTATGGATGAAGCCTTGGAAGGCGCTGGTCATTTCCTGGTTGCCGGAAGCCAGTTGCTCGGTCAGCATGCGGGAGAATTCCACCCGTGCTTCGTTGCCCAGGCTGGCCATGCGGCTAGCGGTTTCGATCATCTTCTGGGAAACGTCCTGAGCATAGCGGGCACGCAGGGCAAACACTTCCTGACCATCCTTCGCAGCGGCCTGAGCGCGAGCATTCTCAATGCTCTCACCCAACAGGGTTTGAGCCAGCTCGGTTTGCAGGGCCATGATGCGTTGGGCATTGTCGACAGACAGTTGTGCCAGACGCATTGCAGCTTCCAGATTGCGACGTTGAATCTCACTGAGTTGTTCGTTATTGGCCATGGGCATCTCCTCCTCGTGTGAATTGACACTCTCAATGTAGCACGTCATAAGGACACCGTTGTGACTTCAATCAATGCTGCAGCGCTCAATTTTGTGCCGCCGGCATGGGCGCCGACAGGTGCTTGTCAGCCGTCTTGGGGAATGACATTTCCTTGATCCAGGTCCTTGAACGAATGGAGATTTCGGCGCAGGGTATTGAAATCGGGACGGTCTGCCCCATTTCCTGTCCATCTCATCAGGAGTTCAACCCATGCGACTCGACAAGTTCACGACCAAGTTCCAACAGGCCCTGGCCGATGCCCAGAGCATCGCCGTGGGCAACGACCAGCAATTCATCGAACCCCAGCACCTGCTGCTGGCCCTGCTGGAGCAGGACGACGGCGGTACCGTCTCTCTGCTGCAACGGGCCGGCGTCAATGTGCCGCCCCTGAAAACTGCCCTCCAGGGCGCCCTGAAGCGCCTGCCTAAGGTGGAAGGCCACGGCGGTGACGTCACCGTGGGCCGCGACCTGTCCAACCTGCTCAACCTCACGGACAAGGAAGCCCAAAAGCGCGGCGACCAGTTCATTGCCTCCGAAATGTTCCTCTTGGCCTTGGCCGCTGACAAAGGCGAAACCGGTCGCCTGCTCAAGGAACACGGCCT
>Ga0318572_10000661_pt1 | contig 13125 bp, 13 predicted proteins | sample GRESIP089b5f20_FD_202528 | JGI IMG/M metagenome (GOLD analysis project Ga0318572, IMG submission 202528) | Tropical soil microbial communities from Luquillo Experimental Forest, Puerto Rico - GRE.SIPMG.089b5f20 | ecosystem: Environmental > Terrestrial > Soil > Tropical forest > Bulk soil...
CCTGTTCACCCTCTGGCTGTCGGAGCTCGGCGCAGCCTGGATCTGGGAGCTGCTCATCCCGACGATCGCGGCAGCGGCGCTCGCGCTGACGCGGCCGGGGCGTACCTGGGGAATCGACGCGCTCCTTTCGAGGCGGTGGCCGAAGGCGCGCATCTGGTAGCGTCTTCGAGTGCGCGTCGCGATCGTGATTCCAGCGCTCGACGAGGCCGGTTCCATCGGACGCGTCCTCGACGACCTCCCCATGTCGCTCGTGGCGGAGGTGCTCGTGGTCGATGGCGGGTCGAAGGACTCGACCCGCGAGATCGCGGATCGTAAGGGAGCCCGCGTGATCCTCGAGCCGCGCCGCGGCTACGGACGCGCCTGCCTGACCGGCATCGAGCGGGCGACAGGCGCGGACGTTCTCGTCTTCCTCGACGGAGACTACAGCGACAGGCCGGCGGAGCTGCCCCGGCTCCTCGCGCCGATCGAGCGCGGTGAGGCGGACATCGTCCTCGGCACCCGCCTCCGAGGCGGCCTGGCGATGGGCGCGATGCCGTGGCACCAGCTCCTCGGGAACCGACTCGCAGCGGGACTCATCCGCCTGCTGTACGGGGTGCCGCTCACCGATCTCGGGCCGTTCCGGGCCGCCCGGCGCGACGTCCTCGAGGCGCTCGCGCTCCGCGAGCCGACGTACGGGTGGGCGGTCGAGCTGCTCACGCGCGGCGCCAGGGCGGGCTACCGCGTCGTGGAGGTACCGGTGAGCTACCACCCCCGGATCGGCGTCTCGAAGATCAGCGGGACGGTGCGGGGGACGATCGGCGCCGCCTGGTGCATCCTCACTCGCATCGTCGTGAACCGGCTCCGCCCCGAGGCGCGCGTCGGCGACGCTGCGCGATCCGCATGAGCGCGGCCCGCAGGCCCGGCCTTCGCGGCCGCGTTCGCGCCGAAAGGCCGCCCGGGGACCGTCGTCACTCGGTGGCCGGGGCGACGGCCGCAATGAGCTGAACGTAACGGGCGATCGCGAGGAATTCCTCGGTCTCGCCGAGCCGGAGCTCCAGTCGCAGCATCCGATCGAACGCGTCCTCCCCGACCGACGCCCATCCCGGCAGATGATCCGCGACGACCCTCACCCCTCGCTCCGCAATGACGCGCAGCCCAGCGGTTCGCGCGAGGGCTCGGATGTCTCCCGGATCGAGCAGCCGAAGCTCGAGCCCGTAGAGATCCTCCCGGGCATGGCGGGCCGCGAGCAGGCCGAGCGTGGCGTCCGGGTCCTCACCGACGAGCAGCCGCTTCAGCACCTCTCCGGTGCGGTTCCGGACGACGAGCGAGACCCTTCCGCCCGGAGCGAGCACCGCGCGCGCCGTCCTGAGGATCGCCTCGGGCGAGGTGAGGTACTCGAGCACGTTGTGACAGAGCACGAGGTCGTACGCGCCGGCCTCGAGGCCGCTCACCTCGCCTCGAGCATCGAGATCGAGCGTTCGGCAGGCGATCCGGTGTGAAAGCCCCCGCGCGCGCGCGGCCTGGTCGGCCTGGTCGAGCATTCGGGGCGACCCGTCGACGAGCGTGACCGACCATCCGGCGTCGGCGAGCCGCAGGGCCAGCTCGCCCGTCCCGGCGCCCAGGTCGAGGGCGCGCGGAGGGATCGCGCGAGGGCGCGGTAGCTCGCGCTCGAGATTCCGCCAGGCCAGCTCGCAGCGCAGCCGCCCCAGGGGCGTCCGCAGGTATTCCGCGTAGGCCGAAGGATCGGCATCGAACCGCCCTGTCGCGCCCGGTGCCATGTGGCGTGTCACCTCGCCATCACGATCGTCGTGCACGCGCTCTCGCCCTTGGGGAGATCGCGTCCCGGCCTCATCCGCACCTCGAGCCGCGGTCGCTCGCCACGGATGATGGGACAGTACGGATCGGGTTCGGCGATCGCGTCGAGCAGCTTTCGGCGACCGGCGCAGCCGCCGCCGCAGCTCGCGCGGACGTCGCAGCGCTCGCAGGCCTCGGGGAGGCTGCGCGACTCCTGGAACGCGCCATGCTCGACCAGCGCCGGACCGAGCTCGACGAGCGTCGCGAGAGGGACGCCGGGCCCCGGCCAATAGACGCAGGGCAAAATGGCGGCGCGCGGGGTGACGCGGATCGTGAGGCGGCCGCAGCCGCCCACGCGCGGCGGCAACCCCGCCATCGCCCTCACGAGCGGTTCTCCGATCGCGATCGCGTCGCACTCGGCGAAGAGCCTCTCGAATCCCTCCCAGTACTCCTCGTAGCCGAGCGCAAAGTCCCGGCTGTGCACCGCCTGGTAGACGTTGACGCGTAGCGGAGCCCCGAATCGTTTCGCCACCCGAGCGACCTCGGAGAGCTGGCGGGCGTTCGAGCGCATCATCACCGAGATGAACGTCACGGGGACTCCCAGCCGCGCGCACCGTTCGGCCTGCGCGAGCAGAAGATCCCAGTTCCCTGCGCCGCGCTGGGCGTCTTGCTCCTCCCGCGTGGGATGGTCGAGCGAGAACTCCACGTCGTGGAACCGGCGTACCTGTGCGTCGTCGAGGATCGCGATGCTGTGGCCGTTCGAGGTGATGGTGAGCTTGACGGGTTGTCCCGAGAGGAACCCCAGGATTCGTGAGAACTCGGGGTGGGTCCCGCTCTCCCCCGTGCCGAGGTTGACCGAACGCACCGGCAGGGCAGCGAGCACCGCCTTCACCTGTCCGAGCGTGAGGCGATCATCACGCGTGGCGTCGCGGTAGCAAAACGCGCAGGACAGGTTGCACGCACTGGTGAGGCCCAACCCCACAGCGAACCGGCGCTCCTGAGCCGTGTCACCATTAGCGATCATTCGCGACCATCCCAGTAGGCGCTCCCGCGCCAGCATGACCGCCAACCGCGTACGAGGCGGCTGGCTTCCACCAAAGCGTGATGGGCTTCTCTTGCGCCAGTCCTCATGTTCGTACGCAGCCGTGCAGGGCTACGGCCGTCGTCCCAATGGGGAACAGCCCGGCCTCCACTGGAGTGGTCGGGAGGACTCCGATGACAACTCTCAGCGGTCTCACCAAGGCTCGCCTTCTGGTGCTGGCGACGGTACCGCTCGTGGCCTCCGCCTCCTCGGCACAGAGCTGCCCGCCGGCCGCGGAACAGCTCGCCAAGGCCCATGGGTTCGATTCGTTCGGGCAGGTCGATGCGATCCGCTACACCTTCAACGCAGACTTTCCGGGGCTGAAGCTCAAGCTCACCCAGACCTGGACCTGGGAGCCCAAGGCCGACCGGGTCACCTATGAAGGAAAGGACAAGGACGGCAACGCGGTGAAGGTCACCTACGTCCGCTCCCAGCTCGACAGCCAACCCGCCAACGTGAAGGCGGAGATCGATCCAGCCTTCACCAACGGTCAGTACAACCTGCTCTTCCCCTTCCATGCCTGCTGGGACACCGCCGCCAGCGTGCAAGACAACGGCATGCAGAAGCTGCCGAACGGAAAGGGCACCGCCAGGCAGGTGGTGGTGAAGTACCCCGCGGAGGGCGGCTACACGCCCGGCGATACCTGGGTGCTGTTCGTTGGCCCCGACAATCGGGTGCAACATTTGTCCTTTCGCCGCGGCGGCAGCGCACCTCCAAAGATCTACGAGACGCCATGGACCGATTACAGGAAGGCTGGCCCGATCGTCGTCGCGCTCGACCGCCGCGGTACCGCCGACGGCAAGCCGGCGCACATCTGGTTCACCGATGTCGCGGTGAAGCTCACGGGATCGGACGCCTGGCTGGCCGCGCAGTGACGGCACGTTCGCTGGCGGTGCAGTGCGTCTCACACCACCCCATCCGGCGAGCAGCGCGGCGCTGCGGGCCGTGTCAGCCGACGCAACAGGATCATCGCACCGCTCGCTGCGACGGATCCGTATTCCAGCGCCGTGACCCAGCCAGGGACCTCCCACGGACGACCAAGCGTACGCAGGTGCCATACGACGTAAGTGGGGATGATGCTCACCGTCCAGATGATGATGGGCAGCGTGGACGGTGACCGAAGAAACGGCAGCATCCACAGCAGGTACCAGGGATAAACGACCGGTGCGCAAAGGAGCGTTCCCGCCATCGGCCAGGCGAACTCGTCCGCAGACAATGCCGTGGATCCTCTTCTCACCAAGAGTGCGACGAGGAATCCGACAAGCACTGCCAGTCCAGCTACGAGCTGCGGAGCCGCTACTCGCTCGAGCGCTGCAAACACCGGGCCATTGAAACGGAAGCTCTGCACGTAACTGCCGAGCGAGCCGAGCGGAATCGATCCGCGCCTCAGAAATGGGACGTACAGGAGCCCGACCACGAGCGCCGCCACGACGCCGTGGCGCAGCCGAACACGCTTCCAGTAGATCGGGAGCAATACGATCGGCAGCAACTTCACCGAGACGGCCAGTCCAAATGCCAGGGCCGACACCGCACGCCATCGACGGTCCAGCGCGGCGAAAGACACCAGCAGCAGCAAGGCGCCGACGATATCGATGTGCCCGCTGCCGGCCACCTCCGTCGCCAGCAGTGGGTGCCAGGCATAGGCCAGGACCCAGTGCATCCCCTGCCGGCGGCGACGCAAGACATCGAGCAACACGACCACGATGGCGAAATCGCAAAGCACGAATGCGACCTTCAACGCAAACGTGGACTCATGAATCGCGGTGACCGCGCGGAAGAAGTGCTCGGCGCCCGCTGGATATGGGCTCGGCAGATCCGGGTGGTTGAGCGTGCGAGTCTCCGGCGTGTGGAGGCTGCTGAATGCGGGATCGCCGGGAACGACGAGGTAAGGGTCGTGGCCAAGCCGCTGCACACGGCCATCCCAGACATACCGATGAACGTCGTCATCCAGGCCAGGCGTCGTCCCCAGGAACCGAAGATGCCACAGGGCGGCGAGCGCGAGCCCGATGACGACGACGTGCCGCGGGAATGCCGGCGTGGAGAAGAACTCTCGAATGGCGAGGAGGTATGCAATGCCCGCGACCGTCAGTGGAACGAGGAAGGAGGGATCGCCCATCCTGGCGAAGTTGCGCGAACAGATGAGCAGCGACACGAGCAGGATCGCGCCCAGGCCGTGAACCCGCTGGGACGGAGTGAGCTTCACGGGTCTCCTGTGCCCGTCCGCAGCTGGGTCACCGCAGCTCCCCACTGTTCGAGCCAGACCGCTGTTCGCGGTGCCCGGGCCGGGGCACGCTCCAGCTCCGCGGCGAGCCGAAGCAGGTCGTCGGCCACGTCAATGTCGTAAAAGGGATCTGCGAAGCCGACGGAGAGCTCGAGGGCTTGCGTGCGCGACAAGAGTCTCTCCAGCGCGCTGCCCGTGCCCATTCCGTCGAGTGTGAAGAGCGTAGGGTGGGAGGTCTTCGCTCCCACGAGATAGTAGCCCCCGTCGTCGGTCGGGCCCACGACCACGTCATGCGCCGCGAGCATTGCGAACGCGTATTCGAGAACCGAACGCGGCAGATGCGGGCTGTCGCTGTTGAAGGCGATGATGCGACGCGGGTGACTCTCCGCGAAGCGCGAGAACACCGACGCGAGGCCTGCCGCAAGGCCCTCGCCTTCCTGTGCAACTACGCGCGCTCCGTGACCGGCCAGACGAGCCAGCTCGTCGACATCGGAGGCCGGGCTCATGACGGCGACCTCCACACCGCCCAATGACCGCGCCAACGCCAGCGTGTCGTCCAGAAGACAGCGATAGAACGCCGTCACGGCCTGAAGTGGAAGGCTCGGGATCAGGCGGGTCTTCACCGCGCCCGGCCTCGGAGCTTTCGCCATGATCACCAGCACGCGGTCGCTGTTCCGCTCGGGCACCACGGGAGGCCCTTCGGCGCGAGGAGTTCCTTCTGCACCGCCGAGGCGGTGTTCACGAAGCGATGATGGCCGAAGGCGGGTCCGTCTGCGATGAACCGCGCCACCAGAGGCCCCTCTTGGCGCAGTGAATGTCACGTCGGCGCGGACCTGCCGCAAGCAACCAGGTGCGTCAGCAACCCGAAGCGATGCAGTGTGGCGCACCGGTAAGGCGCGGCCTGGAAGGGACGCGGAGGAGTGGATCGTCCCCGGTCGGGCCTATCGCGAGAACGTCTCGCCCCCACACGATGAGCGTCTGCGGCCGGCGGTCCTTCAGATAGGCGATCCACTCAAGGTAATATGGCGCGCCTGGATCAGCGCGCTCTCCGGAACGTGAGATTGACCCGGCGTCGGCCGAGGAGCGGGTCGAGCCCATCGGCGAGCGGCGCGACGCCGTGGTAAGCGAGGCGCGCAGGACCGCCGAAGACGACCACGTCGCCGCTCTCGAGCCGAACGCGGCTCGTCGTGTCGCCGCGGTCGAGCCCGCCGAGCAAGAACACCGCCGGGAGGCCGAGGGAGACCGAGACGATGGGATGCGTGAAGTCGCGCTCGTCCGCGTCTCGGTGGAGCGACAGCCGTGAGCCGGGCACGTACTCGTTCACGAGGCAGGCATCGGGCTCGAAGCCCTCGTACCCGCAGGCGGCCGCCGCGCGAGTCGCTAGCAGCCGGAACGCGTCCGGCATCGGTGGCCACGCGCTCCCGGTCGCAGGGTCGAGCGGATCGTAGCGATAGCCCGCAGCATCGGTGACCCACCCCAGGGCGCCGCAGTTCGTCATCGCGACTGACATGCGGTAACCGGCCCGTGTCGTCATGTGGCGAAAGGGAGCCGCCTGCGTGATCGAGCCGAGCGCGGCCACGATCCCCGGGAGCTCGGCGCGAGCGAAGCCGCGCAGGAGCCATGCGCCGGGGGCGAGGGCCTCGTTGCCCTGCGCCATGCCGAGGAAGAGGTCGCTCGTCGCGCTGCCAGAGACCACGACGGGGCTGTAATCGGGATGATCGGCGGCGCCATGCCCTGCATGAACCGATCCGGTTCCGGCAGGCTCTTACAGACCATGACGCGACTTCTCATCATCGGCGGCGTGGCCGGTGGCGCGACCGCGGCGGCCAGGGCCCGACGTCTGGACGAGACGGCGGAGATCACGGTCGTCGAGCGCGGCCCCTACGTCTCTTACGCCAACTGCGGCCTGCCCTACTTCATCTCCGGGGACATCGAGCGACGCTCGAGCCTCCTCCTCCAGACGCCCGAGGGGTTCGACGCTCGGTACGGCATCAAGGTGCACGTGAACACCGAGGCGCTCGAGCTCGACCGCGCCGGCAAGCGCGTTCGGGTACGCGGGCCGGCGGGCGAGGCCTGGCTCGGCTACGACCGCCTCGTGCTGGCGCAGGGCGGTAGCCCGATCCTGCCGCCGCTGCCGGGCCACGATGCCCCGCACGTCTTCAAGCTCTGGACCGTGCCGGACATGGACCGGCTCGACGGCTTCCTCCGCGAGGCGAAGCCCCGCACCGCCGTGGTGGTGGGCGGCGGATTCATCGGGCTCGAGATGGCGGAGGCCTTCCAGCGTCGCGGCCTCGAGACGACGGTGGTGGAGCTCCTCCCCACCGTGATGTCGCTCATGGACCGCGAGTTCGGCGTCCTGGTCCGGCGCGAGCTCGAGGCGAACGGCGTGAAGGTCGCGACCGGTGTCGGGCTGGAGGCGATCCACGCCGCTCAGAAGACCGTGAAGCTGAGCGACGGCCGGCAGCTCCCCGCCGACCTGGTCCTCTTCTCGGTCGGCGTCCGTCCCGAGCTCGCGCTGGCCAGATCGGCAGGGCTCGCGCTCGGTACATCCGGCGCCGTGCAGGTGGATGAGCAGCTCCGCACCTCCGACCCCGCCATCTGGGCCGCCGGCGACATGGTCGAGGTGGTCCAGAAGGTCTCCGGCAAGCGCGTGCGCGTGCCGCTGGCCGGGCCCGCGAATCGGCAGGGACGCATCGCCGCCACGAACGCGCTCGGCGGGTCGATGCGCTATGGCGGTGCGCTCGGCACGAGCGTCGTGAAGGTGTTCGAGGCCACCGCCGCGATGACGGGACTCTCGGAGCGGGCGGCGCGGGACGCGCGGCTGGACGTCGGCGTCGCCGTCATCCACAAGGACCACCACGCCGGCTACTACCCCGGCGCGCGGGAGCTCTCGCTGAAGCTCGTGTACGAGCGCCCCACCGGAAGGCTCCTCGGTGCGCAGGCCTTCGGGCACGAGGGGGTGGACAAGCGCATCGACGTGCTGGCCACGGCGCTGCACGGGCGCATGACGCTCCACGACCTCGCCGAGCTCGATCTCGCCTACGCGCCCCCGTACTCGTCGGCCAACGATCCCGTCAACCTGGCCGCGTTCGTCGGGGAGAACGATCTCAGCGGCTCCAGCCCGCTCGTCACCGCTGCCGAGCTGAGCGTCGAGCTCGCCTCGCCCACGCCGCCGGTCGTCGTGGACGTGCGGACGCTGGGGGAGTGGGAGCGCGGGCATCTCGCAGGGGCCATCCACATGCCCGTCGACGATGTCCGCTTCGACCACGACGCGCTGCCCAAGGGCCGCCGGATCGTCGTGTACTGTCGGAGCGGATTCCGAGCGCACCTCGCGGTTCGGGCGCTGAAGCAGCTCGGGTATGCCGACGTCGCGAACGTGACCGGCGGCTGGCTCTCCATGCAGGCCGAGGGTGTCCTGCCGGTGGAGGGCAGCTCGCTCGAGGGCCCGGAGCGAGCCGAGGTCCTGGAACCCGCAGACGCGGCCGCCTGAAGATCGATCCGTTCACCGCTGCGACCGTCGCGGCGGTGGCGTTGCTGATGAATTGACTATTGATTGGAGGAAATGCACCGATGAGCATCGTGAAGCAGAAGATCGAGGCTGGGGCGACGGTGGTGGACGTTCGAAGCGCCGAGGAGTTCCGCGACGGCGGGTACCCGGGCGCCGTCAACATCCCCCTGGACGCTCTCGCGTCGCGCCTGAACGAGCTGCCGAAGGACAAGCCGGTCGTGCTGTACTGCGCGTCGGGTGCACGCAGCGGGGTCGCGGCGCGTCATCTGAAGCGCTCGGGGTTCACTGACGTCGTCAACGCAGGCGGCCTGTTCGACATGCCGCGGTGACGGCCGGACGGGCGGCGCAGCGGAGAGGGGGGCCGGTCTACCAGCGCACGATCGCCGCACCCCAGGCCATTCCACCGCCGATGGCCATCATCAGGATGGGATCGCCGGGGGAGAACCAACCGGCGCGGCTCGCCTCGTCCAGCGTCGTCGGGAGGCTGGCCGCCGACGTGTTGCCGTAGCGCTCGAGGTTCATCCAGCACTTCGACGCCGGGATCCCGAGCCGCTCGAGCGTCGCGTTCAGGATCCGCTCGTTCGCCTGGTGCGAGATGACGTGCGCCACGTCGCCCGGCGCGAGCGCGTTCGCGGCGAGCGCCTCGCGGCAGCTCTCCTCGAGCGACCGCACCGCCACCCGGTAAACCTCGCGGCCGTTCATCTTCAGGTAATGTCCGCGCTCGTCGATCAGCTTCTGGCTGATCGGCGCCCGCGAGCCGCCTCCGGCCTGGTGCAGGATCGGCCAGAGCGATCCGTCGGTGTGGAGGTGGATCGACGAGATCCCCCGGAGAGGATCGCGGGTGGGCCGAAGCAGCATCGCGCCGGCGCCGTCGCCGAACAGGACGCAGGTGTTCCGGTCCTTCCAGTCGACGACGCGCGAGAGCGTGTCCGCGCCGACGACGAGCGCGTGATCGGCCTTCGCGGCCGCCACGAAGCGATCGGCCACGGCGAGCGCGTAGAGCGAGCCGGCGCAGGCTGCGGAGACGTCGAAGGCGAACGCCTTGGTGTTGCGGAGGCGTCCCTGCAGCACTGCGGCGGCGCTCGGCCAGGGCATGTCGGGCGTGACCGTGCCGACGACGATGAGATCGACGTCGCGTGCATCGACCTCCGCCGATTCGAGAGCCTTCAGCGCCGCCGCGTACGCGAGATCGCTCGTGGCCTCGTCGTCTGCGGCGATGCGGCGCTCGCGGATGCCGGTGCGCGAGACGATCCAGTCATCACTGGTGTCCACGAGGGCCTCGAGCTCGCGGTTCGTGAGCACCCGGGCGGGCGCGTAGCTCCCGGTCCCCGCGATGCGGGATCGCAGTGGAGTCTCCAACGCGGCCTCCTCGTCGTCGAAAGACGCATCGTACTACCAATTTAATCGCAGCGCCGTCAAACTCCGCGCCCGCGGTCCGCCCGGGCCCTCGACGCGGATAAGATGGTGAGGTGGAGGCCAGGCCCAACGAAGACCCGCTCGAGGTCGTGGCGCGGCAACTTGCCGCGGCGTGCGGGCCACCCGAGCGGAAACGCGCCGTGCGATGGCAGGTCGCGATACGCGCCGCGCGCGTAGCGCGCCGATGAGCCGGCGTCCATGGCTTCCGCGCCTGCAACGAGTTGTGTCGGCAGGGCCGGCGCGCTACACATCAGTAATGTCGCACCGGAAGACTGATATGGCCGAGATGGACGAGAGCTCAGCACCGGAGCTTGGCGCGGTGCGCGTCCGGCCGGCCCGCGGGTCGGACCTTCCGTCGGTCGTGGCGATCGACGCGGAGAACACCGGTGTCGCGAAGGCGGCCTACTGGAAGGACCGCTTCGAGTGGTACGCGGGGCGTCAACCGGACCGCTTCTTCCTGGTCGCCGAGCGCGAGAACAGGATGCTCGGCTTCATCGTCGGCGAGGTGCGCGCCTGGGAGTTCGGTTCGCCGCCCTCCGGCTGGATCTTCGCGCTCCATGTCAGCCCGTCGGCCCGGCTCCACGGCCTCGGGACGCTGCTGTTCGAGGAGATCTGCGTTCGCTTCCGCAAGGCGGGGGTCTCGCACGTCCGCACGATGCTCGCGAAGGACGCTCACCTCCTCCTCTCCTTCTTTCGAAGCCTCGGGTTGATGGCCGGTCCGTTCATCCAGCTCGAGAAGAGGCTCGAATGAAGCTACAGATCTCGACCCGACTCGCGCTGTGCGCGGTGCTGCAGCTCGCCGCCGATTCCCGTAAGCAGTTCGCCGCAGCGGAGATCGCGGAGCGCTTCGGCATCTCCGTGAATCACCTCGCGAAGGTCCTGCGCACGCTCGGGCGGGCGGGGCTCGTCGAGGCCGTGCGCGGCGCGGGCGGAGGGTACCGGTTCCGCGGCAACGTGAAGCGCGTCACGCTGTTCGACGTGATCCAGCTGTTCGAGGACGTCGGGAACGGGCGTGGCGACGAGGAGCCGGGAGCGGACTCGGACGAAGGGCGCGCCCTCCGCCGCGTGCTCGACGAGATCGACGACATCGCCCGGGCGACCCTGCGCTCCATCACTCTCGCCACGATGCTGAAGCTCATGCAGGAGTCGCCGGGCGCCCCCGAAGGAGCCGCCACCGCGACACCCCCGGCCGGGCGAGCTGCGCGCGCGCGCTGACGGCCCGAAGCCGAGGCTACGCGTGCTTGGCCTTCCGAGAGAAGATCCCGCGCCCGCGCTGGCGCTGCGATGAAGGTATTGGTATAACGGTACCGAAATCCTTGAAGTGCGGCTCGCAAGGGATCGGCGCGGAGCGGATCCGCGAAGAACCTCCCGCACGGAGGACCGTCGATGGATGCCGGGACCGTCACCGTGGATCGAAGCCACTCTCCCGCCCGCATCAGCTTCGCGCCCGGCTTCAACGTCGCCGTGCCCTTCGTCGACCGGCACGTCGCCGAGGGGCGCGGCGCCAAGATCGCGATCCGCACCGTCGACGGTGACGTCAGCTACGGCGAGCTCGCGAACGGCGTGAACCGGTGCGGAAACGCCCTCCTCGGCCTCGGAGTCCGTCGCGGCGATCGCTTGCTGATGGTCGTGAAGGACTCCGCGGAGTTCTTCTATCTGTTCTGGGGCGCCATCAAGGCGGGCATCATCCCGGTCCCGCTGAACACGCTCCTCCGCGCGGAAGACTACCGGTTCATCATCGAGGACTCGCAGTGCGCGGCGCTGGTCTGGTCCCCGGACTACGAGGGCGAGGTGAAGGCGGGCCTCGCGGCCGCGAAGCCCAGGCCCGCCGTGGCGCTGCCCGTCGAGGGTGGCGAGCGCAACCTGCGCGCCGAGCTGGCGCGCGCGAGCGGCGAGCTGCGGGCGGTGCCCGCCGCGGCGACCGCCACGTGCTTCTGGCTCTACTCTTCCGGATCGACCGGCCGCCCGAAGGGCACGGTCCACCGTCATCGCGACATGGTGGCGACGAGCGAGCACTTCGGCGTCGGGGTGCTCGGGCTGCGCGAGGAGGACGTCTTCTTCTCGGCGGCGAAGCTGTTCTTCGCCTACGGGCACGGGAACGCGATGACGTTCCCGCTGTGGGTGGGCGGCACCGCCGTCCTCCTCGGACCCAAGCCGACGCCGCAGAGCACGTTCGAGGCGATCGAGCGGTTCCGGCCGACGCTCTTCTTCGGCGTGCCCACGCTCTACGCCGCCCAGCTCCAGGCCCTCGAGAGCCACCGCCCGGATCTCTCGTCCCTCCGGCTCTGCACGTCGGCCGGCGAGGCGCTTCCCGCGGACATCTTCCATCGGTGGAAGGAGCGTACCGGGCTCACCATCCTCGACGGGATCGGCTCGACCGAGGCGCTCCACGTCTTCATCTCGAACCGCGTCGATGACGTGCGGCCCGGCTCGAGCGGGCGGGTCGTGCCCGGTTACGAGGCGCGCGTCGTCGCCGATGGCAAGGAGGTGCCGCCGGACGAGCCCGGGCGGCTCCACGTGCGGGGCCCTTCGACCGCGGCGTACTACTGGAGGAACCCGGAGAAGACCTCCGCGACGATGCTCGACGGAGACTGGATCGACACCGGCGACACGTACGTGCGCGCCTCGGATGGCTACTTCCATTACTGCGGCCGCAGCGACGACATGCTGAAGGTGGGCGGCATCTGGTGCTCGCCGATCGAGATCGAGAGCAGGCTCGTGAGTCACCCGAAGGTGCTCGAGGCTGCCGTGGTCGGCTCGCCCGACGCGAGCGGGCTCGTCAAGCCCGAGGCCTACGTCGTCCTTCGTGACGGGACCGCCGGAAACGACGCGCTCGCGAGCGAGCTGATGCAGCACTGCAAGACTGCGCTCGCGCCGTACAAGTTCCCGCGGCTCATCCACTTCGTCGTGGAGCTGCCGAAGACCGCCACGGGCAAGATCCAGCGCTTCCGGCTCCGCCAGGTCGCCGCAGGGCCGGTCCCGGCCACGGGGTCGTCGCGATGACGCCAGCCGCTGCGCTCGCTCGCGTCGAGCGGCCGCCGTTTGGCGGCGCCGTGGAGGTCGCCCCGGGCGTCGTCTGGGTGCGCATGCCGCTGCCGTTCGCGCTGGACCACGTGAACCTGTGGC
>Ga0318572_10000662_pt1 | contig 13113 bp, 10 predicted proteins | sample GRESIP089b5f20_FD_202528 | JGI IMG/M metagenome (GOLD analysis project Ga0318572, IMG submission 202528) | Tropical soil microbial communities from Luquillo Experimental Forest, Puerto Rico - GRE.SIPMG.089b5f20 | ecosystem: Environmental > Terrestrial > Soil > Tropical forest > Bulk soil...
GGTGACTGGAAGGACCGGGGACTCGAAACTCAAAATGGCGACAGGTAAGGCACGGCTCGATAAGATGGTCCTCGATCGGGGGCTCGTTCCGTCCCGCGAGCGGGCACGGGCGTTGATCATGGCCGGCCAGGTCGTGGTGGACGACCACGTGGCGGACAAGGCCGGACAGATGGTCCCCGTGGATGCGGATATCCGGTTGAAGGGGGAGACTCTCCCCTTTGTGAGCCGGGGCGGCCTCAAACTGCAGAAGGCGCTCGACGAGTTCCGCCTTGACGTGTCGGGGCTGGCTGTCCTCGACGTGGGCGCCTCCACGGGGGGCTTTACAGACTGCCTCCTCCAGCGTGGAGCGCGGAAGGTGTTTGCCGTGGATGTGGGGTACGGCCAACTTGCCTGGAAGCTCCGGACCGACGACCGGGTGGTCAATCTGGAAAAGACCAACATCAGGTATCTGACGCCGGACGGTCTCCCTGAGATCCCGGATATGGCCGTGATCGACGCCTCGTTCATTTCGCTCGCCAAGGTTCTCCCCGCTACCGTCGGCCTGGTCCGGGAAAACGGGACGATCGTCGCCCTCATCAAGCCCCAGTTCGAAGTGGGCCGCGGCGAGGTGGGAAAGGGTGGGGTCGTGCGCGACGCGAACAAGCACCGGGAGGTGACCGAGGCCGTGTGCGCCCTGGCGGAGAGCCTCGGTCTGGACGTCCTGGGGGTCACCGAATCCCCCATCCTGGGGCCGAAGGGGAACCGGGAGTTTCTGATCTGTCTGCGAAAGCGGTGAACGGAACTCAACTACTCAACAGGCTTTAAAACGTGATTACTAGGGGGAGTGATGAGCGAGTGCATCTTTTGCAAAATCATCGCGGGGACCATCCCCGCGCGGAAAGTCTTCGAGGATGACCACCTGGTCGTCATCGAGGACATTTCGCCGGTTGCGCCGGTCCATCTGCTGATCATCCCGCGGAAGCACGTGGTTAATGTCCTGGACCTTGAGTCTGCCGATGACGGGCTGATCGGCCACGTCCACCGCATCGCCGCCCGGATCGCCCGGGAAAAGGGGGTTGCGGAAAGCGGCTTCAGGATTGTTACCAACAACAACGCCGGCGCAGGACAGTCGGTTTTTCATATCCATTTCCACCTCCTTGCCGGTCGCCAGCTGGGCTGGCCTCCGGGGTAGGTGGAAATGGTGCATGGTGGAAAACATGGTGAGTGGTCGACCACTCAATTGTTTTTATCTACGGTGAAACGGGAGGTAGGATGAAGACATTTCTTCTGGTGATCACGATGGCGTTATGTGCCGTCACTGCGTTTGCGGAGACCTACATCTGGGTAGACGACCAAGGAACGACCAATTTTGCCGATGACCTCGGCAATGTTCCCCAAAAGTATCGGAAGAAGGCGAGGATTGTCGGGGAAGAGGAGCCGCCTGCCGCCGAGACACCGGAGGGAAAAGAGATGCCTGCCGTGCAGCAGCAGAAAAGATCTCCTCAGATGGGTAAGGAGAACGGGGCCGCTTCTCCGGCACCCAAAGTGGACGAGAAGACCGTCTATGGCGGCAAGGATGCTGCCACCTGGAAATACGAATTTGCTTCTGCCCGAGCCAACCTGAAAGCGGCCGAAGGCCAGCTGGTGGACACCAGGGAGAGGCTGAAGGATACCAGCGTCATGTCGCGCTCCGAGTATCTCAGTCTGCAGCACACGTTGAAGTCGATCGAATATTCAGTGGTCGGACAGAGAAAAAGGCTGGAAGAGATGAAACAGGAAGCCGGGAAGGTGGGGGTACCGGCCGAATTGATGGAGTAAGGGGAATGTCGAGAGTTGGCAGGGAAAAAGCCCGGCGAAAAGCGCCGGGCTTTTTTATTCTGGCAAGGCCTTAAGAGTGCGTGCCGTCCGACATCGATCAGCGTTGACTCCCGGCCCTGCCATTTTGAAAAGGCTCCGAAGATACGGTATAACAGCTGAGTCACTGACCTCGTTTTCATTATCTGCCGGGAAGGCGTTTCAGGCTTCCCTCGTCCGGAGGGCCTGCTCACCACGACTTTATCCGGCTAACTTTTGGACGGTTTAATAGTCAGGTTGTTCAACGTGTCAGTACCGGTACCCCAGAGCTTTTTTCAATGAACGTGCCTCTGATTTCCAGTGTACTGCGGCCGGAAACCGTGTCAACCGTCCTCGAAAAAAAATTTTGCGGTTTGTCCTACAACCCCAGCATACGGCCGATGACCCCCGGCATCATGATGTCAACGGTCATCAGGAGGGTGAGGAAGATCATGACGATGACGGTCACCCAGGCGACCAGGTTGAAGGACCGGCTGTTGGTGTAGCTTCCCATCAGTTTCCTGTCGTTGATCAGGATCAGCATGAAGATCAGGACGAAGGGAAGGACCGCACCGTTGACCACCTGGGACAGGAACATGATCTTCAGGAGTGGTGCGCCCGGGAGCAGGATCATGGCGGCGCTGAGGATGATGATGACGGTGAAGAGCCAGAAGAACTGGGGGGCCTTGCGGAAATCCTTGTCGATCCCCGATTCCCACCCCATCCCCTCGCAGATGTAGAATGCGGTCGAAAGGGGGAGGATGCAGGCTGCGAAAAGCGAGGCATTGAAGAGACCGAAGGCGAACAGGGTCGAGGCGTGTCTGCCGACCAGCGGCTTGAGGGCCATGGCGGCATCGGCGGCGGTTTCCACCTTGAGCCCCTGGACGTAGATGGTGGATGCGCAGGCGACGACGATGAAGAAGGCGACGATGATTGCCATGATGCAGCCGACGATTACATCGAGACGCGAAAAATTGTACTGATCGATGGTGATCCCCTTTTCCACGACGGCCGATTGCTGGTAAAACTGCATCCATGGCGCGATGGTGGTGCCGACCACGCCGATCAGGGCGATCAGGTAAGCGCTGTCGGATTTGAACGTCGGGACGACGGTCGCGGTGAGAATGACATCCCATTTGGGGCCTGCCATGAAGGCGGCGATCGGATACGCCACATAGACCATGCACGCCACGAGAAACACCTTCTCCACGACCTTGTACGACCCCTTGACCACCAGGAGCCAGACCAGGACGGAGCTGATCGGAACGGAGAGGTACTTGCTGATGCCGAATATTTCGAGGCTGGCTGCGATCCCGGCAAACTCCGACACCGAGTTCCCCATGTTGGTCAGGAAGAGGGCGATCATGACGTAGAAGGTGACCTTGACACCGAACGATTCGCGGATCAGGTCCGACAAACCCTTGCCGGTGACAGCTCCCATCCGGGCGCACATCTCCTGGATGACCACGAGGGCGATGGTCGTGGGGAGCATCACCCAGAGGAGGGTATAGCCGAACTGGGCGCCGGCGAGGGAATAGGTGGTGACGCCCCCGGCGTCGTTGTCCACATTGGCGGTTATGATCCCTGGACCGAGAATCGCAAGGAAGAGAATGATGTTCTTCCTGTTGACCTTGCGGATCGGCTTGAACAGTTTTGTCAGACTTATGCCGGTAAACATCGGTGTGTGTAACCTCTAGACCTAGAGTTTTCATAATTTATCATAACCCCTCCCGACCTCCCCTTAGCTTAAGGGGAGGAGAGTCTTCCCCCTCTTAAGTTAAGAGGGGGAGAGGGGGAGTTATGTCCGCGAAACAAAAGATGTTACAAGGCACTAGTGGATGTGGTGTCGTTTGCGGCGGATGGCGTAGGGAAGGAACAGTTCCAGGACGTCGTCCACGGTGGCAATGCCCGCCATCTTCTCTTCCTTGTCCAGTACCGGGACCGCTATCAGGTTGTACTTGGCGATGATCTCCAGGACATCCTCCGGCTCCGCATCGACCGGGACGGTTTTCAGGTTCGTAGTCATGATCTCCGCAACCGTGGTGTCCGGTTTGTTGATCACGAGGTCCTTCAGAGTAACGACCCCGAGCGGCCTTTCATCCTTGTCGATGATGTAGATATAGTATGCCGTCTCCACATCGGGCGCCAGGAGCCGCACCTGGGCAAGCGCCTCCTCGACCGTCAGGTCGTCGGAGATGAACAGGTATTCGCTGTTCATGAGCCCGCCGGCGGTGTCCTCTTCGTGCTCCATGAGCTCCATGATGTCCTCGGCCTCCTCTTCATCCATCAAACCGAGGAGTTCCTGGGCCTTTTCCTCCGGAAGGTCGCCGAGAACGTCGGCGGCCTCGTCCGGCGCCATGTCCTCCAGGATATCCGAGGCATGCTCACTGTCGAGCTGGCTGATGACGCGCCGCCGCATTTCCGGCTCCAGTTCGTGGATCGCTTCCCCCGCGGTTTCGGGGTCGAGGGACGTCAACATGGTCGGGATATGTTTGTGCGGTATGTGGGAAATGATGCTGGCGATGTCGGCGGGGTGCATCTCCGCCATCTGGTCCCGCGCCATGGTGAGGGCAAGCCTGGATACGTTGGCCCCCAAGGGCTGGACATATTTCCAGCTGATCTCCTGACGCGGGAGCTCTTTCCCTAGGCGGGATGAGAGCTTTTCCCCGAAATTTTCGAATCCGAGGCGCCGCAAGAGCCCCCGGAAGCCGATGTCGACCGAGACGATGTGCAGGAAGTCCTTGTGCCCCCGCAGCTTCAGGTCGTTGACCCGGACCACCTTCGCCCCCTCCACGTCCACGATCTGCTTGTCGAGAATGTCGTGTTTGACGAGGATTTCTCCTTCCCGTGGAGAATGGGGCGCTGTCGCACCGGGCCGGGCGGAGATCGAGATGACAAAGCTGTTGAAGAGGAGAATGTCGTGCCAGGGGAAAGCGATGACCTGTTTCCCCTTCTTGACGAGAATGGTGGAGACCTGCGGGGATACCTCGCCCGGTGCCATGGCGAGATCCCAGAGCGTGCCGATCTCGTGCCCCTGCTGGTCGATGACCGGCTTGCCGAGCACTGCACTCAAAAACAGCTCATTCGTGACAGTATCCATGGCTCTCTCCACAAAAAAAGGCCCAATCGGGAGAAAGGACCTTGCGCGCACGCGACGCCATACCTTCCCCCTGGTTGAGTTTCGGCAGTGCACAACGTAGGTCGATCCGGTGAGGAAGCCCATCCCTCCCATGAATCATGAACACCAGCTACCTTAGGTAAAGCCTTAAGCCGGCCGAACCTGGTCTACCACATTGGCGTCTTTCGACGTTTCTGGGCAGTAGCCTCTGTTTGTGCAAACGCCTCTTCCTAACGAGGAATTTATGCTTAACGTATAGTACGGGGGTGGGGATTTGTCAACCGATAATTTGGCAGAAATGCCCCTCCACGGCCCGGCGGAGCGGCACCGCAGGTGATTGACAGGGGAGGTCATTGCTGATAGGGTAGGGGCTGGTTGAGTGGTTGAGTCGTTGAGTCGTTCCCACTCGACTACTCAACCACTCAACGGTTTCCCGATAAAGGAGTTACTACATGCACTATCCGCACTTCGATCCGGTTTTTTTCCGGCTGGGGCCTCTTGAGTTTCGCTGGTACGGTCTGATGTATGTGCTCGGGTTCATAGCCGCCTATTTCGTCATCTTGGCGGAAACCAGGCGCAGGCAGCTTCCCCTGACCAGGGAAGACGTGGCGGACCTGATTTTCGCGGTTGCCCTCGGGGTGATCCTGGGGGGGAGGACGGGGTATGTCCTCTTCTACAACCTGTCTGAGTACTTTGCCCATCCGTTGAAGGTCTTCGCGGTCTGGGAGGGGGGGATGTCCTTTCACGGCGGTCTCACGGGGGCGCTTCTGGGGGGCTTATGGTTTGCCCGGAAGAAAAGGATCGATTTTCTGACGCTGGCGGATATCGGTTTTCTGGCGGCGCCGATCGGTCTCTGTCTGGGCCGGATCGGCAACTTCATCAACGGCGAGCTCTATGGCAGGGTGACCGATGTCCCGTGGGGGATGGTCTTTCCGGACCCGCGTGCCGGGACTCTTCCGCGCCATCCTTCCCAGCTCTATGAGGCGGTCCTGGAAGGGCCGGTCATGCTCCTCATCCTCTGGTCCCTCGGGCGGGCCAAAAGGCCAAAAGGGGTGATCTTCTGGTCTTTCATCGCGTTGTACGGAGTATTCCGATTTTTCGTGGAGTTTTTCCGGGAGCCCGATGTTCAACTCGGGTTCGTCCTGGGGGGCTTTTCCATGGGGCAGGTCCTGAGTTTTCCCATGGCGGTCGCTGGTGTGCTGATGATATGGTGGTCCTATCGCCGGGAGGGGAAAAAGCCCACTTAAAAGGAAGTGGCGCGCTTATGTGAGCTTTTTTGCCATCTCCAGGACGTTTCCCTTCCCATGCTTCCGGTAGCTCACCTTGTCCATCAACGACTTGATGATGTAGATCCCGCGCCCCCGATCCTCGAGTTTGTCGAAATTGGGGGCGGGGATAGCATTGATGTCGAATCCCTGGCCGGTGTCAAAGACCTTGATCAGAATCTCATCGGTGGAGATGCTGATGCAGATGTGCACCATCCTCTCGGGATCTCCGGCGTTGGCGTATTTGATGGCGTTTGCCATGGCTTCGGTGAGGACCATGTTCAGGTGGTACGCAAGGGTTTCCCGGTCACCGTTGAACTTGTCCAGTTCCTTGGCAATATCTTCGCCGATTTTACCGATCAGGCTCAGATACCGGGTCTGGTTGGGGACCTTGATGTCCACTTCTAATTTTTTGTTGCCCATGGCGACCTCGCTTTATGTCAGAAGTTTTCCAGCGCCTCTGCGGATGATGGGTATATTTCGAAGACCCGGTGCAGCCTGGTCAGCTCGAACATGGACTTTACCTGGGGCTGGAGGCTGGAGAGCTTCAGGTTTCCCTGGTTGGAAATGGCGTTCTTGAAACCCGAAACAAGGGCGCCCAGCCCCGAGCTGTCGATGAACCGCACCTCGTGCAGATCGACGAGGACGTTTTTCCTCCCCTCCTGAAAAAGTCTCTGCATTTCCGCCTTCAGGTCGCCCGAGTTATGGGCATCCAGACGTTCTTCCTTGACATAAATGACCACGATCTCGTTTTTTTCTTCAGTCTTCAGATTCATGAAGCGCTCCTTTGTCCACACATTCCCGCCTGGGTAACTGGACCGGTTATTTTTGGTGTCTACTCTATAACAATTCCGGGATTCTCGACATCTTTAATTACAGTATACCTAAACGACCCGTATCACGACAATCGAGATATCATCCGTTTGCGGCTGAAATTCCGTAAAGACCGATACTTCCTGGAGTATCCGGTCGATAATGGCATCGGGCTGAGCGTCGTGGTTTTCCGCAAGGATTTGGCAGAGTCTCCGTTCGCCGAACAGCTCTCCCGCGGCGTTCTGCGCCTCGGTTATGCCATCGGTATACAAGAGGAGGGTGTCACCTTCCTGCAACTGCAGGCTCTTTTCTTCGAACGCCACCTCTTTGTTCACGCCGAGGATGAGACCCTCGGCGTCCAGTTCGGTACAGGAACTTTCACCCCTCCGGGAAAGGATGGGATGGTTGTGCCCTGCGCTGGAGTAGATGAGACGACGCCTGACCGCATCGTACTTGACGTAAAACATGGTGATGAAGAGCTCGGCGCTCGACAGGTCATCGTAGAGCAGATTGTTGAGGGTGGAGAGGATCGCGCTCGTGCTGTTGGTGGCATGGATCTGGGCACGGAGAACCGACCGCGTCTCGACCATGATCAGGGCAGCCCCCACACTGTGCCCGGAGACGTCGGCGATGATGATGTCCACCACGTCGGTGCCCCGCTCGAAAAAGTCGTAATAATCTCCCCCCACGTGAGTAGCAGGTATGCAGCGGCTGGCGATGAACGCTCCGGTCAGTTGCGGAGGGGTGGAGGGGAGGAGGGAAAGCTGGATCTGCTTCGCGATCTCCATCTCCCTCGCAACCCGGGCGTTTTCCAGGAGGGCTTCCTCTTTTTGCTGCCGCTCCCGTTCCTTGGCCTTCATTTCCGAATCTATCTTCACCGCCTGGGCGAGTTGGCCGGCGAGGCTGGAGAGCAGGGCGATGAAAGGCTGGGTGAAAAGGCCGATGATCGAGCGCGAGAACACTGAAAGGGTCCCTACCGGGGGTTCCCCCTCCCGGGCGATTGGGATGTGCGCGAAAGAAAGGATCCCTTCCCGCTCCATCAGCTCCCTCGATTCGGGTTTGGTGTTGTGTCGGGTGTCGTTGAGGAAGCCCGGCTTGTTCGAGAGGAAGGCGTCGCCTATGTGGGTGGTGATGTCCGGCACGATCTCCCGCTTGATGATGGAAGGGATCGGCATGCCGCTGTAGCTCCGGGTCACCAGCTTGTCCTGTTCGTCGACAAGCCTGATCACCGCAAGATCGAATTTGAATTCCCGCCGGATCAGGTCGAGTAGGTCGTACATGATGATGGAGAGGTCGAGGGTCCGGTTCATGATTTCCGAGGCCCTCAGCCGCACGGAGAGGGCCTCGCGGCTCTCGGAAAGCTCGGTCCGGACGGTGCTGAAGATATCGTAGACCGATTCCATCTTCGAACCGATGTCCGACAGATAGCTTTCGACGATGGCCCCCGCTGCGGCGCCGCCGAGGGAACCGGCGAGGGTCTTCTCGATGAAGCGCTTGAGCTGGGGTAGTTCGAATTCGGAGACGCTTCCCCTTTCATCGATCTCGCGGTTCCCCATGTATTCGACGATTGCGGCATGGGCCTGGGTTTCGCCGATGAATTTTGCCATCAGACCGACAAACTGCATGATGGTGACCGGTTTGGAAAGTCTTTTGGTTTCCCACGGGGCCTCTTCCTTTCCCTTTTCGAAGACATCGACGAATTTTGCGACCTGCTCGCGTTCGATGTCGTCCTGTGGGAGGATGATCGAGCAGGCGAGGTAGCCGCCGACGTTGAAGAGCATGCTCCAGAACAGCGAGTTGGCCCAGATGTCGAACCCTGTAAGCCCGAACAGCTCTATCGGCTTCAACAGCTCGATGCCCCAGGGGCCCTTGTCGAGTATGCCACTTTGCCACCAGCCCGACATCACGAAGGACGGGATCATCAGGGTATAGAACCAGACCGCGAAACCGAGCACGATGCCGGTGATGGCGCCGGCCCGGTTCCCCCTCCGCCAGTAGAGCCCCCCCAGCAGGGCCGGACCGAACTGGGCCGCAGCGGCAAACGAGATGAGCCCCATGTTCACCAGCATGTAGGTTTCGCCGACGATCGTGTAGTAGAGGTAGCCGAGGAAGATGACCAGGAAGATGCCGAGCCGTTTCAGGTTGATCAGGAGGATGGAGAACCAGCTCCTCGGCCTGAACTTAACGATGACCGGCATCACTATATGGTTCAGGAACATGGTGGAAATGGCCACGGACTCCACCATGACCATTCCGGCCGCCGCCGAAAATCCGCCGAGAAAGGCGAGAAGCGCGAGCCAGCTATTGCCGCTGCTCAGAGGGAGGGTGAGGACGAAGTAGTCGGCGGCCTTGCTGCTGCCGCTCTGGAGGACGCCACCGAGGGCGATCGGTATGACGAAGAGGTTGATCAGGAACATGTAGGCGGGAAACAGCCACATCGCTTCCTTGATGTGCTCCTCCTTTGAGTTCTCGATCACGAGGATCTGGAACTGGCGGGGAAGCATCATGATCGCACCCATCGACAGGTAGAGGATGGTGAACCAGCTGCCGTAGGAGCCTTCGCCCTCCCAGCCGAGGGTCGTGAGCCGCTCGAACAGGTCCGGCGCCTGTTTCAAGAAGCGGGAAAAGACGTCCGAAAAGCCGTCGAACATGGCATAGGTGACGAAGACGCCGACCGTCATCAACGCCACCAGCTTGACGATCGATTCGACGGCGATGGCGGCGACCAGCCCCTCGTGGCGCTCCGAGGAGACCAGACGCCTGGCGCCGAAGATGATGCTGAAGATGCTCAGGATGATCGCCGCGAACAGGCCGGGATGGGGCGAGGGGAGGAGATTCTCCTCGAGCGGCAAATTGAAGCGGGTGTTGCCGGTGATGATCGAAAAGGTCGTGGAGACGGCTTTCAGTTGCAGCGCCATGTAGGGCATGATGCCGAGGATGGCGATAATGGTGATCAATGCGCCGAGCCACTGGGATTTCCCGTAGCGCGAGCTGATGAAGTCGGCGATGGAGGTGATGTTGTTTTCCTTGCTGATCCGGACGATCTTGCGGAGCAGGAACCACCAGCTGAATGCGGTCAGGGACGGGCCGAGGTAGATCAGGAGAAAATCCATCCCTGACGTGGCCGCCTTGCCGACGCTGCCGTAGTAGGTCCAGGTGGTGGCGTAGACCGCGATCGAGAGGGAGTAGATGTGGGGGTTGGAGATGATGCTCTCCCCCAGTTCCTGTTTCCGGTCGGCGTAGTATGCCACCATGAACAGGAGGGCGATGTACAGGAGGGCACATCCTGCTACGAGTGGAACACCCAGCATCAGCGGCCATCCCCTTCCCGGTCTTCACCGTGCGCTTCGATGGCCTTCACGAAAAGATAGATGACGAGAATGGAGACGAACCAGCCGATGTACAGGTAGAGAAAGAGAACCGGCATGCCGAAAAGGAGGATGCGGGGCTTGTGGAAGATGTGGATGAACGGGTAATTCATCATGATGATCCCGAGGATGAAGAAGATGACCCATGCTTCCTTGATACGTAAACGCTGCAGCACCTTGTTTTTCAGCGCATGCTTCATAGCAGCCCCAGAACGTTCAGAATGGTGTCGATACTATCATGGAGGGGGAGGGTCGTGTCGAGGGAAATCTGCCTCGGCTCGTCACTCCCGATGGGCCCGAACTCCTCTTTGTGCCGCTGGAATAGCTCCCACCTGCCGTCCGAGGCTTCGCGGGGAGCCGATACGCGCCTGTCGAGACGATCCTTGAGCTCCTCTTCCGGCGTGGTTGTCCGGATGATCCAGATTGGCAGGGACAGGGAATCGGCAAGGAGCCGGAATTTGTCGCGCTCTTCCCGACTGCGGAAGCTGGCATCGACGATAACACTCTCCCCCGAGGAGAGGAGTTTCTCCGTCCGTGAAAGCAATTCCCCGTATGTCGCGCTGGTCGATTCCGGGCTGTAGATCCCGGTCCCATAAGGGGTCAGGACCCGCGAGTATTCCGGGACTCCCGCGATCTCCTTGCGGACCTGATCGGATGAAAGCCTCTGGAGTCCCAGCTCAAGGGCAAGAGAGGCCGCAATGGTGCTTTTGCCGCTTCCCATGAGTCCGCAGGTGATGAACAGGGTGGGGGGGAGTCTGTGTCGGATGACATACCCCCGGCTGAGCCGGAAATAGCGGACCGCCCGTTCCCGTGCGGCCTCTTTCTCGGGCTCCGGGATGTCCGGGTCGTGCAGCCGGAAACTCTCCACCTTCCCCCTGATAAAGGCACGATATACCTTGTAGAAGTCGAGCACCTCCCCCAATGTCGTGTCGCCGGTAGCGGCGCTGTATTCGCCGAGGAACATGGCGGAAAAATCCGGTCGGCCAAGGAGGTCGAAGTCGACGAGGAGAAAAGCGATGTCGGCAGCGGTGTCGGAGTAGCGGAAGCGCTTGTTGAATTCGATGCAGTCGAAGATCCAGACACGGTCCGCCAGGCAGATGTTTTCCATATGGATGTCGCCGTCGCAGTCCCTGATGTACCCTCGTGAAACGCGGTCGGCAAAGAGCCTTTCCTTATCCGCAAGGAACGCCTCTACCCATTCCCGGATGATGTGCAGGTCCTGGTCCCCCAGCGTGACGGACAGGAACTCGGCGCTCTGCAGGAAATTTTCGTCCCAGTTTCGCCTGATGCACTCCATGCTGCCGTACCAGTCGATCTCTTCGTTTCGCTCGGCGCTCAGGTGGAACTCGGCGATGGTCCGGGCAATCCGGCGGACATCGTCGGCGGTCACCTCCCCTTTCCGGAGCAGCCGGTCGAGCATCTTTTCCTCGGGGAGCCTCTTCATCTTCACGGCATAGTCGACGATCGCTCCTGCCCCGTCGATCATGGCGTTGCCGGACAATTCCCGAACCTCCACGGCTCCCAGATAGATGTCGGGGCAGAGGCGGCGGTTGAGACGTACTTCCTCATCACAGTAAAAGCGGCGCCGGTCGAGGGTCGAAAAATTAAGGAAGCCGAAATCGACCGGTTTCTTTATTTTATATACGTGGGTATCCGTGATGAAAATGAATGAGACGTGGGTCTGGACGAGGTGAACTGAGGTGGTGGGTTCCGGGTATGCCGAGGGTTTAAGGAGTGATTGTAAAATCCTCTGTTCCATTCGGAATCCTTTGCGTTATTATCATTAAAGAATAGCATACTACCTTCGTAGCGCAATAAAGATTATTGTTTGACGCTCCTGGTGATTTGTGTTAGCTTTTTAACGAAGTGTTGCCTTAAAATAACAGATTGCCGGCGGGATCGAACCTTGACCCGCGGTGGTCCATAGCCATATGAAGCCACCAATGCCAGGCGTCGTAAGAGTTCGTGCTGACACGATATTCTTTGACAAGCGTCTGGTGTTTTTTTCGTTCCGGGAAATTACAAACATGAAGAAACTGCTGGTCATTGCCATTGTGTCGGCCCAACTGGCCGCCTGCGCGACGCAACACGCAAGCGAACCCCCCGCTGCGGCGCCGGTCCTGAACATTGCCGAGTCGAGGTCCCTCTACGTGTATGCGCAGGCACGCCTGCACATGATCAACGATGATTTCGAGGGCGCCCTGGCGCTTTTGCATGCTGCGGTGGAGGCGGACCCGAAATCGGCCTACCTCCATCTGGCGGTGGCAACCGTGTACTCGAAGATGAACCGCTTGCCGGAAGCGCTTGCTGCCTGCGAAGAGGCCATAAAGCTCGACCCTAACAATTTTGATGCACAGATGCTCGCCGGAAACCTGCTGCTTGCCTTGAAGCGGGACCGGGAAGCCATCGTTCACTACAAGAAAGCCAAAGAACTGAAGCCGATGAAGGAAGAAGTTGCCCTCCATCTTGCGGTTACCTACGTCAAACTTTTCGAGTACGAAGAGGCGGTCAATGTCCTCAAGGATCTCATCAAGGCGGTGCCGGACTCCGGACTCGCTTACTACTACCTCGCCAAGACGTACGACCAGATGAAGCTTCCCAAGGAAGCGACCGCGTACTACAAGAAGGCCCTCGAATTCAGGCCCGATTTCGATCAGGCGTTGATCGACCTGGGCATTAACCAGGAGACGCAGGAGTTGTATGGTGACGCCATCCGGACCTATGAGCAGCTACTCGA
>Ga0318572_10000664_pt1 | contig 13105 bp, 9 predicted proteins | sample GRESIP089b5f20_FD_202528 | JGI IMG/M metagenome (GOLD analysis project Ga0318572, IMG submission 202528) | Tropical soil microbial communities from Luquillo Experimental Forest, Puerto Rico - GRE.SIPMG.089b5f20 | ecosystem: Environmental > Terrestrial > Soil > Tropical forest > Bulk soil...
GGCCTTCAAGGGCCTTTCCTTCCGTCTCAAGCCCGGTGACGCGCTACGGGGCCTGGACGTGGATTACGCCACCGCCTTCGCCCGCCACCTGGGCGTCAAGGTGGAGTTCGTCGAATACCCCTGGGACCAATGTACCGAGCTGCTCCACGCCGGCAACCGGCGCGGTAACCCCGAGGCCGATGTGGTCTGGAGTGCCCTGCCGCCCAATGCCGCCTGGCAGGGGGTGGCCTTTTCCGATACTTACACCTGGTTGCGCTACGTGCTGGCCCGGCGCAAGGGTGACAGCCGCATCGATGGCGTGAAAAGCCTGGAGGGCAAGGTGCTGGGCTGCATCAACGACCCGGCGGCCCTGGCCACCCTGGAGGCAGCGGGCCTGCGCTGGGGCAAGCACCTCAAGGCCGAGCCGGGCACCGTGCGCCTGGCCAATCTGATCTGCTACTCGGACCAGAGCGTGATCCACGACGCCCTGGCAGACGGCGTCGTCGATGCCTTTGCCGTGGACCAACCGATCTTCGCCTGGGCCTGCTACGGCAACGACAGTCCCTGGCGGGGGCGCATCGAAATGCTGCCGGACAATCTGGCCGCCAGCCCCTGGTACTACGCGGCGGGGGTGGCCGATGCGCCGTCCTCGGCGGGGCTACTGGCGGAGATCAACCGCTTCCTGGCGGCTTTCAAAAACAGCCGGGAGCGGCAGGAGATTGAAAAGCGCTGGCAGTACGAGCCAGTGCAAGGCTCGGGTAACTACCGGGATGAGCCGGGCCGCTTGCGGGGCGAAACGGAGTTACAGGCCGACTGGCTAACGCTTCAGCTTGCCTTTGATGGGTTTCACAGCGGTCAATGAGTAATAAAAGGAAAAAATATTGACCAAAATGAATTATCAATGCACAATGATAAACAAAGATTCTTTTTGTGAATCTTTATGCGAGCACCGCGCCCGGAACCGCCGATCAACGGCGGGCGAGATGGCAGGTGCCGTTCGAACCGCCCAAGGGGGTTCCTTTGTCTTTTGCTCTGGTTTCCTGGATTGCCGGAAGGGTTTGTTGCGCCTTCCTGCCGTGAAGAATTTCGTCTTACCAACCAAGGAGCCAACATGAAGCTTGTCACTGCCATCATCAAGCCGTTCAAGCTTGACGAGGTGCGGGAAGCCCTGGCCGCCGTCGGCGTGCAGGGCATCACCGTTACCGAAGTCAAGGGATTCGGCCGTCAAAAGGGCCACACCGAGTTGTACCGGGGCGCGGAATACGTGGTCGATTTTCTGCCCAAGGTGAAGGTGGAAGCGGCCGTCAGCGACGAGCTGCTGACCCAGGTCATCGAAGCCATCGAGAAGTCCGCCAGCACCGGCAAGATCGGCGACGGCAAGATTTTCGTCTTCGATGTGGAACAGGTCATCCGCATCCGTACCGGCGAGTCCGGCAACGACGCTCTTTAAGCAAAGGAAACCCGACATGAAGCGCTTGATTGCACTGCTGGCCCTGTTCGGGGCCTTTACCTTGGCGACGCCAGTGATGGCCGACGACAAGCCTGCGACGCCGGTCGCTGCCACTGCCGACGCCAAACCTGCGGCCGAAGCACCTGTCGCCGCTCCAGCGGCAGCACCCGCAGCGGCTGCCGCACCCGCTGATGCAGCGCCGGCCACACCGGCTCCCAACAAGGGCGACACGGCCTGGATGATCGTGGCCACCCTGCTGGTGATCATGATGGCCGTGCCCGGCCTGCCCCTGTTCTACGGTGGCATGGTGCGTTCCAAGAACATGCTTTCCATCATGATGCAGGTGTTCGTCACCTTCTCCCTGTTGGGCGTGCTCTGGTGTATCTATGGCTACAGCTTGGCCTTCACGGAAGGCAATGCCTTCTTTGGCGGCTTCGACAAGCTGTTCCTCAAGGGGGTGACGCCGGACAGCGGCGCGGCCACCTTCAGCAAGGGCGTGTATATCCCCGAGTTCATCTACATCGCTTTCCAGATGACCTTCGCGGCGATTACCCCGACCCTGATCATCGGCTCCTTTGCTGAACGGGCAAAGTTCGCCGGCGTGCTGGTCTTCATGGTGCTGTGGTTCACCTTCAGCTATCTGCCCATCGCCCACATGGTCTGGTACTGGGCCGGTCCCGATGCCTACACTTCCGCTGCTGCAGCCGATGCGGCTAATGCTACGGCGGGCTTCCTGTTCCAGAAGGGGGCCATCGACTTCGCCGGCGGTACCGTGGTGCACATCAATGCCGCCATGGCTGGCCTGGTAGGGGCCATCATGATCGGCAAGCGCGTGGGCTTCGGCAAGGAATCCATGGCGCCCCATAGCCTGACCATGACCATGATCGGTGCTTCCCTGCTGTGGGTGGGCTGGTTCGGCTTCAACGTGGGCTCCAATCTGGAAGCCTCCGGTAGCGCCACCCTGGCCTTCCTCAACACCTTCCTCGCCACTTGCGCAGCCACTGTTTCCTGGACCATCGGCGAATGGATCATCAAGGGCAAGCCCTCCATGCTGGGTGCCGCTTCCGGTGCCATCGCCGGCTTGGTGGCCATCACCCCCGCCTGCGGTTTTGTCGGCGTGATGGGCGGCTTGGTGATCGGTCTGGCGGCCGGCATCGTCTGCCTGTGGGGCGTGAATGGCCTCAAGCGCCTGATCGGCGCCGATGACAGCCTGGATGTGTTCGGGGTGCACGGCGTGGGCGGCATTCTGGGCGCTATCCTCACCGGCGTCTTCGTTTCTCCCGATCTGGGCGGTACCGGCGTGTTCGACTACGTGGCCAACAAGGTGGGTGATTTCGATATGACCACGCAGGTCATCAGCCAACTGTGGGGCGTGGGAACGTCCGTCGTCTGGTCCGGCGTGGTTTCCGTGATTGCCTACTTTGTTGCCGACAAGACCGTGGGTCTGCGCGTGAGCGAGGAAGATGAACGCGAAGGTCTGGATACCGTGTCCCACGGCGAGTCCGCCTACCACCTGTAATCCTGTTTTGTAGTGGTGTTACCAGTTTGCGGGTGCTTCGGCACCCGCTTTTTTTGATGGCTGTCAATTTCCTTTAATTTTCAATGGGTAGTGGTTTCTCTTGTATGGCGATGGTTGTATAGTTGTACCCATTGTGAATGGGAGAAATTGAGTGCCGGAAGGATTGCGGGCCCACCGGTTGGTTTTGGCCTTTTCGGTAGCCATGTTCTTGGCCGTCGGCCTGTATTGGTATCGCTTGGAAGTCCGGCATCAACAAATGCAGGAGGATGTGCTCGTCCGCACACAACAGGTTGCCCAGCAACTTGTTAACGGCGTAAGCGAGCAGATGGAGGCTGTTCTTCGCAGCCTCGATTTCGTATCTCTTGACCTACGGGAAGGCTACGTAAGCAACCCGTCCACTTTCGACCAGTCAGTGCGAATTGCTGGGAGGGCGTTACCTCCTGGTGCCTTGTTACAGGTATCCATTGTGGGTTCGGATGGATATTTGCGCTACTCCAACATCAAGGCAGACAGGGTGTTTCTGGGGGATCGGGAGCATTTCAAAATTCATGCGGAGCACCGGACGGCTGATCGTCTTTTCGTCAGTGTTCCAACCATTGGTCGCGTTTCTGGGCGTTGGTCAATACAGTTCTCTCGGCCGGTAATCCGTCATGGTCAATTCGATGGCGTTATCGTGCTCTCCATTGCTCCTGAGTTTTTATCGGTTTCCCTTGAAAATCTGGAATTGGGTAGTAACGATAGTGCTGGATTCGTCCGTTGGGATGGGAGTTATCTGGCTCGAAGTAGCGAAATCAATGGATTTTTGGGTAAGAAGGTTAAAAGTACTCGCCCTTATCTCCGTGCGGATGCTGCGACCACTGGCGTCTTTGTGGATGAATCCACTTTTGAGCCGATTCGCAGGATGTTTGCTTGGCATCGATTACCCAACTATCCGCAATTGACCGTGTACGTCGGTCTTTCAGAGAACGATGTACTGGCTCCGATTGAACAAAGTATTCGCGATAGCCGAGGGAGTAATTTTCTCGGTTCGACTTTGGTATTGGTCTTTTCCGTGACTATTGGAATTTTGATCATGCGAACTGTTCGGCAACGAAATGAGTTGGCGAATAATGAAGCAATGTATCGAGACCTGTTCGAGAAGAATACTTCTGTAAAACTGCTGGTTGATGCTGAGTCGAAAATGATTGTTTCTGCGAATCAGGCTGCGCTTGATTTCTATGGTTATACCAGCGCGCAGTTTTCCGGAATGAACATCAATGACATCAATTGTCTGGCACCTGATGAAATTCGTGCAGAAATGGATCAGGCCCGGGCACTAAAAAGAACCCATTTCATTTTCCCCCACAGGCTTGCTAGCGGAGAGATTCGGCAAGTAGAGGTTTACTCAGGACCGGTGGAACGGAATGGGAGAGAACTGTTGTATTCGATCGTTCATGACATCACGGACCGCCTGAAACTTGAATCGAAATTAAAAGACAGTGAGGAACGTTACAGAACTATTTTTGCTGCGATTCCTGAGGGAATGATTCTAATCAGCTGTTCCGGTGAAATTGTGATGTGGAATCAGGCGGCTTTGAGAATTCTTGGTGTTTCCGAACTTGGATTAAAGGATCGCAGGGCGATCTTGCGGCATAAGGATGGTTATCGAATTCCGATGGATCAATATCCAACGCGTCAGGCATTGGGGAATGATTTGGTCGAAAGTCTTTATATGATTGAGGCAGCGGAAGGAAATTCACGATGGATATCCGTGGATAGCCGGCGGTTTTATGATCAGGACGGCAAATTGGCCGGAGCAGTGATTGCATTTTCAGATGTGTCGAGATTGGTGGGGCTAGAAGAGTCCATGCTGATCAGTCAGTCAGTGTTTGATGCTTCCACCGAGGGAATCCTTGTTACGGATCACGCAAATCGGATTGTCAGTGTCAATGGCGCATTTACCCGGATCACTGGTTATACATTGGATGAGATTAAAGGCAGGACGCCCGCAGTGCTTTCGTCCGGTCACCACGAGCGATCCTTCTACCAAGATATGTTCCAGCAACTTGAAGAAAAAGGTTGGTGGGAGGGGGACATTACTAATCGCCGGAAGAATGGCAGTGTCTATGTGGAGAGACTAAAAATCAGCGCTGTTCGAAACCAATCTGGATTGCTGCTGCGCTATGTCGCGATGATTTCAGACATCACAAAGCAGAAGAAGCATGAGCAGGATATTTGGCAGCGGGCTCACTATGATGCGCTCACGCAATTGCCTAATCGCGCGCTTTTAATGGAACGATTGGGGCAGGCGTTAATGCATGCCGAACGAAGTAGCTTAGGTGTCGGTTTGTTATTCATCGACTTGGATAAATTCAAGCCAGTGAACGACAAGTATGGTCATCAAGCGGGAGATGAACTATTACGACTGGTTGCTGCTCGTATTGAGGACATCTTGCGAGAGGAAGATACTGTTGCCCGCTTGGGGGGGGACGAGTTTGTTGTGCTACTCACCTCAATACATGGCAAGCAGGATTGTTGGTCGATCGCCGAGAAAATTCTTACTGAGTTAAGTACACCTTTCGAATTGCGCGAAGCAACCGTGGAGATTTCTGCCAGCATCGGCATCGCGCTTTCCCCTACTGATGGTATTACTGCTGATGCGCTGATGAAGAGTGCTGATCTTGTGATGTATCAAGCGAAAGCAGCTGGTCGAGGGACGATCTGTTCCAGTGAGGTTGATAATATCGTATGGGCTCAATCCTTTACTGTTCAATAGGTTGCATCGTTTTGTAATATTATGAAATGCATGGGATATGTGTTTCCTTTGTGATTCTTTGTAGGTTTATATGATCGTTCGTCCCCGTTTGCCGTGGTTGCATATGTTGTTTGTGCGGCGCGGCTCCATAGTTAATAAGGTCTTACCTCAACAGGCATTTATTTTCCTGCTGTCTTGCACCGTGGTTTTCTTCCACGGCGACCTGTTGGGCCACCACATCAACCTCACCTCGGCCCCGTTCTCCCTCATGGGGGTGGCTTTGGCCATCTTCCTCGGCTTTCGCATCAACGCCAGCTACGACCGTTACTGGGAGGCCCGCAAGCTCTGGGGCGCGATTCTGGTGGATAGCCGCAATCTGGCCCGCTTGGCCCTGACCCTGCCGCCCCGGGCGGTGCCGGTGCGCCCCTTTGTTCTCGGTCTGGCGGCCCTTGCCGTCGCGTTGCGCAACCATCTGCGGGGGATGGATACCCGCCACGGCCTGGAAGGCCTGTTGCCTGCCGATGTGCTGGATACTGTCAGCCGCAAGCAGAACGTACCCCTGGCCCTGTTGCTCTGGCTGGGCGAAGGCGTGCGCCGGATGCGGGCGGAAGGCCTCGATCCCCTGTTGTCCCTGCAAATGGAAAAGGGCCTGGACAACCTGTCCCAGGCCATGGCCGGCTGCGAGCGGATTGCCAGCACGCCGCTGCCCTTCGCCTACACGGTGATTCTCCATCGCAGTTCCTACCTCTACTGCATGCTGCTGCCCTTCGGCCTGGAAGAAACCGTGGGGCCCATGATGCCCCTGGTGGTGGCCTTCGTCTCCTACACCTTCTTCACCCTGGAAGAACTCAGCCACGAGATCGAGGAGCCCTTCGGTCTTCAGGACAACGATCTGCCCTTGGATGCGATGGTGGTGGGGGTGGAGGCCAGCCTGCGGGAACTGCTGGGCGAGGCGCCGCCGCCGCTGCCCAAACCCGACGACAATTGTGTTTTGACCTGAGGCGTTCCGCCCGGTGGCGGTAACGGTGGTTACCGCCGTATGGCGTGCGGCGCTTGTGTGCCAAGCCCGGACGCTGAGCGCTCCGGGCGTGTTGGCAAGCCCTTAGGCCGCCGGGCTGTCCTGGATGACGATGCGGTTGCGGCCGGACCGCTTGGCTTCGTACATGCGCGCGTCGGCGCTTTCCACCAGGGTTTTCCAGTCCGGACAATCGTCCTGGAGCCGTTCGGCGATGCCGATGCTGGCGGTGACCGGCGAGCCATCGGGACGCAAGCCCAGGCCCAGGTTGGTGATGCGCTGCATGGCTTGATGAGCGTGCTCCAGGTCGGTGCTGGGCATGATCAGCAGGAATTCCTCGCCGCCCCAACGTACTAGCATGTCGCCGGCGCGCAGCGGCTGCCGCAGGGAAAGGGCCACCCCGGCCAGGAGCCGGTCGCCGGCCTCGTGACCGAAGTTGTCGTTCACCGCCTTGAAGTGGTCGATGTCGATGAAGGCCACGGCCAAATGGGCACTGTGGCGGCTGGCCATGCTGAATTGCAGTTGGAGCAGTTCTTCGCCGCTACCCCGAGAGAAGCAGCCGGTCAGGGTGTCGCGGATGGCTTCCCGCACCAGCACGATCATGAAGGCCAATTGCGAGATGCCGGCCAAGGTGGATACGGCAGTGATCAGCAGCAGCAGCCAGAAGGAGGCGGCGAAGGTGGGCCAGGACAGTACCGGCAGGTTGAGGTAGGCCGCCGAGGCCTGGCTGAGCAGCATGGGGGTGGCGAAGGCCACGCTTTCCAGCAGGGTCAGGGGGAAGATGGACAGGCCCGCCAGCATGACGAAGGGCAGGTAGGCGTAACCCACGGCGAAAGCTTCCTGCAGGCCCTGGAGCTTGAACTGGGACATGTGCAGGTAGGTATAGATGAAGAAGGCCGTGGGAATGGCCAGCAGCAGGGCCAGGGCGTGGTAGGCGTCGAAGACGCTGCCCTTGCGGAAAGGGATCAGCACCACGCCGATGAAGGCAAAGGTGGCGGCCAGGCGGCAGTACATGAGGCCGTGCCAGATTTCCGAGGGGAAGGCCAGGATGTCCAGGGCCAGCCAGAGGGGCGTGAGGATGGCGAAGAGGCCGGCCACCATGCGCACCCGGGAGATGATCATGGCCGTGCGACGGCTTTCCAGCAGGGAAATGTGGCCGCGGGGGCCCATCAGCCAGGAAAGTTCCTGGCGACTCATTTCAATCAGGATCATGGACCAGGCGCGGGTCCACAGCCGGTCGAAGAGAGCGTCTTGCTTCATAAACGAACAGTACTTCCTTGTAGTGGCCGAATCTTAGTCAAAATCTTGAAGCTTGAATCGAGCCTGGTCGGTTTATTTCCGGTTTTTTAGCCTTATCGGTTGAAAACTTTCGATCTTGAGGCGGCTGGATAAGCAAGGGCTGCTGAAGTCATCAGGTCCTGCTGATATTCCAACGTTGCTGTTGGGGATTCTTTTGTCATGGACAGCCGTTCGTGGCTGGTCTAGGCTGCGAACAGGGAGGCCATAAAAGGAGACTGCAATGGAATACCCCCAACATTCGATGAACCAGCTTTTTGCCCAGTTGGGGTTGCCGGCCGACGACACGTCGATCGACATGTTCATCGCTACCCACGGCCCTCTGGCGAACGAGGTAGCCTTGTCCGACGGACCCTTCTGGTCACCGGCCCAGGCGGCCTTCCTGCAGGTGGAAATTCTGGAGGATGCCGATTGGGCAGAGGTGGTGGATGCCTTGAACGTCCGTTTCCGAGCGGTCAGGAAAGACTGACGCTGCCAGCCGGAGAGGCGGCGGCAATCTTCCTTTCCCCGATCTGGAAGCGGTTCACGATGCTGGCCATCTGCCCGGAAATACTGCGGATGGTGTCGGCAAAATCCTTGGTGTGATTGGCGGCTTGGTGGGCTTTTCCCATCAGGTCTTCGATGGTGTCCACTTGGGTGACGATTTCCCGGCTGGAGGTGTTGCCTACGTTCACCTGCTGGCCGATCTGGTCCACCACGGAAATGACTTCCTTGGCTGAGGTTTCGATGCTGTTCATGGCATCGCCGGCGGAACTGGTCAGTTCGATGTTGAGCCGCATGTCGGTCACCACCTGATGCATCAGGGCCGTGGATTGGCCCGAGGTGGTTTCGATTTCCTTCACTTGTTCGGAAATGGACTGGGTGGCGCAGGCCACCCGCTCCGCCAGCTTGCGTACTTCGTCGGCCACCACGGCGAAGCCCCGGCCGGTTTCGCCGGCCCGGGCCGCTTCGATGGCGGCGTTGAGGGCCAGCAAATTGGTCTGGTCAGCGATTTCACGGATTTCCTTCACCTGGCTGGCGATGTTGCCGCCGGCGGTGGCCAGGGCAAACACCCGGTCGGCGGCGGATTCAACGCTGCCGGCCAGGGCGTGGATGCGGTCCACCGCCTCCCGGATGATCTGACCGTTTTCCGTGGCCTGTTGGCCGGATAGTTCTGTCAGGCTGCCGGCGTGGCGGGTGTCGTGGGTGATGCGGTCGATCTGGGCCTGGATTTCCTTCACTGAGGCCTGAATATCCTTGGAAGAGGCATTGCCGCTGGAGGCGATGTGGGCCAGGGTGATGGCGGACTGGTGCATGTCCAGAGCGGCGATTTCGTTGTTGCGGATGATCTGCACCATCTCCGACAGGCTCTTTTGCAGGGTATCCACCAGAGAATTGAAGGCGCGGATGGACTGGCCGATTTCATCGTGGCGGGTCACCGGTACCCGGCGGGTGAAGTCCAGGGTGGTGGCAATTTCCGCCATGGTGCTTTCCATTTCCCGCAGGGGGCGGGCGATCTGCCGGTAGAGGCGGTTGCCGAGGAAGCCCAGCAGGGCCACCGTGATGGCGGTGGCGACGGAAAGGATCAGCACCGATTCCTTCAGACTCTTTTCAATGGCGGCGATGGAGCTTTCCTTGGTGCGGCGCTTTTCCACCCGCAGGGTTTCCAGAATCTGCTCCAGTTCCTGCAAATAGGGGCCGGCGGTGCCGGACAGGGCGGCTTCGGCAAACAGTTTCTGGCCGCCGAGGCGCAGGCCGATCACCTGGTCAAGGGCATCGTAGTAGCCCTGCAGGCTTTCCTGGGCCTGCTTGACCAGGCCTTGCTGGGTCTCGCTTTCCGCCATCTTGAGCTGGGACTGGAGTTCTTCCTTGAGGCTGGCCTTGTCGGCGGTGACCTTGTCCTTCATCTGCTCGGCGATGCCGTTGTCCGGGGCATACACCAGGTTCATGGTGGAAATCTGCAGGGTTTTAAGCTGGGAGCCCAGTTCCGAGGCGGCCAGGAAGCCGGGAATGGCGCCGTCCGTGAGGCCCCGCATCATGGCGTTGTTGCGCTGGAATTGGATCAAGGCGGTCCCGCCCAGGAAGAGCAGGGCGATAGCGGCAATGAGGATGAGAACGAGAAGGTGGCGGCGAATGCTCATGACTAGGCCAAAAGTGATAGTGGCAAGAACCCGGCAGCCTAACTTTGCTGCATTGCAGTTCTATGACCGCAGGAGTCACTTTCGGGAGGAGAGCGCCAGTACCGGGTCGAGTCGAGCCGCCTGACGGGCGGGGGCCACGGAAAACAGCACCGCCGTGACAATGGCGGTGATGGGGGCGGCGATCACCGCCCACCAGGGAGCGGTGACGGGAATGCTTGGTACCGCCTGGGCTACCAGCAGCTGCCCCAGCTTGCCCAGCAGCAGGCCGACGAAGGCGCCGGCCAGGGCCAGCACTACGGCTTCGGTGAAGAACAGCAGGCGAATCTGCCGGCCTGTGGCGCCCAACGCCTTGAGAAGGCCGATTTCGCGCTTGCGCTGGGTGACGGAAATCAGCATTACGTTCATGATCAGGATGCCCGCCACCGACAGGCTGATGGCGGCAATGCCGCCCACGGCCAGGGTCAGGGCGCCGAGGATGCGGTCGAAGGTGGCCAGCACCGCGTCCTGAGTGATGACGGTAACGTCCCGTTCCCCTTCATGGCGCTGGCGCAGGATGTCCTCCGTGTCCTTCTGGGCCTGGGCCACGGCGCTGCGGGACTTGGCTTCGATCATGATGCGGAACAGGGATTCGCTGTTGAACAGGGCCTGGGCGGCGGCGAGGGGTACGACGACCAGATCGTCGGTGTTGAAGCCGAGGGACTCGCCCTGGGGCGCCAGCACGCCGATGACGCGAAAGCGCCGGTCGCCGATGCGCAGCCACTCGCCCACGGCGGCGCTGCCGGCGAAGAGTTCCCGTTTGACCTTGGCGCCGATCACGCATACCGGCTGGCTGTGGTGGGGGTCGCCTTCAGGCAGAAAGCTGCCGATGCCCATGCTCATCTGCCGCACCGAGATGAATTCAGCCGTGGTACCGAGGATGGGGGTTTCCCGGGTACGGGCGTTCCAGTGGGCATCGCCGGCGCCAACGATCAGCGGGGCAATGCGGCGAACGCTGGGGCTGCGGGTCAGGGCCAGGGCGTCGTCGGTAGTGAGCAGGCGCGGTGTCTTGCCGATGAGGAAGCCGGGAATGCCGCCGGCGGTTTCAGCCCGACCGGGCAGGACGATGACCAGATTGGCGCCGAGACCGGAAAACTGGTTGAGCACGTAGCGCCGCGCCCCTTCGCCGATGGAAGTGACCACCACCACGGCGGCCACGCCGATACCCATGGCAAGCAGGATCAGCAGGGTCCGGTTGCGGTTGCCGCGCACCACCTGCCAGGCGAAATCGAGGAGGTCGGTCAGTCGCATGGTCCTGCTTTCAGGACCGCTCGTCGGACACCAACTGACCGTCCACCATGCGCAAGCGGCGCCGGGCGCGGTTGCCCAGCTCCACGTCGTGGGTCACCATGACCAGGGTGCCGCCGGCGGCATGAAGGCCCTCCAGCAGAGCGATGACTTCCTGGCCCGTGTGGCGGTCCAGGTTGCCCGTGGGCTCGTCGGCCAGGATCACCGGCGCTTGCATGGACATGGCGCGGGCGATGGCCACACGCTGGCACTGGCCGCCGGATAGCTGGTCGGGCCGGTGGTGGGCTCGGTGTTCAAGGCCGTACTGGGTGAGGAGGGTGGCTAGGCGGCGTTGCCGCTCGGCCGGGTCGATGCCTGCCAGCACCATGGGCAGGGCGATGTTCTCTGCCGCCGTGAGACGGGGTACCAGGTGGAAGAACTGGAAAACGAAGCCGATCTTCTCCCGCCGCACCCGGGCCAGTTCGTCGTCGCTGAGGCCGGTCACGTCGCGGCCGTCCAGCGCGTAATGGCCGGCGTTGGGCCGATCCAGCAGACCCAGGATGTTGAGCATGGAGGATTTGCCGGAGCCAGACGGCCCCATGATGGAGACGTATTCCCCGGCGCGGATGGTGAGATCGATGCCGCGCAGGGCGTGCACGGTTTCGTCTCCCACCCGGTAGCTGCGCTGGATGCCGTGGAGTTCGATCATGGCGGGGCCGCTGTCATTGCCATTGGCGGCGGAGACATCCATTTCAGGGCTTCTTGGTATCCAGCACCGCCCGGGCACCGGCCTTAACGCCTTCCCGGTCGAGGGATGTGACGACTTGTTCGCCCGGCTTGAGGCCGCTCTTGATCTCGGTGTATTCCCAATTGGCGAGGCCCGGTTCGATCTTGCGTTCCTCCAGCACTCCTTCGCCGGTAAGTACCAGCACCTTGTTGCCGGGCATCAGGGCAGCGGTGGGAATGCGCGGCACCTGGGGCCGGGTGTCGGTCACCACTTCGATGTCCGCCGAATAGCCCACCAGCAACTGGCCTTCCTTCTGTACGGCGGCGGGGTCGTCGAATTCCACTTCCACCTCCACGGTGCGGGCCTGTTTTTCCAGGGCCAGCACGTAGGGGGCGATGCGCCGCACCTTGCCGTCGAAATGCTTGCCGCGCCAAGCGTCCAGCGTGATGCGCCCCTTCATGCCCACGGCCAGTTTGGCGGCGTCCACCTCGTCGATGGGGGCGCTGACGTAGATGCAACTATCGTCGATCAAGTCTACCGCCGGCAGGGTGGGAATGCCCGGCGGCGAGGGAGTCAGGTACTCGCCCACTTCGCCGTTGATCTCGGCCACGATGCCGGAGAAGGGCGCCCGCAGTACGGTGCGGGCGGTGTCGGCGCGGGAGGCGGTGATGCGGGCTTCGGCTTCCTTGACGCCGGCTCGGGCCGAGTCGCAGGTGGCCTGGCTGGACTTGGCTTGGGCTTCGGCGCGTACCACCCGTTCCTCGGAAACAAAGCCCTTGTCCCGCAGGGAGCGGGCCTGGCGGGCTTCGGACTGGGCGGCCACGGCCAGTTGGCAGGCTTCGGTGATGTGGGATTTGGCGGTTTCCAGTTGTTCCCGGGAGAGTTTTTCCCGGGCCAGCAGGTCGTCGTTCCACAGTTCCAGCAGCAGTTCGCCGGTCTTGACCCGTTGTCCCTTCTTGACCGGCAGGGTGGCGATGCGGCCGGCGGCGGGGGGCGCCACCT
>Ga0318572_10000669_pt1 | contig 13067 bp, 9 predicted proteins | sample GRESIP089b5f20_FD_202528 | JGI IMG/M metagenome (GOLD analysis project Ga0318572, IMG submission 202528) | Tropical soil microbial communities from Luquillo Experimental Forest, Puerto Rico - GRE.SIPMG.089b5f20 | ecosystem: Environmental > Terrestrial > Soil > Tropical forest > Bulk soil...
AAACATGCGGGCATGGAGGAAATACTGGTTGATGGCGGTCAGCTCGTTCTTGAGCACCTTGTTGAGGATGTCGATGATCTTCTTGTCGGCTTTCATGGGCACGTTTCCTTTGGTCGTTGGGGCGGCTTAGCCGGGCTGGCCAGGTTTCATCTGGCTTTGCTGGTAGTTCTGCAGGCCCACCAGGTCGATCAGGCGCAGCTGCTTTTCCAGGAAGTAGGCGTGGTCCATTTCGGTGTCTTCCAGTTGCACCAGCAGCATGTCGCGGGTCACGTAGTCCTGGGCTTTTTCGCAGGCGGCGATGGCCTTCTTCAGTTCGCCCACCACGTGGTATTCCACTTCCAAGTCGGCCTTGAGCATGGCGGGCACGGTCTTGCCGATCTTCAGGGCATCGCGCTTGGACAGGTTGGGGATACCTTCGAGGAAAAGGATGCGCTGAATCAGGGCACGAGCATGTTGACGTTCGTGGTCGGATTCATGCAGCGACTTTTCGCCCAAGTGGGGCAGGCCGAAGTCGTTATACATTTCGCCGTGGATCAGGTACTGGTCGACGGCAGTCAATTCGCCGGCCAACAGACCGTTGAGGATGTCGATGATTTTCTTGTCGCCTTTCATGGCTTGCTCCCGGTGTTAGATGGCGCGAAGAATCGCATGGGACAAGGGAAGAATCAAGGTTTAGCTGTCATTTGACTAATGCTAATCACTCGCATTCATAACTGGCCCGTTTCCCAGTGAAAAACAGGTGCCGCCAGGCGTTATCCCAGCGTTCATAAGCCATTTGCTGTTGTAAAACATGGCTTGGGATTCCTCCCGGTTATGATGCAATCTTAGACAGGCATTTCCCCTTTTTCCCGGTTTTTACGATGCTCCTTTTCGGCCTCTGCTCGTCCTCCCCGTCCCTGGGTCGCCTGCTGCGACGGCTTTTGTTCCTGGGCATGGTCGGCTTGGGCATCGGGTCGGCTTGGGCCGACCAGGGCATCGCCCAATACGGCAAGCCCAAGTATCCGGTGGGCTTCGACCACTTCGATTACGTCAATCCCCAGGCGCCCAAGGGCGGCACTCTGGTGCTGTCGCCGGTGCAGCAGACCAGCTATGACAAGTTCAATCCCTTTTCCTTGAAGGGCATCCAGGCCCCCGGCATCGGTACCCTGATGTTCGAAAGTCTGGCAACCGGCTCCAGTGATGAAGTGGCCAGCATTTACGGTCTGTTGGCGGACGACATCCGCGTTGCACCCGACAAACTCTCCGTCGCCTTCCACCTCAACCCCAAGGCCCGCTTCACCAACGGCTTGCCGGTGCTGGCCCAGGATGTGAAGGATTCCTACGACACCCTGATCAGCAAGGTGTCCAGCCCCATGTATCGCTCCCTCTTCGCCGACGTCAGCAAGGTCGTGGTCGTGGCGGAACGGGACGTGCGCTTCGAGTTCAAGCACGCCAATGCCGAACTGCCCCTGATCGTGGGCGGTATGCCGGTGTTTTCCAAAACCTGGGGCAAGCAGCCGGACGGCAGTACCCTGGGTTTCGACAAGCTGGGCTTTGAAAATCCCGTGGCCAGCGGCCCCTACCTGATTGAGAAGTACGACCCGGGCCGCTCCATCACCTTCCGTCGCAACCCCGACTGGTGGGCCAAGGATTTGTCGGTGCGCAAGGGCATGTTCAATTTCGAGCGCGTGGTGTTCCAGCTCTACAAGGACGACACCGCCCAACTGGAAGCCTTCAAAGCCGGCGACTTTGACGTGAGCTTCGAATTCCGCGCCAAGAACTGGGCCCGGGGTTACCAGGGGCCTCGCTTTCGCAATGGCGAACTGATCCGCTACGAATTTCCCCACAAGAACGCTGCTGGCATGCAGGGTTATGTCTTCAACCTGCGCAAGCCCCTGTTCCAGGACCCCCGCGTGCGGGAAGCTCTGGGCCTGGCCCTGGATTTCGAGTGGATGAACCGGCAGCTTTTCTTCGGCCAATACACGCGACTCGACAGTTTTTTCTCCAATACGGACCTGACTGCCGTGGGTACACCCGACGGCCTGCCGGGGGCGGATGAACTTAAGCTGCTCAATCCCCAGAAAGACTCGCTGCCCAAGGGCGTCTTCGCTTCCCTGGCGCCACCGCCCAGCACGGCACCTCCTTCCAGTTTGCGTGACAACCTGCGCAAGGCCCGGGAGCTATTGGCGGAAGCCGGTTGGACCTATCGGGACGGTGCCCTGCGCAACGCCAAGGGCGAGCCTTTTGAATTCGAGTTGCTGGACAACGGCGTGCTGACCCGGGTGGATGGTGCCTTCTCCCGTAATCTGGAACGCCTGGGCATCAAGGCCACCCAGCGAGTCATCGACAACGCCCTGTTCCAGAAGCGCCTGGAAGAGTTCGACTTCGACGTTACCCACTTCCTCTACGGCACCTCGGCCAGCCCAGGCAATGAACTGGTGGACCGCTTCACCAGCCAGAGCGCCGGCGTCAAAGGCTCGGAAAATCTCATGGGCCTGCGCTCGCCGGCGGTAGATAGCCTAGTGCAGCAAGTACTGCGCGCCGTGACCCGGGAAGAGCTGGTGGCCGCCTGCCGCGCCTTGGACCGGGTGCTGATGCAGGGTCACTACGTGATCCCCCAGTTCTACAGCAATACCCACCGTACGGCCTACAAGAGCAGCCTGGGCTTCCCCCAAACCTTGCCGCTGTACTACACGGCGCAGGAATGGGTGTTGAGTACTTGGTGGGCCAAATAACGCTATGAGTACTGCCCGAGCCAAGATTTTCCGGAAAATTTTGTTGTTATCTACCGGTGTATTGATGGGTTTTTTTCTTTGGAATCCTGTTTTCTGGATTCCCCCTGATCTTTTGATTGTTCACATCAAACAGTTTCTCTTGGCCGGTTCGGGTTATCTGCATAGTGAAGAGGCAATAGATGTCTTTCAAATCGCAACACTGCGTTTTTTTACGTCGTTGCCAAATACATTTTTCATCAGCCTTATTGCAATCCTGATTTTGAGGAAAACAGAAAATCGCCGCCTGTTACTTTACTCAACATTGCTTTGGCCTTTGTTAATGCATTGTGCGTATTGGTTCGTTATGGCAGTCCTGAAACTCGGAGCCATCAAGGCTGGAAGTACTTTCGATCCCAAGTACTCTCCATTTGGCATTCGTTTCCAGTACCAAGCAGTCCAAATAGTTGCGACTTATTCAGTGTTCTTCCTAGGTGTGATCGCGGGTAGTCTCTTGTTCAAGCTTTCGCCAAAGGTTAATTCTGCTAGTACCGATCAATTAACGTAATGTTGAACTACCTCCTCAAACGCCTCCTCCTCATGATCCCCACGCTCCTCGGCGTGGTGACCCTAACCTTCATCGTCATCCAGTTCGTCCCCGGCGGCCCTGTCGAGCAGATGATGATCGAACTGCGTCACGGTCAGGGGGGGGCAGGGGGTGAGGCCAGCGGTGGTGGCGGTTTCTACAAAGGTAGCCAGGGGGTGGATGAGGAGCGGCTGAAGGAGATCAAGGCGCTCTACGGCTTCGACAAGCCGCCCCTCGAGCGTTACGTGATGATGCTCAAGCGCTTTGCCGTGTTCGACCTGGGTCAGAGCTATTACCGCCACAAGAGCGTGGGCGAGTTGATCCAGTCCAAGCTGCCAGTCTCCATCACCCTGGGCTTGTGGACCTTCTTCCTCACCTACCTGATCTCGGTGCCCCTGGGCATTGCCAAGGCGGTGCGGGCGGGCACGCGCTTCGATACCCTTTCCAGTGTTGTGGTGCTGGTGGGCTACGCCATTCCCGGCTTTGTCTTGGGCGTGGCACTGCTGGTGTTGTTTGGCGGCGGCAGCTTTGTTCAGTGGTTCCCTTTGCGGGGCCTGACTTCGGACAATTGGGACCAGTTGAGTTTCATGGGCAAGGCCATGGACTACTTGTGGCACATCACGCTGCCGATCACGGCCTCAGTGGTGGGGAGTTTTGCCATCATTACTATGCTGACCAAGAACGCTTTCCTCGAAGAAATCCGCAAGCAGTACGTGCTGACGGCCCGGGCCAAGGGCCTGTCAGAGCGCACGGTGCTGTGGCGGCATGTTTTCCGCAATGCGCTGATTCCTCTGGTGACGGGGTTCCCCGCGGCGTTTGTCGGTGCCTTCTTCACCGGCTCCCTGCTGATTGAAACCCTGTTTTCCCTGGATGGCCTGGGCCTCTTGTCCTATGAGTCCGTGGTGCGGCGGGATTACCCGGTGGTGTTGGGGGCCCTTTATCTCTTCACCTTGATCGGTTTGGTGACCAAGCTGATTTCCGACCTCTGCTATGTCTGGGTGGATCCGCGCATTCACTTCGATGCTCTCGACTGATCCAAACCATTCATCCATGAACCATTGACCATGAATCAGGCGAGCCTTTCTCTTTCTCCTCGTCGCCGCGCCTGGCAGCGTTTCCGCCGTCATCGGCTGGGCTACTGGAGCCTGCTGGTGTTCGTCGGCCTGTTTGTCCTGAGTCTGGGCGCCGAGTTGCTGTGTAACGACAAACCCGTGGTGGTCCGCTACCAGAGTCACTGGTATTTCCCTTTGGTGCAGGACTACCCGGAGACCACCTTCGGCGGCGACTTCCCCACGCCGGCGGATTACTTGGACCCCTTCATTCGCCAGCGTTTCGACGAGCCGGGCAACTTCGCCCTGTACCCGCCCAACCACTATTCCTACAACACCCTCAACTACTTCGCGCCGTCGCCCAATCCGGCGCCACCCTCGGCGGAAAACTGGCTGGGCACCGATGACCGGGGCCGCGATGTGGTGGCTCGCCTGCTCTACGGTTTCCGCCTGTCGGTGCTGTTCGGTCTGGCCCTGACCCTGATCGGCGTCGTTATCGGCACACTGACCGGCGCCCTGATGGGCTACTTCGGCGGGCGTTTCGATCTGGTGTCCCAACGCCTGATCGAAATCTGGAGTTCGATGCCCGAGCTTTACCTGCTGATCATCTTCGCCTCCATCTTCCAGCCTAGCCTGTGGCTGTTGGTGGTGCTGCTTTCCGCCTTCGGCTGGATGGGCTTGTCGGACTACGTGCGGGCCGAGTTCTATCGCAACCGCAGCCTGGAGTACGTGCGGGCGGCCAAGGCCCTGGGCCTCTCCAACGGCCAGATCATGAGCCGCCACATTCTGCCCAACAGCCTGACGCCGGTTATTACCTTCCTGCCCTTTCGCATGAGCGCTTCCATCCTGGCCCTGACCAGCCTGGATTTTCTCGGCCTCGGTGTGCCGCCTTCGGTGCCCAGCCTGGGCGAATTGCTGGCTCAGGGCAAAGGCAATCTGGATGCCTGGTGGATTTCCCTCTCGACCTTCGCCGTGCTGGTGCTGACCCTGTTGCTGCTAACCTTCATGGGCGAAGCCCTGCGGGATGCCCTGGATACCCGGAAGGCGGACATTCGATGAGCCAGCCCCTGCTCGACATTCGCAACCTCTCCGTGAGCTTTGGCCAGGGAGCGCAGGCCTTCCCGGCGGTGAAGGACGTGAGCTTTTCCATCCAGTCCGGCGAACGTTTTGCCTTGGTGGGGGAGTCCGGTTCCGGCAAGAGCGTGACCTCCCTCAGCGTGTTGCGGCTGGTGGCCGACGCCACGACCCGGGGTGAAATCCTCTGGAACGGCGAGAACCTGCTGGCCAAGAGCGAGCGGCAGATGCGGGGCATCCGCGGCGCCGAAATCGCCATGATCTTCCAGGAGCCCATGACGGCTCTGAACCCCTTGTATTCCGTGGGCAGCCAGATCGTTGAAGCCATTGAGTTGCACGAAGGCTTACCCCGGCCCGCCGCCAGGGCACGGGCCGTGGAGTTGCTGGCCCGCACGGGTATCCCCCAGCCGGAGGAGAAATTCCATAGCTATCCCCACCAGTTGTCCGGCGGTCAGCGCCAGCGAGCCATGATTGCCATGGCCTTGGCCTGCAAGCCGAAGCTGCTGCTGGCGGACGAACCCACCACGGCCCTGGACGTGACCATCCGTGCCCAGATCGTGGACCTGCTGCGGGACTTGCAGCAGGAATATGGTCTCGCCGTCATGCTGATCACCCACGACCTGAACCTGGTGCGTTCCTTTGCCACCCGGGTTGGTGTCATGGAGAAGGGCCGGTTGGTGGAGTGCGAAGCCACCGAGCAACTCTTCACCCAGCCCCGGGAGCCCTATACCCGCATGCTCATCGAGAGCCGGCCCCGGCGCGAGATTGACGCTTTTCCCGAGGCTGCACCGGTGCTGTTGCAGGCCGATGAGGTGGAAGTGAGCTTCCCGCGCAAGGCGGCAGACTGGCGCTGGTGGCGTGAAGCGCGTGTTCCCGTGGTGCGCCAGGTGAGCCTGAACCTGCGCCAGGGCGAAACCCTTGGCATCGTCGGCGAGTCTGGCTCCGGCAAGACCACCCTGGCCATGGCCCTGCTAGGCCTACAAAGAATGTCCGGTGGTCGGGTGACATTCCAGGGGCAGGCTGTCGCCGGTCTCGACAAGGCGGCTGCCAAAGCTCTGCGGGCCCAGGTGCAGGTGGTGTTCCAGGACCCCTACGGTTCCCTCTCGCCGCGCATGACCATTGCCGAAATCGTCGGCGAGGGTCTGGCTTTGCACCGACCGGGACTGTCCGAGTCCGAACGGGAGCGTCAGGTGGTGGAGGCACTGGAAGAGGTAGGCCTCGACCAGGGCGCGTTGCAACGCTACCCCCACGAGTTTTCCGGCGGTCAGCGCCAGCGCATCGCCATTGCCCGGGTGTTGGTACTCAAGCCCAAACTGTTGATCCTGGACGAACCCACCTCGGCCCTGGACGTGTCCATCCAGCAGCAGGTGTTGCAATTGCTGGTGGGTTTGCAGAAGAAGTACGGCCTCTCCTACCTGTTCATCAGCCACGACCTGGCCGTGGTGCGAGCCATGTCCCACCGCATCCTGGTGCTGAAGGACGGTCTGCTGGTGGAGGAGGGCGAAACTGAAAGCCTGCTGGCGGCGCCAGCTCAAGCCTATACCCGGGCACTCTTCGCGGCGGGCCTGGCGACCGGCTAATCCCGATACGGTAGATGGTCGGGCCAAGCGCCACATATTTCTCGCTGTGACGTAACCATGGGTGTTACACGATCCGCATTGGCCGCATAATCAGCACTGGATGATTTTCTGATATCACTTATGGCGGATACAGGCAGCAAAAGCATCGAAGCGCTCCTGCAAGCGGATGACTCCCGGGATGCGACCGTCTTGGTGGACAAGGCCTCCATTCCCTGGGGCTTGGTGTCGGTGTTGTCCATCCTGTTCCTGATCTTCTGGCAACTGCCTCCCCTGGAATTCCTCAAACGCAGCGAGCTGGTGTTCACCCTGCTGGAACACACGGTCACCGAGTCCTTCGCCATTGTGGTGTCAGTGCTGGTTTTCGCCGTTTCCTGGAACGCCTACAGCCGCGAGCGGCCGGGCAATATCCAGATTCTCGCCTGCGGTTTTCTGGCCGTGGGTCTGCTGGATTTTGCCCACATGCTGTCCTACAAGGGCATGCCCGATTTCATCACCCCGGCCGAGCCCCAGAAGGCTATCGTCTTCTGGTTGTCCGCTCGCTACGTGGCCTCCATCACGCTCCTGGCTGTTGCCCTCAAGGGCTGGGCGCCTTTCGAGAATTGCACCACCCGCTACCGTTACCTGGGGCTGTCCCTGGTGGTGACGGCGGTGATCTACGCCTTGCAACTGCTTTCTCCGGAATCCTGGCCCCGCATGTTCGTTTCCGGCGACGGCTTGACCGCCACCAAGATCGCCCTGGAATACGGCATCGTCGTCATCCTCGCACCTGCTGCCTGGCTTTTCTATCGCCATGCCCAGCGTCAGCGCACCTTCGATGCGGCCAATCTGTTTACCGCGGCCCTCATCACCATCCTCAGCGAACTGTGCTTCACCTTGTATTCCAATGTGAACGACATCTTCAGCCTGATGGGGCACATCTACAAGGTCATCGCGTACTACTTCATCTACAAGGCCATCTTCGTTTCCAGCGTGCAGGAACCCTATCGCCGCCTGACCCGGGAAATGGCCGAACGCAAGCAGGCCGAGGCCCGCATCGAGTTTCTCGCCTACCACGACTCCCTGACTGACCTGCCCAACCGCCTGTTGGTGCGGCAGCGTTTTGCTGACGCGGCGGCGCAAGCCAAGGCTGCCGGTCAGCGGGTGGCCCTGATGTTCATCGATCTGGACAACTTCAAGAACATCAACGATTCCCTGGGTCATGCTGTCGGCGACCAGATGCTGAAGGCCGTCGCCGCCCGCATCGGCGAGCTGATTCACCCCGGCAACACCCTCAGCCGCCAGGGAGGCGACGAGTTCCTGCTGGTGGTGGGAGAACTGGCGGACGGCCAGGCCCTGATGCCGATGCTGGATTCGCTGATGGACCAGTTGCAGGAGCCCATGCCTATCGGTGAGGAGCAACTGTCCATTTCCGTTTCCATCGGTACCGCCTTCTATCCCGATGACGGGGAAGATTTCGACACCCTGCTGAAGAAGGCCGATACGGCCATGTACCGGGCCAAGGCAGCGGGACGCAACACTTACCGTTTCTTCGACGTGTCCATGCTCAAGGATGCCGCCGACCGCCTGCGCATCCGCAACGGCCTGCGCTTGGCCCTGGAGCGCCAGGAATTCCGACTCCACTACCAGCCCCAGGTGGACCTGGCCAGCGGTCGCATCATCGGCTTCGAGGCCTTGATCCGCTGGCAGCACCCGGAATTGGGCATGGTGCCGCCCTTCCGCTTCATTACCGTGGCGGAGGAGTGCGGCCTGATCGTACCCATCGGCGAATGGGTAATGCAGGAGGCCTGCCGGCAGATGGTGGCATGGCAGGCGGCCGGCCTGGGGCCCTTGGTGGTGGCGGTGAACCTGTCTGCCGTGCAGTTTTTCCGGGGCGACCTGGAAAAGACCGTCAGCGACGCGCTGCAACGCAGCGGCCTGCCACCGGCTTGCCTGGAGCTGGAACTGACCGAGTCCATCCTGATTCAGGATACGGACACCATGTTGGGCATGGTCGAGCGTCTGGATGCCTTGGGAGTTCAAATGTCCATCGATGATTTCGGCACCGGTTATTCCAGCCTGTCCTACCTCAAGCGTTTTGCCGTGGACAAGCTGAAGATCGACCAATCCTTTGTCCGTGCCCTGGCCGACGCGCCGGAGGACGATGCCATCGTTCGCGCCATCATCCAGATGGCCGACAGCCTAGGCCTGCGCACCATCGCCGAAGGGGTGGAAACCGGCGAGGTGAGCCGCTTGCTGGCCCGGTTGGGCTGCCATGAAGTGCAAGGCTATTTCTACGCCAAGCCCTTGGCCGCAGAGGACGTGCCGGCCTTCGTGTTGTCCTTCACGGCCCAGGCTTGAGTTCTGCCTTTCGGCCCGTTTCCTCCGCACCTTTCCGGCTGTGGCGCGTGCCACGGTGCTGCGGTAAACAACCTTGCATTCATCGCCTGCCGGCGTAGGGTTTCGGTGGCGCTTTGCCTTATTACCTTCGAATAATTTACAGAATCCCATTCCGCTTCTATGATGGGCATTGAATACTTATAAGTCACAACAAGAACGCAGGGGGAGGCATCCTGAAAAAAGCTAACCCGGTCATTGTCAGCCTCTGGGTACTGGTGGGCATTTTTGTCGGCTACCTGCTGGTGATCCTGTGGAACGCCTACCAGGCCGAAGTGGACAAGGTGCGTCTGCGGGCCCTGGCCCAGACCCGTCTGGTGGCTGAACATGCGACATCCGCTTTCGATCGGGCCAACCTGATCCTGATCAGCGCCGAGGAGCATTTGAAGCCCGTCGACCTGCGAGCGGGCGTTCGTGCGCCCCTGATTCGCCGTGCGGAAATCCAGCAACTGCTGGCCCGCGCCCAAGGCCGGGCGCCGGGTATCGTTGGTATTTCCCTGGCGACTGCCGATGGCGAGGTATTTACCAGTTCCCTGGATGCAGAGCCCAACTACAGCATCGCCGACCGACGGTATTTCCTGGAATTGAAGGCCGGGCGGCGGACAACCCCGGTGATTTCCGAGCCCATGAAGGGGCGTTTGCGGGGCCATTGGGGTATTTTCCTTGCCCGTCGCCTGGAATTCCCCGACGGTAGCTTCGCCGGCGTGTTGGTGGCGAACCTGGGCTTGAGCGAGAGTTTCGAGTCTTTCTACAAGACGGTGGGCGTCGAGCCCAATATGTTCATCACCCTGCGGGATGCGGAAAACAAGCTGCTGGTGCGCTACCCCGTGGAGGAGAACTGGTTCAATACCGTGGTGGGCGAATCCCCCCTGAGCAAGGCCATCCGGCGAGGAGAGACAGAGGATGTAGTGGTGTCCCTCTCGCCCATCGACAACATCGAGCGCATCGCCGCCTTCCGCAAGCTGGACACCTATCCCGTCTACGCCGCCGTGGGCCTGAGCAAGAACGCCGCCCTGGCAGCCTGGCACCAGCAGTTTCGGGTGGCCTTGCTGATCATCCTGGCGGTGGTGGCGGCTGCCGCTTTTTCCAGCCATGCCATTCGGCGCAAGGAGCGGGCAGTGGCTGAGCTGGAAGCGGCCCACCGGGAACTGACCCTGGCCCATAAGCAGTTGGATGGCTTTCGCCAGCAACTGGAAGCCTCCAATGCCCGCCTGGCTGAATCCCTGGCCCTGTCCGAACGCAATGCCTCCCACGACGAACTGACTGGTCTATGGAACCGGCGCACCCTGAACCAGCGCCTGGAGGAAACCATCATCCGCGCTCGCCGGTTCGGCGTGCCTTTCTGCCTGCTGATGTTTGACCTGGACCACTTCAAACGCATCAATGACGATTTCGGTCATCTGGTGGGGGATGGGGTACTGCAGGAGTTCACCGAGGTCATTCGGGGCCGCATCCGGGAAACCGATTTCCTGGCCCGTTGGGGCGGCGAGGAGTTCGTGCTGATCCTGGAGGCCACGAACGTGAGCCAGGCCACAGTGTTGGCCGAGGAACTGCGTGCAGCCATTTACCAGCACCAGTTCCGCATCATCGGTGCCTTGACGGTGAGCATCGGCCTTGCCGAATACCGGCCGGAAGATGGCGCCATGGAGCTGCTGCGTCGGGCCGATCAGTCCCTGTATTTCGCCAAGGTGGAAGGACGCAACCGGGTACATACCGGTTGTACGGTGCAGGATAAGGCCTGAGTAACGCGGCCAAGGTGGCCCGAGGCCGGGACTCCACGCCAAGGGGCCACCGGGGGCCGGGAAGGCCCAGGCAAAAACTCAGAGGTTGAAACGAAAAGTGCGGCGCCGGGGCTGGCCGGTCGGGCCGCGCTTGGTTTTTGTCAGTCCGAGGTTACTGTGGGGGCAGTCGGGCCGAAGTGGTCCAGCAGGTCCTGACGGGTGAGCATGAAAATCTTGGCCTCGCCGCTGGGAGCGTCCACCCAGGTGAAGGGGACATGGGGCCAGGCGTCTTCCACCAGGTCAGCGTTGTGGCCCACTTCGACCATGAGCAGACCGTCGTCGGTCAGGTGGTCAGCCGCACCGGCCAGGATGCGACGTACGACGTCGAGACCATCGGCGCCGGACACCAGTGAAATAGGCGGCTCGTGACGGTATTCGTCTGGAATCACGGTCATGGCCTCTTCCGTCACGTAGGGCGGATTGGAGATGATCAGGTCGTAGATGCGTTTGCCGTGTTCGTCTTCCAGGGCTGAAAAGACGTCGGACTCGATCAATTCGATCTGGGTTTCCAGGTCGTAGTTGGAGACGTTGCGTTCAGCCACTGTCAAGGCGTCAGGAGATAAGTCCACCGCGTCAATGCTGGCATTGGGGAAGGTGTTGGCCATGAGGATGGCCAAACAGCCGGAACCGGTACACAGGTCCAGGGCGGCGCTGACGGTGGTGGGGTCTTCCACCCAGGGTGCCAGGCCGTCCTGCAGCAGTTCGGCAAAGTAGGAACGGGGCACGATGACCCGCTCGTCCACGTAGAACTTGTACTCGCCGAGCCAGGCTTCGTTGATCAGGTAGGCGGCGGGCAAGCGCTTTTCGATGCGGGACTGGAGTAGGGTCAGCACGGTCTTGCGCTCGGCGGTGGTGAGCCGGGCGTCGAGGAAGGGTTCCAGCCGGTCCAGAGGCAGGTGCAGGGCGTGGAGCACCAGCCATACGGCCTCGTCCCAGGCGTTGTCGCAACCGTGGCCGTAGAACAGGCCGGCCTTTTCAAAATGGCTGACAGCCCAGCGCAGCCAGTCGCGGACAGTGATCAGTTCGTCGGTGATGTGGCTGCTCATTTGGTTTCCTCCAGCAGTCCTGCCAGCATGCCTTCGTAGGACCGGGCCAGGGGCTCCAGGTCGGCGACGGCGATGCATTCGTTGAGTTTGTGGATGGTGGCGTTGAGGGGGCCGAACTCGGCCACCTGGGGGCAGATGTCGGCAATGAAGCGACCGTCGGAGGTGCCGCCGGTGGTGGAGATTTCCGGTGTCACGGGCTTGCCTGCTTGGCCGCTGGCGGCTTGAATGGCTTCGGTCATGACGCTGACCAGCTTGCCCTTGGGGGTGAGGAAGGGCTTGCCGCCCAAGGTCCAGGCGATGTCGTATTCCAGGCCGTGCTTGTCGAGAATGGCGTGGATGCGGGCCTGCAGGCCCTCCGCCGTGCTGGCGGTGGAAAAACGCAGGTTGAACAACACTTCCACCGTGCCAGGCACGACGTTGGTGGCGCCAGTGCCGGCGTGAATGTTGGAAATCTGGAAGCTGGTGGGCGGGAAGTATTCGTTGCCTTCATCCCACTTTTCGGCGGCCAGTTCAGCAAGGGCGGGAGCGGCCAGATGGATGGGATTCTTCACCTTTTCGGGGTAGGCCACGTGGCCCTGGATGCCCTTCACGGTGAGCTTGGCGGAAAGGGAACCGCGCCGGCCGTTTTTGATGGTGTCGCCAAATCGGTTGGCGGAGGTGGGTTCGCCGACGATGCAGTAGTCGATGGTTTCGCCGCGGGCCTTGAGGGTATTCACCACGTGCACCGTGCCGTGCAGGGCATCGCCCTCCTCGTCGGAGGTGAGCAGCAGGGCGATGGAGCCGGGGGCGGTCGGGTGGGCGGTGAGGAAGCGTTCGATGCCGACGACAAAGGCAGCCAGGGAGGACTTCATGTCCGCCGCGCCGCGGCCATAGAGCACGCCGTCGCGA
>Ga0318572_10000672_pt1 | contig 13052 bp, 8 predicted proteins | sample GRESIP089b5f20_FD_202528 | JGI IMG/M metagenome (GOLD analysis project Ga0318572, IMG submission 202528) | Tropical soil microbial communities from Luquillo Experimental Forest, Puerto Rico - GRE.SIPMG.089b5f20 | ecosystem: Environmental > Terrestrial > Soil > Tropical forest > Bulk soil...
GCCAGCGAGTGGAGCAGGAACTGGTTGTAATCGGAGGGCTCGAGCACTTTTCCGGCCTGGCTTGTGGCGGGGGCGGCAGTGGGTGCAGCTTCGGACGTCGGAGTTTCTGTCATGCCATCGTTCTCATCGGACGAACCAGTTTAGCTTAAGTCTTCCGGGATATGCAGGTCGGGCAGATCGGTGGCCTGGCCTTGTTCCACCCGGTAAAGCCAAGCCAGTAGCTCGGCAATGGCCACGTAGAGCTTGGGCGGGATGCGTTCGTCCAAATCCACCTGCTGTAGAAGGGTGACCAGTTCCGGGGATTCATGGACATACACGCCGTGTTCCTTGGCGCGATGGATGATTTCCTCGGCGATCAGGCCCCGTCCCTTGGCAACGACCCGGGGTGCGGCATCACCGGGGGTGTAGGCGAGGGCGACGGCCAGGGCCCGTTCGTCCTTGAGGAGCTTGTCACTCATTGCCAGCGGTGGTGGCGGGCAGGTTCCAGACCCTCAGGGAGAGGGGCGGAATGCCGGCGGCTTCCAGAGCGTTGCTGAGGGTTTCCAGGCTTTGTTGCAGATCGGCGGCGCTCGTTGCGTTGGTGGCGTTGACCGCCAGATGCAGGCCCTGGGGGCGCAATTCGAGAACGGCTTCGACCCGGCCGAGGCGGGGCATAGTCAGGGCCAGGCGGGTATTCCAGACATCGTCGGCAGCAGCCTGGCCGTTTTGCCTTTCCGGGGCATCGCGGCGGATTTCCCAATCCATGGTTTGCTGAGGCCAGACTTCGCCATGCCAGGCCATGCGCTGGGTGGCAGCGGCATCCAATTGTTGTTGGACCAGATGGCGCAGTTCGTCGGGCACGGCCTGGGAAGCCAGGTGGCTGGCAGCAGCAGTCTGCTGGTTGGCCGTGGTTTCCTGGCTGCGTTCGCCGCCGAACAACTGGGCCAGCATGGAGACCGGGGTATTTTCCTTTGCGGCCAAGGACTGTACGGTTGCAGGTGATTCCTTCAGGTGTTGGTTCTGGGGTTCTTCCAGCAAGGCTTCGGTGGGTAATTCGCCGGCAATCCATTTCGCCTGGTGGGCTTCGTAGAACATGCCGCTCTGGGTCAGGGCCTTTTCCAGTTGGGGTGCCAGTTGATTGGCGATTTCCCCGGCGTCAGCCGGTGTCGGGAGCAGGGGCTCGCCTCGGTTGAGCAAGGCCGGCTGGGGTGTTTCTCCCTGGGCGGGAAGCAGGTCGCTGATCAACTGGGCTGCAGGACTGAAGGTGGCGTGCTGGTAGGGTTGTTCGCCGAGGCCCGCGAGCGCGGTGTTGTCCGCCAGGCGGGCCATGACCATGCGCGGCGTCTTGTCCACCACCACCAGTTCCAGTGTGTCGCCGGTTTTGGCGCCGGCGGGGAGGGAAAGGGTGATGCTCTTGCCGGCCACCAGAGCCTTGTAGGTGTTCTCGGGCAGGACTTCCTGGATGCTGGCGGAGAACACCTGCCCCTGGCGGAGCTCGGGCAGGTCGGAGGGGATTTCGGCAACGGGCGTTGCCGGGCGCAGGGCTGTGTCGACCTGGGTGCGCAGGTTGACGCCGACGTCGGTGGGAATCAGGCCCATGAGTTCAGTGCCTGGAAGGGAGGGATGCGGGAGGCAGCTTCATCGCCGCCTCCATCCTGCTTAGAGGCCGGCGCCGTAGGCGCGGGCGACTTTCTTGCGAATATTGTTCTGACCGAGGAACTGGCGCAGATGCTCCATCCAGGGCTCGGTGTGACGCCGTACTTCCGCATCGTCCTGAAGAATCTTCTGAATCAGCATGCGCTTGCGGGAGATTTCCTCGGCGGTGAACTGGCTGTTATCGTCCTGGGGCTCCAGAGAGCGCCGCAAGGTGGTAACCGAGTCTTCCAGACTAACGAGGCGATCCCAGTCGTGGGACCGGGCTGCTTCCACCATCAGGGAGGAAAGCTTGCTCATGTCTTCGTAGAGAGAAATCTGATTAGGCATCACGGAGATCATAGTATTTAGGCCGCAGAGCTGGTCTTGGAAACTACTGCTGGATCGTTTGCTATTTCTGCCCAAGCAGTCCGGATTTCGTTCAGAAGACCGGTTACCTCTTCGAGGATGGCCGGGTCATTCTTGAGATTGGCTATGACCAAGCGATGGCTCATGTAGCCGTACAGGGCATCGAGCCGCTCCGCCAACTCACCACCCGCTTGAGGGTCGAGACTGGCGCGCAAGCCGCTGTCGATGATGTTGAGGGCCTGGTCAATCTGTTTGCATTTGTCGGGGATGCGTTTTTCTTCCATGCTGCGCTTGGCGTCTGCCAAGGTCAGCACCGCACCGTCGAACAGCATCATGATCAGCTTGTGGGGGTCGGCACTGGCGACCCCTGTTTCCAGGCCGATCTTGCTGTAGGCGTTGGCGGATTTCGGGTTGGCGAACACGGTGATATCGCTTTCTGCCGTGCAGGCTTACTTGGAAGACGAGGAACTCAGGCTGGCCAACTGCTGCGTCAAATAGCTTGAAGTGGACTGCATCTGGGCAACGGTCGTATCCAGTGCCGTGAACTGGGCGCGGTAGTTGGCTTCCACCTGACTTAGGCGACGGGTCAGTGCATCGCGCTGTGATTCGAGGGACTTGATGGAAGCGTTGATGCTGTCGGTCTTGGCCGCGAACAGACCGGACGTGCTCAGCATGTTGTCCAAGCTGGAGGAAAGCTTGGTGGCAATGCCTTCCACGGTGCTGGTGCTGGAAGTCTTGGCTGAGAACAGGGTCTTGACTGCGGCACTGTTGGTACTCAGGGCAGTCGTCAGTTTCGAAGCGTCGAAGGCCAGGGAGCCATCTTTTTGAACGGATACACCGATGTCGGACAGGCTGCTGATGCTGGAGGTACCGGTATTCACATGGGTGGTGAGCAGGTTGCGCAGAGTGCTTTGCAGACTTCTGGCCCCGGCGTCACCAGTCAATGTGGCCGCTGTCTTGTTGGTGGAGTCATAGGCCGTCAACGTTTTGATCTGCGTATTGAGATCGTTGTAGGCCTTGACGAAGTTGCTGACGGCAGTGCTGATCGCGGTGGTGTCCTGGGCGATGGTCAGCGTAGAGCTGCCAGTGGTGTCGCCCACTTTCAGGGTGACGCCGGTGATCGCATCAGAAATGGTGTTCGATGAACGGTAAAGGTCGATCCCGTTGAGCTGGATGTGGGCATCCTGAGCGACGGTACCGACAGTGAACTCCTTGCCGCTGCCCGTCGCCGCCGCAGGGTCGAAGGACAATTGGGCGAGGCCGGTGTTGTCGGTGGTGGCAACCCCATTTCCATCCATGGTGGTCAGCTTGACGCTGTTGCTGGCCCCAGTGTTGTCGGAGGTGATGGAGAGTTTGTAGCCGGCGCTGCCGACAGATACGAGGCTGGCGGTGACGCCGGCATTGGCTTTGTTAATGGCATCCCGGATATCCGATAGCGACGCATTGGCAGCGACATCGATGGTGACGGGATCCTTCGAACTATTGGTGGTGAAGGTGTTGCCGGTGCTGTCGTAGGTGCCCAGTTCGATTTTCAGTTTGCCGGCGGAGGTCCCGTTGAGAGGATCGCTCATGCTGGCAAAAGTTGCCGATGCCAAGGTCTGGGCCTGGGCTTTGGCGACAACGTTGAGGCTATAACTGCCGGTCTTGGCGGCGGTACTTGCCGTTGCGTTGATAACGCTTGTGTTCGATGAGGTGGCGGTATTGCTGTCGAACAAGGTCGAAGCCGCCAAGGCGTCGGACGTGGTTTGGAAGGAGGCGACAGCGCTCTTCAACGTACCGTAAGCAGTGAGCTTTGCCTGGAAGCTGGCTTCCTTGGTGTTGATCAGGTTGACCGGCTGCTGCTCGATCGCCATCAGCTGCGTAAGCATGCCGCTGAGGTTGAGTCCGGAACCTGTTCCTAGGGATGAGATCGTGGCCATCGTTAAACTCCTGCGCCGTATCCTTGTTCAATTTGATTATCGACCAAGTTGGGCAAATCTGGAGGTCAGAATTAATACCCAATGTTGCCCAACTTAAGCACTATGCGTGCCTAAATCGGGCAATGGGCTAATTTCAGGCCTTCTTCTGAAACAACAGTCCTTGCATTTTCCCGATATTGCGGGAGATGGCCATCATCTCTTCATTTGGAATCTGGCGAATGACTTCACCGGTCTTTTCTTCCACCACCGAGACGATGGTTTTTCCGGTTGAGTTGTCCACCGAGAACTTGAGGCCGGTATTGCTGGAACTCAGCGCTTGCTGCATCTGCTTGGCGATTGCTTCCACAGTGGCATTGCTGGGATCCGAGGTGCCGGTGGCTTGTCCAGAGCCGGTGGCGGTTTTACCGCTACCGAGGATTTTGACAGCCGCAGGCTTGGGTGCGGTCTCGACGATTCCGGTTTGAGCTTGGCCAATGGCATCAGTAGTCATCATAGTTCTCCTGGCCATCAGTTAGTGAAAGACGCGGCAAGACGAACTGCTTGGGTGTCTTGCCGCGCGCTCATTTCACGCTACCTTGATTACTTCAACAGGGACAGCACGTTCTGGCTCAGGGCGTTTGCCTGGGCGAGCATGGCGGTGCCGGCTTGCTGGAGGATCTGGTTGCGGCTCAGAGAAGAGGTTTCCGTTGCGAAGTCGGCGTCCTGGATACGGCTGCGGGAAGCAGACATATTTTCGGAGCTGGCTTGCAGGTTGGCGATGGTGTTCTCGAACCGGGACTGCAGGGCGCCGTAGCGGGCACGTTGGTTATTCACGGCAGCCAGGGCGGAGTCCACAATCGCCAGAGTACGCTGGGCGGAGTCGTAGGTGGACACGTCCATCTTGTCGGCGGATTGCAGTTGGCTGGCCTTGGTACCGGTGGCAGTCAGCAGCTGGGTCGTGGTGCCAGTGACGGAGAAGGACTTGTCGGAGTCCAGTGTGACTTGACCTGTTACCCAGTTGGCGTTGGCAGCGGTCCAGGATGAAGCGCTGGCAGAAGCCGTCAGGGTAGAGGTAGAGCCGGAGGCCGTGGTGGTGCTACCGTCCATGACAGTCTGGTCTTCCATCATGATGTCCTGACCAGTCGCGGAGTTATTAACTATGCGCAGATCGGCGCCGGAGGCATTGGACAGCTTGAGGCCGTACTTGCCGCTGTCGGTCTTGACGATTTCAGCAGTAAAGCCAGTCTTGCCGGACACGTCGTTGAAGGCCTGGGCGGCGGCATTCAGTTGGTCAGCCGTAGTCACGGAAGCGCCAGATACGGAACCGCCGATGGTGAAGGAGACGGTGGTGTAGGAGGCGGGAGCAGCCGTGGGGTTGCTGGTATCGGTGGCCAACAGGAAGGAGTAGCTGCTGCCTTGGGTGAATTCCTTACCGGTAGCGGCAGTGGCGTTGGCGGCGGTAGCGTCGTCGGCACCCAGCACGAACACGGTGGAAGCGCTGGCGGTCACGCCAGTGTTGGCTTGGTTGATGGTGGAGGCGATGCTGGCAGCGGACTGGTTGGCAGAGTACTTGACGTCGTAGCTGCCGGAGCCGCTGGCGATGGTCAGGGTTTCAGCGGCGGCAATCTTGGAGGTGTCAGCAGCGCCGAATTGGGTCAGGTTGACACCGGCGGTGGAGCCGACAGTCAGGTTGCCCAGGGAAGTGTCCTTCTGAGCGGCCAGGGAGCCGATACGGTAGTTACCGTAAGCGCTGGTCTGGAAGTTGCCAGAAGTAGCAGTGATGTTCTGGTTGGCATTGGCGCCGACCTGGAAGGTGGCGTTGCTGAAGGAGCCGTCCAGCAGGTTTTGGCCGTTGAACTGGGTAGTCGTGGAAATCCGTTGCAGTTCTTGGGTCAGCTGTTGAACTTCAGAGTTCAGAGCCAAGCGGTCGCTGGCGGAGTTCGTGGCGTTGGAAGACTGCACGGCCAGTTCGCGAATCCGTTGCAGGATGTCGCCGGAAGTGGACAGGGAGCTTTCAGCCGTTTGCGACAGGGAGATGCCGTCATTGGCGTTCCGTGTGGCTTGATCCAGGCCGCGAATTTGGGAAGTGAAACGTTGGGAAATGGCAAGACCGGCCGCATCGTCCTTGGCGCTGTTGATCCGGTAACCGGAGGACAGGCGTTGCAGGGACTGAGACAGTGCGCTTTGGGACTTGCTCAGGTTCCGTTGAGCGTTCAGTGATGCGATGTTGGTGTTGATGGTCATTGACATTTTCGATCTCCTAATAGATCAAGTAATACCCGAAGCCCTCGCCATGAAGCGGGGAGTTGAGCAATTTCGTGCTCTTGGGGGGGTTATCGGGCTAGGAGAAAAAAACTTTAATGATTTTTCAATGACGCAAACTGGCTAAAAGAAAAAAGCCTGTAGGACCAATGGCCTACAGGCTTTCATCAGGAAATGTAACAAAGCTTATTGCAGCAGCTTCAAGACATTTTGCTGACTTTGGTTGGCTTGTGCCAGCATGGCTGTACCAGCCTGTTGCAGGATCTGGTTCCGAGTGAGGGAGGCCGTTTCCTGGGCAAAGTCCGCATCCTGAATGCGGGAGCGGGAGGCGGACAGATTCTCAGCCGTCGTCTGCAGGTTGCTGATGGTAGTTTCAAAACGTGACTGCAACGCGCCATAACGAGCCCGTTGGCCATTGACGGCAGCCAAGGCAGAGTCCACTACGGAGAGGGTCCGCTGAGCGGAGTCGTAGGTGGAAACGTCCATCTTGCTGGCTGTTTGCAGTTGAGATGCTTGGGTATTGGTTGCTGTGTTGCCGGCCATGAAGTCGGCGTTGGTGGTGCCGGTCACGGAGAAGGACTTGTCGGAATCGAAAACGATCTGGCCGGTGACCCAGGCGCTGGTAGCGCCCGATGCGGCAGCAGCCCAGGTGGTGCCGCCACCGGCAGCGGATAGCGTGGCAGTGGTGGCGCTGGTTGTAGTGGTTGAGCCATCGGTAATGGTCTGGTCTTCCATCACGATGTCGTTGCCGGAGGCCGAGTTGTTCACGATCCGGATGTCCTTGCCCGCTTCATTGCTGAGCTGGATACCGTATTTGTTGTTGTCGGTCTTGACGATGGTGGCAGTGAAACCGGTTTTGCCAGACACATCGTTGAAGGCCTGAACGGCAGAGTTCAGTTCGTCGGGAGAGGTTACCGGACCGGAAGGGGTGGGGCCGCTGACGGAGAAGGAAACCGTGGTGTAGGCCGAAGGGGCCACGCCGTTGGTGGTGTCCGTGGCGAGCAGGAAAGAATAGCTTTGGCCGGTCTTGAATACGGAAGCGCCACCCGTGGTGTTGCCGTCGTCGGCACCCAGGACGAACTTGGTATAGGCCGAGGCGCGCACACCGGTCTGGGCGGCGTTGATGGTGGAGGCCACGCTCTCGGCGCTGTCGCCGGCAGAGTAGGTGACGTTATAGCTGCCGGAGCTGCTGGCGATATGCAGGGTGTCACCCAGGATGTTTGAGGTGTCGACGGCGTTCTGGCCGAACTGGGCGAGCTTGGTGCCGGTAAGGGAGCCGACGGTCAGGTCGCCGGGGCCGTTATCCGTCTGGGCGGAAAAGCCGCCGATCCGGTAGTTGCCGTAGGCATTGGTCTGGAAGTTGCCGGAAGTGGCGACGATGGTCTGGTTGGCGTTGGCGCCAACCTGGAACACGGCAGACATGAAGGAGCCGTCCAGCAGGTTCTGGCCGTTGAACTGGGTCGAGGTGGCAACCCGTTGCAGTTCCTGGGTCAGCTGCTGAACTTCGGCGTTCAGGGCCTGGCGGTCGCTTACCGAGTTGGTGGCGTTGGAGGCTTGCACGGCCAGTTCGCGAATCCGCTGCAGGATGTCGCCGGAAGACTGGAGGGCACCTTCAGCCGTCTGCGACAGGGAAATGCCGTCGTTGGCGTTGCGCTGGGCTTGGTCCAGACCGCGAATCTGGGAAGTAAACCGTTGGGAGATCGCCAGGCCGGCAGCGTCATCCTTGGCGCTGTTGATCCGCATGCCAGAAGAAAGGCGTTGCAGCGCCGTCTGCAAATCCGATTGGGATTTGTTCAGGTTGCGCTGGGCATTGAGTGATGCCATATTGGTGTTGATCACTTGAGGCATGGCTGACTCCTTCAAAATCGGTGGGATAAACAGCCCGGATGACCACGGCACTGTTTATGGACAGCCTCCTTCAGCAACCCCCGTGCCACCCCCTAAAGTTCTCTAAAAAACTGCCGATAAGGCCCTGATGAGGTGTCTTCCGGTCAAGTTTTGCCGGGAATTGCCGCTGCCGGCAGGGGAAGAACGGCAATTTTTGCCATCAGCCCTATTGTTAACAGTGTGTTAATGGAAGATTTTTCGGGGAGTGGGGTTGGTATGTGTCTTGCACACAGCCGTTGAAAATTTCGTGGTCGCCAACGAGAGATGGAGACGACCGTGATTTTTTTCGCAAAAGCCTTCAGTGGAGGGGCTTGTAATGCGGAAAAGGGACATTTTTTGGGTTTAATTTTAAAATGGACCTAAAGTTGTTAACAGATCGGTCGTTAAGGACCGCAGAGGCTGTATTTGTGTCACCAGCTTTTTGAGCGGGTGGCGAACATTTAGATTGACTGGTGCTGACCGGCTGGGTCAGTGGGCTGGTAGGTAGTAAGTACTTATTTCCTAAGGGGATTGCATCATGGCTTCCATCGTATTGGGCATGACGACAGATCAAGTCGCTGCGTTGACCACCACGCAGTTGGCTGCACTAAGCACCAATGACGTAATCTCCTTCAATTCTGCGCAAATTCAAGCGTTTACCAGTGATCAGGTTCAGGCGCTGAGTACCAAGCAGGTTCAAGCGCTGACAACTGGCCAGTTGCAGGCCCTGACGACTTACCAAATTTCGAAGATGGAAACGGCAGATGTGGCCGTTCTCAAAACCAGCCAGATTGCCGCCCTAACCACTGATCAAGTTGCCTTGGGCCTGACGTCCGACCAAGTGGTTTCCTTGAGCACCGGCCAAGTTCAATCCCTGACTACCGGCCAAGTGGCAGCTCTGAGCACCTATCAGGTTTCCAAAATGGAGACCGCTGATATTGCCGCCCTGAAGACCAGCCAAATTGCCGCCCTCAGCACCCAGCAAATCAATGCCGGCCTGACCACCGACCAGCTCGCCGCCCTTAAGACTAGTCAAGTGGCTGCTTTGAGTACCGACCAAATCGCTCTTGGTTTGAGTTCCGACCAATTGGTGACGCTGGGCACGACCCAAGTCCAGGCCCTGACGACTGGACAAGTAGCTGCTTTGACGACGTATCAGATTTCCAAGATGGGTACGGCCGACATTGCTGCTTTGAAGACCAGCCAAATTGCGGCTTTGAGTACGGATCAGGTTTCCTTGGGTTTGACCTCTGATCAAGTTGTGGCACTGAGCACTGGTCAAGTCCAGTCCCTGACTACTGGCCAAGTCGCTGCTTTGACGACTTATCAAGTTTCCAAGATGGAAACTTCCGATGTCGCAGCCCTGAAGACCAGCCAGATTGCGGCTCTAAGCACCCAGCAGATCAATGCCGGCCTGACCACTGATCAAGTGGCCGCGCTCAAGACTAGCCAAGTGGCCGCCTTGAGTACTAGCCAAGTTGCGCAAGGCCTGAGTTCTGACCAAGTAGTGGCGTTGAGCACCAGCCAGTTCCAATCCCTGACGACGGGCCAAGTGGCTGCGCTGACGACATATCAAGTCTCCAAGATGGAGACCACCGATGTTGCTGCCCTGAAGACCAGCCAGATTGCCGCCCTGACCACTGACCAAGTGGCCTTGGGTTTGACGACTGATCAAGTTGTTGCCCTGACAACGGGCCAAGTCCAGTCCCTGACGACTGGTCAAGTGGCCGCACTGTCGACATATCAGGTTTCCAAGATGGAAACCACGGATGTCGCTTCCCTGAAGACCAGCCAAATCGCTGCCCTGAGCACCCAGCAAGTCAATGCCGGCCTGACCACTGATCAGGTGGCCGCGCTTAAGACCAATCAAGTAGCCGCGCTGAGCACTGATCAGGTTGCTCTGGGCCTGAGTTCTGATCAAGTGGTTGCCTTGACCACCGCCCAAGTCCAGTCCCTGAGTACTGGTCAAGTGGCCGCACTGACAACCTACCAAGTCTCCAAGATGGAGACCACCGATGTTGCCGCCCTGAAGACCAATCAAGTGGCCGCGCTGAGTACCGACCAAGTTGCTTTGGGTTTGACGACCGATCAGGTTGGTGCTTTGAGCACCGGTCAGGTTCAAGGAATTACCACCAGCCAAGTTAGCGCCTTGACGACGTATCAGGTTTCCAAGGCCATTACTACGGATGTCGCCGCCTTGAAGACCAATCAGATTGCTGCTCTCAGCACGCAACAAATCAATGCCGGCTTGACTACTGATCAAGTGGCCTCTCTGAAGACCAATCAGATTGCAGCCCTGAGCACGACGCAAATCGCGCAAGGTCTGAGTTCTGACCAGGTGGTGGCTCTGACAACGGCGCAAATCCAGTCTTTGACCACCGGTCAAGTGGCAGCACTGACGACGTACCAAATCTCCAAGATGGAGACCACGGACATCGCTGCCTTCAAGACCAACCAGATCGCCGCCTTGAGCACCGATCAGATTGCTCTGGGCCTGACTTCCGATCAACTGGTTTCCCTGACCACCAATCAGGTCCAGGCCCTGACGACGGGTCAAGTGGCTGCGCTGACAACCTACCAAGTGTCCAAGATGGGCACGACCGACATTGCTGCCCTGAAGACCAGCCAGATTGCTGCGCTGAGTACCGATCAGGTTTCCTTGGGTCTGACGACCGACCAGGTGGTTGCTCTGAGCACCGGTCAAGTTCAGTCCCTGAGTACCAGCCAAGTGGCCGCCTTGACGACTTACCAAGTCTCCAAGATGGAAACGGTTGACGTTGCTGCCCTGAAGACCGGCCAGATTGCTGCCTTGAGCACCCAGCAGATCAACGCTGGCCTCACCACCGACCAAGTGGCCGCCCTCAAGACCAGCCAAGTGGCTGCCCTGAGCACTGACCAGATCGCCTTGGGCCTGAGTTCCGATCAGCTGGTTGCCCTGAGCACTGGTCAGGTTCAGTCCCTGACGACGGGCCAAGTGGCCGCTCTGACGACTTATCAAGTGTCCAAGATGGGCACTTCCGATATCGCCGCCTTGAAGACCAGCCAAATCGTTGCCTTGAGTACCGATCAGGTTTCCCTGGGCCTGACCTCCGATCAGGTCGTTGCCCTGGGCACCGGTCAAGTTCAAGCCCTGACCACTGGTCAAGTGGCTGCCTTGACGACTTACCAAGTCTCCAAGATGGAAACGGTGGATGTTGCCGCCCTGAAGACTGGCCAAATTGCTGCTTTGAGCACCCAGCAAATCAACGCTGGCCTCACCACCGACCAAGTGGCTGCGCTGAAGACCAATCAAGTGGCCGCCCTGAGCACCAACCAGATCGCCCAAGGTCTGAGTTCCGATCAAGTGGTTGCGCTGACGACCGGTCAGATTCAGTCCCTGACCACCGGTCAAGTGGCTGCTTTGAGCACCTACCAAGTCTCGAAGATGGAGACCACGGACGTGGCCGCTCTGAAGAGCAGCCAAGTTACGGCGCTGACCACCGATCAAGTGGCTCTGGGTTTGACGACGGATCAAGTGGTTGCCCTGACAACAGGCCAAGTCCAGTCCCTGACCACCGGTCAAGTGGCCGCATTGAGCACCTACCAAGTTTCCAAGATGGAAACGGTGGACGTGGCTGCGCTGAAGACCGGCCAAGTGGCTGCCCTGAGCACCCAGCAGATCAATGCCGGTCTGACCACCGATCAAGTGGCTGCCCTTAAGACCAACCAAGTCGCTGCCCTGAGCACTGACCAAGTGGCCCTGGGCCTGACTTCTGACCAAGTGGTTGCCCTGAGCACCGGCCAGACTCAAGCGCTGACTACAGGTCAAGTGGCTGCCCTGACGACCTATCAAGTGTCTAAGGCTGAAACTCTGGATGTCTCCGCTCTGAAGACCAATCAAATCGCTGCGCTGAGCACCGACCAGATCGCCTTGGGTCTGACTTCCGACCAAGTAGTTGCCCTGAGCACTGGTCAGGTCCAAGCCCTGACGACTGCCCAGGTAGCGGCATTGTCGACCTACCAAGTTTCCAAGATGGAAACTACGGATGTCGCTTCCCTGAAGACCAGCCAGATCACAGCCCTGAGCACCCAGCAAATCAACGCTGGTCTCACGACCGACCAAGTGGCCTCCCTCAAGACCAGCCAAGTGGCTGCCCTGAGCACCAGCCAAGTCGCCTTGGGCCTGAGTTCCGATCAGATCGTGGCACTCACCAGCACTCAAGTCCAGTCCTTGACCACTGGTCAAGTGGCTGCGCTGACGACTTATCAGCTTTCCAAGATGGGAACCACTGATATTGCTGCGTTGAAGACCAACCAAATCGCTGCACTGAGCACTGATCAAGTGGCTCTAGGGTTGACCTCCGACCAGCTGGTGGCCCTGACGACCGGTCAAGTCCAAGCCCTGACAACTGGCCAAGTCGCTGCCCTGAGCACTTACCAAGTGTCTAAGATGGGTACCACTGACGTGGCTGCTTTGAAGACCAGTCAGATCGCTGCCCTGAGCACTGATCAAATCAGCGCTGGCCTAACTACGGACCAAGTGGTTGCTCTTAAGACCAATCAGGTGGCTGCCTTGAGCACTAGCCAAGTCGCCCTGGGTCTGACTTCCGACCAAGTGGTGGCGCTGAGCACCAGCCAGATCCAGTCTCTGACCACTGGCCAAGTGGCTGCGCTAAGCACCTACCAAGTCTCGAAGATGGAGACCACGGACGTTGCAGCCCTGAAGACCAACCAGATCGCTGCCCTGAGCACCGACCAAGTGGCCTTGGGCTTGACCTCTGATCAACTGGTGGGCCTGAGCACTGGCCAAGTACAAGCCCTAACCACCGGTCAAGTGGCCGCGCTGACGACCTACCAAGTCTCCAAGATGGGAACGACCGACGTTTCCGCCCTGAAGACCAGCCAGGTTGCAGCGCTGAGCACCCAGCAAATCAACGCTGGCCTCACCACCGACCAAGTGGCCGCGCTCAAGACCAGCCAAGTGGCTGCCCTGAGCACCAGTCAGATCGCCCAAGGTCTGAGTTCCGACCAAGTGGTGGCCCTGAGCACCAGCCAGATCCAGTCTCT
>Ga0318572_10000675_pt1 | contig 13031 bp, 8 predicted proteins | sample GRESIP089b5f20_FD_202528 | JGI IMG/M metagenome (GOLD analysis project Ga0318572, IMG submission 202528) | Tropical soil microbial communities from Luquillo Experimental Forest, Puerto Rico - GRE.SIPMG.089b5f20 | ecosystem: Environmental > Terrestrial > Soil > Tropical forest > Bulk soil...
TTCACGACCAAGTTCCAACAGGCCCTGGCCGATGCCCAGAGCATCGCCGTGGGCAACGACCAGCAATTCATCGAACCCCAGCACCTGCTGCTGGCCCTGCTGGAGCAGGACGACGGCGGTACCGTTTCCCTGCTGCAACGGGCTGGCGTCAATGTGCCGCCCCTGAAAACCGCCCTCCAGGGCGCCCTGAAGCGCCTGCCCAAGGTGGAAGGCCACGGCGGTGACGTCACCGTGGGCCGCGACCTGTCCAACTTGCTCAACCTCACGGACAAGGAAGCCCAAAAGCGTGGCGACCAGTTCATTGCCTCCGAAATGTTCCTGCTGGCCCTGGCCGCTGACAAGGGCGAAACCGGCCGCCTGCTCAAGGAACACGGCCTCGCCAAGCCCGCCCTGGAAAAAGCCATTGAAGCCGTGCGTGGCGGCGCCAGCGTGGGCAGCGCCGATGCCGAAAGCCAGAGGGAATCCCTCAAGAAATACTGCCTTGACCTGACCGAGCGGGCCCGCAGCGGCAAGCTCGACCCGGTGATTGGCCGCGACGATGAAATCCGCCGTGCCATCCAAATCCTGCAACGTCGCTCCAAGAACAACCCCGTGCTGATCGGCGAGCCCGGCGTGGGCAAGACCGCCATTGTGGAAGGCCTGGCCCAGCGCATCGTCAATGAAGAAGTGCCGGAAACCCTCAAGGACAAGAAAGTGCTGTCCCTGGACATGGCCGCCCTGCTGGCCGGTGCCAAGTATCGCGGCGAGTTCGAGGAACGCTTGAAAGCCGTGCTCAACGACATCGCCAAGGAAGAAGGCCGGGTCATCCTCTTCATCGACGAAATCCACACAATGGTCGGTGCCGGCAAGGCCGAAGGCGCCATGGACGCGGGCAATATGCTCAAGCCCGCTTTGGCGCGGGGAGAGTTGCACTGCATCGGCGCCACCACCCTGGACGAATACCGCAAGTACGTGGAAAAGGACGCCGCCCTGGAACGCCGCTTCCAGAAGGTGATGGTGGACGAGCCCAGCGTGGAAAGCACCATCGCCATCCTGCGCGGCTTGCAGGAAAAGTACGAACTGCACCACGGCGTGGACATCACCGACCCGGCCATCGTCGCCGCCGCCGAATTGAGCCACCGCTACATCACCGACCGTTTCCTGCCGGACAAGGCTATCGACCTCATCGACGAGGCCGCCGCCAAGATCAAGATGGAAATCGACTCCAAGCCCGAGGTTATGGACAAGTTGGACCGTCGCATGATCCAGCTCAAGATCGAGCGCGAAGCCGTCAAGCGCGAAAAGGACGAAGCCTCCAAGAAGCGCCTCGGTCTGATCGAGGACGAACTGGCCCGCCTGCAAAAGGAATACTCCGACCTGGAAGAAATCTGGAAGGCCGAAAAGGCCCAGGTGCACGGCTCCGCCCACATCAAGGAAGAGATCGACAAGCTCAAGGTGCAAATGGCCGAGTTGCAACGCAAGGGCGCTTTCGACAAACTGGCCGAACTGCAATACGGCAAGCTGCCCCAACTGGAAGCCCAGTTGAAGGCTGCCGAGAAGTCGGGTGACGGCGCCGCCAAGCCCAACAAGCTGCTGCGCACCCAGGTGGGCACCGAAGAAATCGCCGAAGTGGTGAGCCGCGCCACCGGCATTCCCGTCAGCAAGATGATGCAGGGCGAGCGGGAAAAACTGCTCAAGATGGAAGATAAGCTGCACCAGCGCGTGGTGGGGCAGGACGAAGCCGTGCGCCTGGTGTCCGACGCCATCCGCCGTTCCCGCGCCGGCCTGTCCGACGAAAACAAGCCCTACGGCTCCTTCCTCTTCCTCGGCCCCACGGGCGTCGGCAAGACCGAGCTTTGCAAGACCCTGGCCGAGTTCCTGTTCGATGCCGAAGATCACCTGATCCGCATCGACATGAGCGAGTTCATGGAAAAGCACTCCGTCGCCCGCCTCATCGGCGCGCCCCCCGGCTATGTGGGCTATGAAGAAGGCGGCTACCTGACCGAACAAGTGCGGCGCAAGCCTTACTCCGTCATCCTCTTCGACGAAGTGGAAAAGGCCCACCCGGACGTGTTCAATGTGCTGCTGCAAGTGCTGGACGATGGTCGCATGACCGACGGCCAAGGCCGCACCGTGGACTTCAAGAACACCGTGATCGTCATGACCTCCAATCTGGGCAGCCAGATGATCCAGCAAATGGCCGGTGACGATTACCAAGTGGTCAAGCTAGCGGTGATGGGTGAAGTGAAAACCTACTTCCGTCCCGAATTCATCAACCGCATCGACGAAGTGGTGGTGTTCCACAGCCTGGACGAAAAGAACATCGCCTCCATCGCCAAGATTCAACTGGCCTACCTGGAAAAGCGCCTGGGCAAGCTGGACATGGAACTCAAGGTGGAAGAGTCCGCCTTGTTGGAACTGGCCAAAGCCGGTTTCGACCCGGTCTTCGGCGCCCGTCCCCTCAAGCGGGCCATTCAGGAACGGATCGAAAACCCCCTGGCCAAGGCCATCCTCGAAGGCAAGTTCGCTGCCAAGGATGCGATCAAGGTTACGGCCAATCCGGCGGGGATTATTGAGTTCGGACGGACGTGAGTATTGGATGCCCTCTGAATTGAGGAGGGATAACCATTTGGTATTTCATGACAGAATGCCCAGCCAGTTGGTTGGGCATTCTGTTTTTAGAGGGGGGGAAATCGTAGCCTGTCCCCTATTATCGTTCGCTTGATAACACACCTAATTCCATGCCGCGAGACATAAGAACTGCGATTTTCAAAGTTGATCTTTTTGAGCCTACGAACAATAGTGGTTATTCCATTGATACGTTCTATCACTATTCAGATGAATTAACTGAATATCCTCCTGATGTGTTGGAGCAGGAGTTAGGTACTCTGCTTACGGAAGGACACCTGAGGCAGGAAAATGGAAAGACATATTATTGGGCTACTAAGGAAGGAAAAGTCGCTCGACAAAAATACTTTGCCCAAATCGGCATTTTGTCCAAGCCACTAGAAAATCAGCAATCCCATGCTCTAGGTGATCTGATATTGGCGGTCCTTGCCAGTAACCGTGTTGCCCCATTCTCTGGCAGTAACCACATTCCTCTAGATGCCCTGTCAATTTATCTCCACGAGTTTTCAGACGAAGCCATCAAATGCGCCAAGGTAGAACTGGAGGATGCTGGCTTTATAGGTGAAGATGATTTTCTTCACGGAAGGTCTCTCTATCTCACAGGCAGAGGGCTTCAGAAATATAAAACCGACAGTCGTTTTAGGCTAGATTTGGGCGGGACAGAAGGCATACTTTGCTTGATTGAAGCGGTCGAAAAAGATGCTCGTTTCAGTAGGCTTGGTTTTGATCCAGATTTGCAAGAAAACCTAGGGTATCGCTGGTCCGAGATGGAGGCTTGTGCCATTGGAGAAGCATACTTAGCTGCCGTCATAATGCTCGGTAGCATTCTAGAAGGCGCCTTGCTGGCAAAGCTGAGAGAAAATTTCCAAGCAGCTATGACTTCAAGCAAAGCACCAAAGAATAAAACTGGAACAGTCAAATTCTTGGATGACTGGACTCTTATGGAGTACATCATGGTAGCTACCGATTTGAACTATGCGCCCAAGAGCGTAGAAAAGTACTCGCACGAGCTTCGTGATATCAGAAACCTAGTGCACCCACTGAAGCAAGTTAACGAACAGATCATCGTTGATGAATCGCTGTACCGGATATCTAGAGAGGTAGCAGAGACGGTGATTAACGCACTCTCTGCTTAGTAGCAGCCAGCGGGACTGCTAATTTAAAGTCTTAGTCGGTGGAGATTCAATAAAAAGGGCCGGGGAGTCACCACCCCGGCCCCTTTCGTTTTGGTGACGCCGAAAAATTACTTGCTGTTGTACAACCCGAACTTGCCTCCCCGCACCAGATAGATGAAGGGCTTTGGGGCCGCATCCCTGCAGCCGGGGTTACCGCTTTTGGTTTGGGCCGGACGGAACTTGAAGGGGCCAGTGGCGCCGTTGATGTTCACCTTGGGTAGGGCGTTCTTCCGGGTTTCCTGATTGATCTTCTGTATCAGCCCCCGCACAATGCGGGGATGAAAGCTATTTCTCTCCTGTTCTGTTCCTGGGGTTGCCGTGGCGCCTGTTGAGGACATTCTGCGACTGGTAGCCCTGCTACTAGGCTGTGTGTTCGGCTTTTCCTGGATAGTCCTGGGGCTGGCGTCTCGGGAGAGTCTGCGTTATTCCCTGAACTTCTTTGTTGCCAATCTCTGTGTGGCGGTGGGGATTGTGTTGGTGACGCAGCGGGCTTCGGTGACCAATTTCTACACTGCCCAGTTGGCCGACTGGCTCGGTGTGGCCGGGGTGACGGCCTTTGCCTCGGGGGTGCTGCTGTTGAGCGAGGTGCGGACTTCGCCTCTGTGGGTGCGGGTATTGCCGGTGGTGGCCGAGATTGTGCTGACCTTCTGGGTGCCGGCGGACAATAGTTCCTACTTCTACCGGGCGGCGGTATTCAATGTCACTACCGCGCTGACGGCGTTTCTGGCCTTTGAAAGCTGTATGCGTAACGCCGGGGTAGCCGGGGGCTTGTTCATTCGTTCCCTGGCGGCGACCCCGTTCTTGCTGGCCGGCATTTTGTTTGCCATGCGTGGGGTGAAGCTGGCCTTTGATTGGCACGACGGCCAGTTACCCATGGATGCCTACCGTAGTTACGCCAACTTCCTCTGGGGCTATATCGCCGTGCAGGTGGTCGCCAACATTTCCAATGGCGGCATGGTGGTGGCCAAACTGCTCACCCAGATCAAACGCCTCGCGGCCCGTGACAGCCTGACGGGCGCCTTGAATCGGCGGGCACTGATGGAACGGATGGAGGCCTGCATCAAGGTTTTCAAACGCCATGGTCGCCCTTTGTCCTGCACCTTGTTCGACTTGGATCATTTCAAGTCCATCAACGACCAATACAGCCATGAGGCGGGAGATGCGGCCTTGATACATGCTGCCTCGTTGGTGGGGGAACAGTTGCGGGCGGTGGACACCTTGGGGCGCTATGGTGGCGAAGAGTTCGTGGTGGTGATGCCGGATACTTCCTTGGCGGAGGCCCATCAAGTGGTGGAACGCATTCGTGCCGTATTGGAGGCAACGCCCTTCGTTTTTCGCGGAACCGAGATTTCCTTGTCGGCCAGTTTTGGCGTGGCGGCCTTGAGGCCGGACGAGTCCCAGAGCGAATGGCTGCACCGGGTGGATTTGTCCATGTACGAGGCGAAGCGACAGGGGCGTAATTGCGTGGTGGTGTCCGATCTCCAGCTTGTATCGGCCTGAGTCTTTGGTGCGACTCGTCGAGCAATGAAAAAGGGCCGGGGTGTCACCACCCCGGCCCTTTCGTTTGGCTGCGTCTGTTTTACTTGCCGTTGTAGAGCCCGAACTTGCCGCCCTGCACCAGATAGATGAAGGGCTTCTGGTCGGCGTCCCAGCCGCCGGGCTTGCCGCTCTTGGTCTGGGCCGGGCGGAACTTGAAGGGGCCGGTGGCGCCGTTGATGTTCACCTTGGGCAGGGCGTTCTTCAGGGCCTCCCGGTCGGCGCTGACATCGCCGCTGATCTTCACGTCTTTCAGTGCGGCGGCGGCGATGTTGAGGGCATCGTAGGCCTGGGCGGCGAACTGGTTGGGTTCGACGCCGTACTTCTTCTGGTAGGCGGCAACGAAGGCCTTATTGGCGGGGGCGGGGTTGCTGTTGGCCCAGGGGCTGCCGACGAAAGTGCCTTCACCGGCCAGTTTGGAAATCTCGAACAGCTTGGGCGAGTTGAAGCCGTTGCCGCCAATGAAGGGCACCTTGAGGCCTAGGCCCCGGGCTTGCAGCATGATGTTGGCGGCTTCTTCAGCCAGGCAGGAACAAACCACGGCGTCGGGGTTGGTGCTTTTGATCTTGGTCAGTTGGGCCTTGAAGTCCACGTCGCCCTTCACATAGGTTTCGGTGGTGGTGACGGGAATCTTCTGCTCGGCCAGCACCTGCTTGAACACGTCGTAACCGCTCTTGGTGAAGGCGTCGTCGTTGCCGTAGATGACGGCGACGGTTTTGAGCTTGTAGTGCTTGACGGCGCTGGCCACGGTGGTGGGCAGCACGTCGGATTCCATCACCGAGTTGCGGAAGATGTAGGGGCCGATGTCGGTAATGCCGTTGGCGGTGTTGGAGGTGCCGAAGGCCACCACCTTGGCGCCGTTGGCCACGGTGCCGGCGGCGAACATGGAGTTGGACAGGGTGGGGCCGAAGATCATGAGCACCTTGTCCTGGAAGATGAGCTTCTTGAAGACGTTGATGGCCTCTTCCTTCTTGCCCTGTTCGTCCTCAATCACCAGTTGAATCTTGTTGCCGTTGATGCCGCCCTTGGCGTTGATCTCGTCGGCGGCCAGTTGAAATCCGTTGCGAATGGGCACGCCATACTGGGCGCCGCCGCCGGTGAGGGCTTCGGCCACGCCGATCTTGAGGTCGGCGGCCTGGGCGGTGCCCGCCAGCAGACTAGACAGGAACAGAGCGGATGCAAGGGTCCTCATGGGGCTCTCCTTAGAAGCTGTTTTAAAAATTACTGCGCGATCGTGATCCGGGGTTGGGCGGTGCTCACAATCCTCATGGACTTAAGTCCATTCCGGTTGCTGTGCTCCGGCCGCCCCCGGCTGACGACCGCTCGCTATATTTTTCAAGACAGCTTCTTAAAACTTCAGCAGTAACAAGAGTTGGGGGTGGTGTTCGGTCACGCCGTCGTTGCCGAACTTGTTTTTCCAGTATTGGTATTCGATACCGCCGTAGATGCGGCCCGGTTCGCCGAAGGGCTTGCCCAGGTCGAAGCGTATCTGCGGTTGGGTCAGCACCTGGGCCACGGTGCCGGCGCCACGGGAACCGATGAAGTCGATGAAGCCGGTGAATTCGCCATCCACACTGCCAATGCTGAAGGGCAGGGACCAGGCGGGGGTGACTTGGTAGGTGCTGTTGTAATCGGGGCAGCTATTGGTGCCCTTGAAGCAGCCGTGGTCCCAGTAGGACAGCACGTCCACATTGAAAAAGCCCTTGCTCACGGCAAAGTCGAAGGTGACGCCGGCCAGGTAAACCCGGGGTTGGGAGTGAAGCTGGCTGCTCTTGCTGCCGGCGTTGATGCCCGCCGTCAGGCCCACATCCTTGACCGGACCAAAGGCCCAGCTTTGGCCGCTGACCTTGCCCAGGGAAAGGGTGGTGTAGGCCTCGCCGTAGGTTTCCGAGGGGGATTCGCTCTGGCCGGACAGGTTGCGTTCCTGGTTGCCGGACTTGAGGATGTCCACGAAGGCGAAGTTGCGGCCCAGGCTGTAGCCGCTGGCGTGTTGCAGGGTGATGATCTGCTTGCTCACGTCCTGGCCGTTGAAGGGCTCCCGGTAGTGGTCGCTTTGCAGGTACTGGATTTCGTTGCTGACCCAGTCCAGAGCCAGGGCAGGCGTGGCCGTGGTCAAGGCCGCCAGGGTGGCGAGGAACAGCAGGCGATGCAGGAGAGACATGGCAAGACTCCTGAAAGGAAAGGGCGCACCAGCCCGTGGGGACTGGTGCGCGGCAGGCATTACACGCCCTGCTTGAGGCTGGCTTCGATGAAGGGATCCAGGTCGCCGTCCAGTACCTTTTGGGTGGCGGAGATTTCCACGCCGGTGCGCAGGTCCTTGATGCGGGAGTTGTCCAGCACGTAGGAACGGATCTGGTGGCCCCAGCCCACGTCGGTCTTGCCGGCTTCCAGCTTGTCGGCCTCGGCCTGGCGCTTGCGCAGCTCCAGTTCGTACAGGCGCGACTTCAGCATGGCCATGGCTTCGGCCCGGTTGCGGTGCTGGGAACGGTCGTTCTGGCACTGCACGACGATGCCGGTGGGAGCGTGGGTAATCCGGATGGCGGAGTCGGTCTTGTTGATGTGCTGACCGCCGGCGCCGGAGGCGCGGAAGGTGTCCACCCGCAGGTCCGCCGGGTTGATTTCCACCTCGATGGAGTCGTCGATTTCCGGGTACACGTACAAGCTGGCGAAGCTGGTGTGGCGACCGCCGGAGGAGTCGAAGGGGCTCTTGCGCACCAGGCGGTGCACGCCGGTTTCCGTGCGCAGGAAGCCGTAGGCGTAGTCGCCTTCCACCTTGAGGGAGGCAGAGCGGATGCCCGCCACGTCGCCGTCGGTCTGTTCCAGCAGTTCGGTCTTGAAGCCCTTGCGTTCGCAGTACTTGAGGTACTGGCGCAGCAGCATGCCGGCCCAGTCGCAGGCCTCGGTGCCGCCGGCGCCGGCCTGGATGTCGATGAAGCAGTTGTTGGGGTCGGCCGGGTTGGCGAACATGCGGCGGAATTCCAGGCCCGCCACTTCGGCTTCCACAGTTTGCAGGTCGGCGTCCACGGCTTCCAGAGTGTCGAAGTCGCCTTCTTCCTTGGCCATGTCGAACAGTTCGCGAGCGTCGGTGACCTGCTGCTTGACGTTTTGCAGGGTCAGCACCACGGCTTCGAGGGATTTCTTTTCCTTACCGAGAGCTTGGGCTTTCTCGGCGTCGTTCCAGATCGCCGGGTCTTCCATCTCCCGGTTGAGTTCGGTCAGCTTTTCTTCTTTGACATCGAAGTCAAAGATACCTCCGAAGGTCGTCACCGCGCTTGTCCAGGTCGGTGAGGTGGTTTTCGATGGCGTTGATGCGTTCTGCTTCCATTTTTCTGTCCGCCTGAAGAATAAAACGCGAAATTATACCGGCCCCGCCTCTTTCCCGGCCCGTTTCTCCCCGGTTCAGCCCCTTAACCCTACTCGCCGTGCCGGCACAAAGTTGGTGCCCTCCAACCCTATGGCTTTGGTCAGACGCACAGGGATAGCGCAATACCTGTGACGCTTAGTCTGGAATCGGCTGGTTTTAGGGGAAGGCGCAAATGTTGCTAGAAAGTGACTAACACCGCGAATTGCGAGAAAATACCCGGTTCCTTCGGATTTACATGATGCTCATGGAAAACTTCGCCTGTGACGACACCCCGCTGGCCCGCACCTGGATGGCGGCCGAGCTGCGGTTGAATCCCGCGCGGGTGCTCCAGACCCTGGTGAACAACCTGGACGGGATGATCTTCCGCTGCCAGATGGACCGCCACTGGACCATGCTGTTCGTCAGTAGCGGCTGCTACCAACTCACCGGCTACACCCCGGAGGCCCTGGTGCTGAACCGGGAAACCTCCTACGAAGACATTACCCACCCCGACGACCGGGTGCGGGTGCGGCAGCAAGTGGCCGCCGCCATCGCCGCCCATCGCCGCTACCGGGTGGAATACCGCATCACCCGGGCCGACGGTAGCGTCGGCTGGGTGGCAGAGCGGGGCGCCCAGGTCACCGACGAAACCGGGGCCGTGGTGCTGGAAGGCTTTGTCGAGGACATTACCGAGCAGATCCAGGCCCAGCACAACCTGGCTTCCGCCGAGGCCCGCTACCGCAGCATCTTCGAGAATTCCAGCGAAGGTATCTTCCAGACCACCGCCGACGGCCACTACCTCAACGCCAACCCGGCCCTGGCCCGCATCTACGGCTTCGACACGCCGGCCGAGTTGGTCACCGCCCTGCAGAACATCGGTTCCCAGCTTTACGTGGACACCAACAGCCGCAAGCGCTTCCAGCAGATCATGGCCGAGAAGGGCTATGTCCAGGGTTTCGAGGCCCAGGTGCGGCGCCAGGACGGCACGGTGATCTGGATTGCCGAGAACGCCCGGGCCGTGCATGGTCCCGACGGCGCTTTCCTCTACTACGAGGGCACGGTCCAGGACATCACCGAAACCAAGCACTACCAGGAACAACTGGAACACCAGGCCAGCCACGACCTGCTGACGGGCTTGCCCAACCGCACCCTGTTCACCGACCGGCTCAAGCAGGCCATCAGCCAGGCGGACCGCAACGGCTATTTCGCCTGCGTGGCCTTCATCGACCTGGACAACTTCAAGTACATCAACGACAGCCTGGGCCACAAGGCCGGCGACGAATTGCTGGTGGAAATCGCCCTGCGCCTGCAAGGCGCCCTGCGCGGCGGCGACACCGTGGCCCGCTACGGCGGCGACGAGTTCGTGCTGCTGCTCAACAACCATTACCAGGTCAGTTCCGTGGTCAAGGTGATCAATCGGGTGCTGGCGGAAATCCAACGCCCCTTGATGCTGGGAGGCCAGGAGTTGTGCGTTACCTGCAGCATCGGCCTCAGCCTTTATCCTTCCGACGGCGGCGACCCGCAGTCCCTGATCCAGCACGCTGACGCGGCCATGTATCTGGCCAAGGAAAGCGGCCGCAACAACTACCAGTTCTTCACCCGCCGCCTCAACGAGATGGCCGTGGAGCGGGTGAGCCTGGAAGGCAGCTTGCGCAAGGCGTTGGAACGGGGCGAACTGCAGGTCTTCTACCAACCCAAGGTGGACAGCGCCGGTTATCCCCTCGGTGTCGAGGCCCTGCTGCGCTGGTTCAGCGCCGAGCACGGCACGGTAACGCCGGACCGCTTCATCGGTCTGGCGGAGGACACGGGCCTGATCGAGCCCATCACCGAATTCGTTCTGCGCACCGCTTGCCAGCAGGCCGTAGCCTGGCGGGTGGCGGGCCAACCGGCCATGCAGATCGCCGTCAATCTGTCGGCCCGTTCCCTTAAGCAGCACGATCTGGTGGAGCGGGTCATGGCCATTCTGGATGAAACCGGCCTACCGCCGGAATACCTGGAACTGGAACTGACCGAGAGCATGTTGATCGACGACATCGACCGCTCCATCCAGGTTATGACGGCGCTCAAGTCCAAGGGCATCCGCCTCGCCATCGACGATTTCGGTACGGGCTACTCGTCCCTCAGCTACCTGCAACGCTTCCCGGTGGATGTGCTCAAGATCGACCGCACCTTCGTTCGCAACCTGGAACTGCACCCCTCGGAAACGGACATCACCAAACTCATCATCCTGCTAGGCCATAGCCTGGGCCTCAAGGTGGTGGCCGAAGGGGTGGAAACCGAGAACCAGCGGGAACACCTGGAAGCCCTGGGCTGCGACGAATTCCAGGGCTACCTGTTCTCCAAGCCCATGGGCGCGGGGGAACTGGCCCGCTACTACCTCTCCCGTTATTTCTGACGGGTATTTCCTACGGTAAGACTGTCGACCAGCGGCGTGTTGCCGCCGGTCGATGAGGCGTTGTTGTCGCTAAGGACGGATAGGTTTTGACGGGACCGTCAGTGCAGCAACTGCCGCAGCATTTCCAGCATCTGGTCGATGTGGTCCCGATTCACGTTGAGGGCCGGCATGAAGCGGATCAGGTTGGGCCGCGGAGCATTGAGCAGCAAACCTTCCGGCGCCAGGTTGCGCGCCGCTTCCACCAGGGCCGGGCCCCGTTCGTCGGCCAGGATGAAGGCCCGCAGCAGGCCGTTGCCCCGCTCACCTTCATGGCCGGTTTCTTCCGCCAGTTGTTGTAGCCCCGCCGACAGGTAGTCGCCGTTGGCCTTCACCCGGTCGAGGAAACCCGGCGCCACCACCGTTTCCAGCACCGCTAGGCCCACCGCTGTCATCAAGGGGTTGCCGTTGTAGGTGCCGCCCTGGTCGCCGGCCTCGAAGCAACACACCGCTTCCGTCGCCAGCAGGGCCGCAAGCGGCACGCCGCCGCCGATGCCCTTGCCCAGGGTCATGATGTCCGGCGTGATGCCGGCCAGTTCATGGGCGAACAGGGTGCCGCACCGGCCCACGCCGGTCTGCACTTCATCCACGATCAGCAGCACGCCCGTCTCCTGGGTGAGCCGGCGCAGGGCCTGGAGAAAAGCCGGGTTGGCGGGAATCACGCCGCCTTCGCCCTGGACGGGTTCCAGCATCACGGCGGCGGTCTGGGGTGTGATCAGGGCCTCCACCGACTCCAGGTCGTTGAGCCGGGCCTTGGGAAAGCCCGGCACCTGGGGCGCGAAGAGCTTGTCCCAGCCCGGCTTGCCCGAGGCCGACATGGTGGCGATGGTGCGGCCATGGAAACTGTTTTCGAAGGTGATGATCTCGAAAGCCCCTTCGCGGAATTTACGGCCCCACTTGCGGGCCAGCTTGATGGCGCCTTCGTTGGCTTCCGCGCCGGTGCTGGCGAAGAACACCCGATCGAAACAGGAATGATCGGTCAGCAGCTTGGCCAGCTTGGCCGAGGGCTCATTGAAAAAGGCCGGGCTGGGGTTGATGAGTTTTGCCGATTGCTGAGCTAGGGCCTGCTGGATTTGCGGCGGGCAGTGGCCCAGGCAATTCACCGCCCAGCCCTGGACAAAGTCCAGGTAGCGCTTGCCCTGATGGTCGGTCAGCCAGTCGCCGCGACCTTCAACAAAGTGCAGGTCGGGGCGGCTGGTAATCCACATTAGGGCTTCGGTGGCGGGCAGGGCGGTGGTCATGGCAAAACTCCTGGAACGAGGGAATGAAGAGGGCAGCAAAAAACAAAAAGGCAATAAAAAAGCCACGGATAACCGTGGCCTTTTACGAAATATTCGTTGCGGTATGAAGTCGCTGAGGGTGAATCCTTGGGTGAGTCTTGATGGGCACTCATCCCCTCGCTACATCCTTTTCCCCGCAGGGCGGCACGGCTCCCGGTGAGGGGAGGCGACGTCGGCATCGGCGCAGGGAGGTGGGGACGAGGGCTTGCATGGCTGGCAGTGTGCCATGAAATCGGCACCGTAGCATTCCACTGCTACCCACGCCGTTGGGGACCGTTACAGAATGGCCTCGCCCCAAAGAGGGCGCACCCCCAAATCCCAACAGAGACCCACAAGATCAATATTCCGAGGAGACCTTCATGGCTGCAAAAAAGATTCTCATGCTGGTTGGCGATTACGCCGAAGACTACGAAACCATGGTGCCCTTCCAGGCCCTGCTGATGGTGGGCCACACGGTCCATGCCGTCTGCCCAGGCAAGAAGGCGGGCCAGCAGATACGCACCGCCATTCACGACTTCGAGGGCGACCAGACTTATAGCGAAAAGCCCGGCCACAACTTCACTCTCAATGCCGATTTTGCCGAGGTGAAGGCCGCCGACTACGACGCCCTACTGATTCCCGGTGGCCGCGCCCCCGAGTACCTGCGGCTGAACACCGAG
>Ga0318572_10000679_pt1 | contig 12960 bp, 5 predicted proteins | sample GRESIP089b5f20_FD_202528 | JGI IMG/M metagenome (GOLD analysis project Ga0318572, IMG submission 202528) | Tropical soil microbial communities from Luquillo Experimental Forest, Puerto Rico - GRE.SIPMG.089b5f20 | ecosystem: Environmental > Terrestrial > Soil > Tropical forest > Bulk soil...
AAGCTTGTGGTACACACGCGCAAGAGCCATATGCGGTTCAGCGTACGCGGCATCGAGCTGTGCAGCCTGTTTGAGCTCGGCCACGGCATCCTCGAGCCGATTGCCGTCTTCGAGGACAGTTCCCAGCTGAAAGTGCGCCTGCGGCAGCGCGGCATCGAGGCGGATGGCTTCACGCAAATGCGCTTCGGCGTCAGCGTCCTCATTGAGAAATTGCTCGGTGATGGCAAGGTTCAGGTAGGGCCACGGCGAAGGATGCGCTGCAGACCGATCGAGCTCGATTGCCTTTCTAAAGCTTTCAACAGCCTGCGCGTTTTGATTCTGGTAGTAGTACACGAGGCCGAGGTTGTCGTACGCGCGCGCCATGGTGGGATCGAGCGCGATGGCCTGCTGAAATCGGCGCAGAGCAGAGGGGTAAAGATGTCCGTCGTAGTCGATCCGGCCAAGCCAGTAGACGTAGAGCGCATTGGCTGGATCAGCAGCGGCAAGCTTCTCCAACTGCTGCCGAGCCCAATCGGTGTGCTTGATGGAGACATAGGCCATGGCCAGCGAAAATTGAAGCTTTGCATCGAGTGGCACGATAGCGTTGGACTTGTTCCATGCGACGGCAGCGCTCATGGCATCGTGATTCTCGAGATAGATACTGCCGATCCACGCAAGCAGCGCAGCAGCACGGCGCGAGTGAGGATTGAGATTGATCTCGTCGAGAAGAAGGCGCTCTGCCGTAGCATAGTCGTGCACATCGACGGCGTGTTGCACGCGCTCAATGAAGGCCGGCTCAAGTCCCGACGGAGCGGCGGACGACTGCTGCACCGGCAACTCACCGGCGGTCACCTGGGTGCTGCCGAAGACCGACGGCTGGGACGAAGCCGCCAATGCAACAGATAACAGCAGCTTTGCACCAGTGGCTGGATTCATGGAGAAAAGTGTAATGGAGGCACGCAGCAAACGGACAGCTTTCGGCACGCTTGCACTGGGGTTGGCCTTCTTCGCTGCCACAGCGCTTTGTGCGCAGCCTCGCTCTTCCGCGTACGACAGGCAGCTACTTGCAATCCAGCAGAAGATTGAAGCGGGCGACCTGAGCGGAGCGCGCGACCTGCTGCATGCCGCGCAGACGAATTATCCCAATGATGGCGGGATCGAGAACCTGCTCGGCATAATCGAGATTCAACAGGGACACACTGCGGCTGCGCACAATGCATTTCGTGCAGCAGTGAGGCACAGCCCACGGCTGGAAAGCGCACTGATGAATCTGAGCCGCATCGAGATGCAGTCTGCGGAGACAGACAAAGCAGCGCGTACAGAGGCGCAGAGGCTGAGTGAGCGAGTGCTGGCGCTCGAGCCGAACAACGACGAAGCGCGATATCAACTGGCAAGCATCGACGTGTGGAACGGGCAGTACCGTGAGGCGCTTGCGCAAGAGGCGCGGCTGAGCACGCACACGCGGAGCCAGCCGCAGGTGCAGGCGCTTGCGTGTGCGGCGGAAGCGAATCTGGGAACGCGCGCAGCGATGGAGCAGGCCGCTGAAGCGCTCGCGACGAACACGGCGTTGACGGAGGCGGATGCAGAGATGTGCCTGGACGGCTTGCGCAAGGCGCATCGTGCGGACCTCATCGACACGCTGTATTCCGCCGCTGCTGCGCGGCAAGCGCTCTCGCAGCGAGGCCAGCGCACGCTGGGATTGGCCAAGGAGGCTGAGGGCAAGTTCACGGATGCGCGTGCAACGCTCGAAACTGCCTTCGCTTCTTCGCAGGGTAAGGACGTCACAGTGCTGATCGACTTGGCGCGCGTGGCCGAAGCCGCAGGAGACCACAACGGCGCGCTGGGATATCTTGCGCATGCGCGCGATCTGCGACCAGATGATGCCGAACTGCCGTATGAGTTTGGCGTGATCTGCCTGCGCATTGGATTGTTTGGCGAAGCGCGCAAAGCCTTCACGGAGGCGGTGCGACTGGTGCCGGAGAACGCTGCGTACAACTACGGACTGGGCACGGTGATCTCATTCTCGCAGGACCCCTCGCAAGCGCTTCCCTACTTGGAAAAGTTTCGTACGCTCAGGCCGGCAGACCCTGCTGGGCTACTCGCGCTCGGCGTGACGAATTTTCGTGCGAAGGACTATGAAGCTGCCGCGCGCTGGCTGCAACAGGCTGCGGATGCAAAGACAACGGCAGCCGACGCGCACTACTACCTGGGCCGCATCGCACGACAGGAGAACCGTACTGCAGATGCAATTGCAGAACTGAAGCAAGCGCTGTCGCTCGATCCGAACCGCGCCGACGTTCTCGCGGAGCTGGGGCAGATGGCCGTGTTGATGCGCAACTTTGCGGAGGCCGAAGCCGACCTGACGCACGCGCTAAGGATTGAGCCGGACAACTACGCCGCAAACTTCGGGCTGCTGCAACTCTACGCACGCACAAGCGACAACCGGCGTGAGCAGCAGCAAAAACGCTTTGACGAGATCAAGGACAAGAAGGAAGAACGCGATGCGCAGATGATGCGTTCGATTGAAATTCGACGAGATGACAGCGCGGCTTCACCGACCGAAGCCAACAAACCTTAACAGCGAGACAGAACCGATGTCAGCACTTGACGGAGATGAACGATGAAGCAAAAGACCAGTAGCAGCAGGTGGATGCGATCCCTGTGGTTAGCGGGCGTTGCGGTTCTCACACTATGTCCTGCATGGACGAGCAGCCTGGCCCAGGGAACGAGCGTGGCCGGACGGTGGTTCGCCACAGGAAGAATGCTCCACAATGGAGAGCAGGAAAAAGCAATCCTCGACATCAAACAGGACGGCACGCAGTTGACCGGCAACGTGCGTGGACTGGGCTACACCTTCCCGATCAAGGGCACCGTGCAAGGCGCGCATTTCGAACTGTTCGGTGCAGACTGGAACGACAAGAAGCCATTCCTGACCGGTGATCTTGTGGACGGCAAGCTGGTAGGCCTACAGTGGAACAACAAGTTCGAAGCGCGGCCGGTGACGCCTGCTGACGAGTTCCCAAAGCTGCCGTACATTGAGCCGCCGGCGCTTCACACTGTGCCCTACAACGGCCTCGCAAAGACGCCCCCGATGGGATGGAACAGCTGGAATCTTTTCGCCGACCGCGTGGATGACCAGACGGTGCGCACCATGGCCGATGCAATGGTGACGAGCGGCATGCGCGATGCAGGGTACATCTACGTGAACATCGATGACACGTGGGAAGGACTGCGCGATGAGCACGGCGTGTTGCACACAAACTCGAAGTTTCCGGACATGAAAGCGCTGGCCGATTATGTGCACTCCAAAGGGTTGAAGATCGGCATTTACTCTTCGCCGGGGCCGCGTACGTGCGGCAGTTACCCCGCAAGCTACGGCTTCGAGGAGCAGGACGCAAAGATGTTCGCCGAGTGGGGCATCGACTACCTGAAGTACGACTGGTGCAGCGCCGCGACGATCTATTCCAATGACAAACTGCAGCCGGTCTATCAGAAGATGGGCGACGCACTTGCGGCAACAGGCCGCCCGATTGTCTACAGCCTGTGCGAGTACGGGCTGGGTAGCGTGGAGAAGTGGGGCCCCGCAGTTGGCGGCAACCTGTGGCGAACTACAGACGATATCCGCGATGAGTGGGGCAGCATGATCTTCAACATCGAGAAGCAGGTGCCAACCGCTCCCTATGCAGGCCCCGGGCACTGGAACGACCCTGACATGCTGGAGATCGGCAATGGCCACATGACAGCCGATGAGTATCGCACGCACATGGGTCTCTGGGCTCTCACAGCTGCGCCGCTGCTGGCAGGCAACGACATCCGTACGATGACCGAAGAAACAAAGTCGATCCTGCTGAACAAGGAAGTGATCGCGGTCAATCAGGATCTACTAGGCAAGCAGGCCTCGCCAACAAGGAAGGGCGATATTGAAACATGGATCAAGCCACTCGCGGATGGCGGTGTCGCGGTAGGCGTAGTGAACTTTGGCGCAGCGGAGGCAAAGGCCACAATCCGCGCGGCAGATCTTAACCTGGCTGGTTCAGTCAAGAGTGCCCGCGACCTCTGGGCGCACAAAGACGTCCAGTTCGCCAACGATGCCTACTCTGCAGCCGTCCCGTCGCACGGCATTCTCATGCTGCGCGTGGCAGCCAGATAACCTGCGACTGGTAGAGCGCTGTACGTAGCACGACGAACGCGCGGGCATTGCGGAAACCATATCGGCTGCCGCACTGCCCGCGCACTTTTCTAGAACGAGATCGTCTGCTGCAGCGGCAGATCCAGCGAAGAGCCGCCTACACGCACAACATAGTTTCCGGGGACGAGCTTCCACGAATCCGAAGCCTCGTCATACACCGTCAACCGATCCTGGCTCACCGGCACTGAAACCTGCTTCGATTCGCCTGGTGCAAGCTCCACGCGCGCCCAGCCAACCAACCGCTTCGGCGGCTCGCCCGCAGCATCCGGCAGCGAGGCATACACCTGCGCAATTTCTGTACCGGCGCGCTTGCCCGTGTTCTTCACGCTGAACGAGACAGTCGTCGTGTCGCCCGCCTTTACCGTGACCCCCGAGTAAGCATACGTCGTGTACGACAAGCCGAAGCCGAACGGGAAGAGCACTGCTTTCTTCTCCGCGTCATACCACTTGTAGCCCACCTTCAGGCCTTCGTCATAGTAGGTCTGGAACGCCGGTAGCCCCTTCGCCATCATCGCCATAATGTTCGAAATGTCCGCGCCCGGCGCATCGAATCGCATCTCCGACTCGGGCGGTGGCATCACCAGCTTCGGATGAGGAAGATCGGCATCGCTCTTCGGGAACGTGATCGCCAGTTTGCCAGTTGGATTCACTGCGCCCGTCAGAATATTCGCCAGCGCCTCAGCACCGCGAATGCCCGGATACCACGCCTCCACGACGCCAGCAACCTTGTCGATCCACGGCATCGTCGCCGGACTTCCCGTCTCCAGAACGACCACGGTCTTCGCGTTCGCAGCGGCCACCGTCTCAATCAGCTTGTTCTGTTCCGCCGCCAGGTCCAGCGTCATCAGGTCGAATCCCTCTGACTCCCACTGATACCCGAAGACGATCGCCACATCCGCCGACTTCGCAGCAGCCGCAGCAGCCTGCAGATCATCGCCGGCAACGTAGGTCACCTTCACCGCCGGCAGCTTTGCCTGCAGCGCGCGCAAAGGCGAGCTGGGCATCCACGCCGGACGCAGAAACGCCGACATCGGGTTCTTACCCGGAGGCGGTGGCGGAACCGGCGTTCCCCCCGGAGGATCCACCTGCGCAGAGCCTCCGCCCGTCAGTACGCCTACATCCGCGTGCCCGCCGATCAACACAACCGAGTGCACCGCTCCCAGCGGCAACACGCCGTGCTCATTCTTCAGCAGCACAATGCTGCGCTCAGCCAGCTTCTGTGCCGTCGCATATCCCTTCTCCACATCCGGCACCTGCTTCCGCACTGGATGGTCGAATAAGCCTGAAGCAAAAATCGCACGCAGAATGCGGTGTACATGATCGTTGATCTCGTCCTGCGAAACCTCCCCACTCTCTACAGCCTTCTTCAGCACGTCGCCAAAGAAGACGCTGCCCGGCTGTTCCTGGTCCAGCCCCGCATGTGAGGCCTTCACTCCAGAGTGCGTGCCGCCCCAGTCTGAGAGCACAAATCCCTTGAAGTGAAAATCCTTCTTCAGAACGTCCGTTAGCAGATAGCTGTTCTCGCAGGCAAAGTCGCCATTCACGCGGTTATACGAGCACATCACGCCTCCCGCATCAGAGATGCCCAGCGCAATCTCAAACGCGCGCAGGTCCGTCTCGCGCATCGCCCGCTTGTCGATGTTCGCGTTCACCGCATTGCGGCCGCTCTCCTGGTCATTCACCGCATAGTGCTTCAGGTCGCCGATGATGTACTGCGACTGCACGCCCTTCGCAAAGTTGCCCGCAAGCGTGCCCGCAAGCAGCGGATCCTCGCCCTGATATTCAAATGTGCGTCCATTACGCGGCTCGCGCGGCATATTCACACCGCCGCCCAGCGTCATGCTGTAGCCCTGGTCGCGCAGCTCGCGCCCAATCAGCGCGCCATACTCAAACGCCGCATCCGCATCCCATGACGAAGCCGCCGCCAGGTTGTTCGGCAACGCAGTGGAGTAGCGTCCCGCGGCCTGCCCGCGTGTCACGCCATACGCCGAGTCGGCCATTTGAATCGCCGGAATCCCCAGCCGCGGAATCGCATTGGAGTAACCCGCGCCACCATTCGACGCGCTCGGGGCGTCTGAGAAGAATGGCATCCCCTGCCCGTGCAGCAGAGAGATCTTCTCGTCCAGCGTCATCTCCTTGATCACCAGGTCCGCCCGCACATCAGGCGACAAGCTGGCATCAGACCATGCGTAGTGCTTCGGCTGCTGCATACCCGGGAACTGGGCGAACGCGTACATCCCGGCAAAGAAAACGGCCGCCAGTGCGACCGAACTCAGTACTCGTCTTCTCATAAACCCATTGGCCTCTCTAAATTGTTGGTGTGTACATCCGACATGTTTTTTCAAGCGCAGGAATTCTAGAGCATCTCGCATGACGCTTGCGATGCAATGTCAAAAAATCCTTCTGATGCGGCCAATCCTTCAAGTCAATCAGGCGGCTCACGTACCACTCACGCCAGCAGCGCAAACAGGCTCCCGCGCTCACGGCAATGAGCGCTCTCCCCGGCAGCAGCGACCCGTGTGAAGCTCAACAGAGTCCGAGCAGAAAATCCACTCAATGTAGACCGGCCCCGCAGAGTGTGTACTCTGCGGGGCCGGTCTTCAAAACGTGCTCTGTGGTCACTCCCGCACAATCGCTGGCTTCGACAGCAAAACACCCAACGCGCAGCTCGCCATGCGAGCCAGTTCGCCATCGGCGCGGCTCGTGAGCACAATGGGCACCTTCGCACCAACAACCACGCCAGCAGCCAACGCACCCGCCAGATACTGCAGCTCCTTGAACAGGATGTTCCCCGCCTCGAGATTCGGAACCATCAGCAGGTCCACGTCGCCCGACACACGCGAGCTGATCTTTTTGATCTTCGCGGCGTCACTCGAGATCGCATTGTCAAAGGCCAGCGGACCGTCCACAATTGCGCCCGTAATCTGGCCACGGTCCACCATCTTGCAAAGCGCCGCCGCCTCCAGCGTCGAAGGAATCGCAGGATTGACCGACTCGACCGCCGACAGAATCGCCACCTTCGGATGCGGCACCTCGAGCTTCACCATCGCGTCAATCGCATTCTGCAGGATGCTGATCTTCGTCTCCAGGTCCGGCTGAATATTGATTGCGGCATCGGTCACAAACAGCGTCTTGTGATACATCGGAACGTCCAGCGCAAAGATATGGCTGATCCTCCGGCCGACGCGCATCCCGCCCTCGCGTGACACCACCGCACTCATCAGCTCGTCCGTGTGCAGCGATCCCTTCATCAGCATCTCCACTTCGCCGATGCGGGCCAGTTCCACACCCTTCACCGCCGCCGTGCGGCTGTCGCCGACGTCCACAATGCGCACGCCTTCCAGGTCAAGCTTCAGCGTCTTGGCCACGTCGCGAATCTTCTCTTCCGCGCCCACCAGCACCGGCAAAATCAACTTGTCTTTATAGGCCTGAATCGCACCGCCAAGCGACACCTCATCGCACGGCCACACGATCGCCGTCCGCACCGCAGGCCGAGCCGTCGCGCGCGCAATCAGTTCCTGGTAGCGCCTGTAAGGATTCTTGATGATCACCTGCGGCACTGGCAGCGTGGACCAGCGCCGCTTTTCCGCTGGCGCAATCACCTTCGCCGTCCCCGTAAAGATGGAGACACCCTTTCCATCGTGCGCCTCGCAATCGAAGTTGATGACCTTCGTAGCCTCTTCCTTCGACGTCACTTCCACCTTAACGATGATGTGATCGCCGGTACGGATCCGATTGTGAAACTCGAGATTGATACTCGTCAGCGTCACACCCGGCCCGGGAATGTTCATACTGAAGAGCCCAGAGACGAGCGACGCACACCACATGTTCGGCCCCGTCGGCGGAATCCCGCCCGCGCGCTGAATCAACTCCTCCTGATTCAAAACCGAGTTGAAGCCGGAGATCGACGCAAACGCCATCGCGTCATCCGTAGTCAGCACGTGCTCCGTATGGGCCGAATCGCCCACCGCGACCTCATCAAACGTCTTGCTCTCAATAAATCCGAGATTCATAAAGCCTCTAGTCCTCCAGAAACACCACCCCACAAACAGGCGTACTCCAAGCCTAACCTCCGAGCCTACGGCGCGGGAAGCACCTGTGACGTGACAGCAATCACGGCTGCAGACCGGGCACCATACTCCGCTGCACTCGACCTTTAGAACCGAATCGCCGTGGCCTTTTTCGCCTCGTCCACGAACCGCTCATCCCAGTCCTTGCCCGAATACTTCTCCGCAAGCGCCACGGCAATATGTTTCGCCTCCACAATATCGCGATTGCGGCCCAGCCCCTGTATGCACGATGGGCAGTTGGTCAGCATCGTCGGTCGCGCCACGCCGGAAGCCTCTCGAATCGCCTCACGTTTACGATGCAACATCGCATCCGTAATGTCCGGTCGCGAAAGTGAAAGCGTACCCGCTTCGGAGCAGCAATGCGGCACCGCTGCAATCTCGTCGAAGCCCCCAAGCTGCTTTAATGCCTGGACAGCCTTCCCTTCAAGCGAGTCGTGGCATGGTGCATGGTAAAGATACTTGCCGCCACCGCTCGCCTTCAAACCCACCTCATTCAGATACGCAGCAACATCGACGATCCGCCCGAACAAGCCTGCAGCATTCATCTCGCCCAGCCCCTCGCGGCAAGTGCCACACGTCACCACGCACGCATCGAAATCGATATGCATGAACATCTCGCGAATTTGTGCAAACAATATCGAGTCGCGCAACACCGTGCGCGAGCGCTGCGCAGTCTTCGCATTGGCCTGCGCCGGAAACCCGCAGCACAGGAATGGCGGCGGCAGCACCACGCGCACCCCAGCCTCTAACAGCAGATGAATCGCGGCCATCGAGATATCCGAGAAAAGGCGCTCCGAACCGCAGCCCGGAAAATAGAAGACCGTCGGCACAGCGCCAGGCTCGGCTTTCGCAAAGGCCGGCTCAAACACCAGCACCTGGTCGCGCTCGCAATCCGGCAAGTAGTCGCGCAGCGTCTTCGCCGGCACAGGCCCGATCGAAGTCCGCAGCATCTGCAGCGGATAGAAACCCGATGCCATCTCCAGCGACTGCAGCGGCTGACTCAGCTTACTCGCAACCCGCTGCACCGCCCCGCCAAGCTGCACAACCGACGCACGAAACGCCTTATTCAGCGCCGGCGACTGGCTATCCAGGTAACGCAGCGTCATCTTGGTTGCCGCAGGCGTGTGCTTGAAGTTCAGGCCCACCAGAATCTCGCGCTCAAGAACGGAGACCTTGCCCGTATCGATATCGACAGGGCAAGGAGCGAGACACTTGTGGCAGATCGTGCAGTGGTCCGCCACATCCTCAAGCCACGTCAGCAGTTCAAATCGCGTCGAGAGCTTCCGCTGCGCGTCATACAGCAATGCCTCAATCAGCGCCCCGATCGCAAGATTCTTGTTACGCGGATGGTAGAACATATCCGCTTCCGGCACGTTGACACAGCAGTTCGGTTTGCACTTCCCACAGCGCACGCAATGCGCAATCATCTTCGAGAGCTCGCCAAGCTTCCCGTGCTTCAGAATGCTGGCCTCAAGCTCCAGCAGGTTGAACGACGGCGTAAAAACGTGATCGAGCGCAACGTAATCCTGCAGCTTACCTGGATTCATAAGGCCGCCAGGATCGACCTCCGCACGATACCGTTCAAGCTCGGCAATCCTCTCCGGCTCCAGGTACTTCAGCTTGGTAATGCCGATGCCATGCTCGCCAGAGACTACGCCGTTCAGCGCAACCACCTTCGCCATCACCTCATCGAGCCGTCGCGCAACCCGATCGAGCATCGGCCTGTCGTTTGAGAGCACGGGAATATTGACGTGCACATTGCCGTCGCCTGCATGCATGTGCGTCGCTGCAACAATGCGCCGGTCGCGCACCTCCTTGTCAGCCACATCCAGCGCCTCAAGCACGCTCGGATATCCACGCATCAGCCGCTTCAGATCATGCTGAAATCCCCTGAGCGCCTCCAGCGAACGCAGCGTCTTAGGCTCCTCGCTCACCACGCGATCGCGAAACTTGTCGAACAGTTCCTGCCGCGTCGCCGCCTGCACAGCAAACTGCTCCGGATCCTCGCGTCTCATGATCTGCTCGAGAATCTTCGCAGCGCGCTCCGCAAACTGCAGCTGTGAGAACCGCTCCTCCTCCACATTGAGGCCGTCGATGTAGTGCGCAAACTCCGCCAGCGACTCCAACGGCAGCACGATATCTTCATTCATCTTGAACGCATTCGTGCGCCGCGCAATCGCGCCAAGCTTTTTGCGATCCTGCCAGAAGCGCATCGCTTCAGCCGCATTGCGTGCCTCAAAGAGCACTGTGTTCGGATGCGCATGCAGCAATGCGCGAATCCGCTCTACACCGCGTCCTGTCTGTTCTTCGTCATCCCCCGCCACATCGATCAACAGCACAGCAAGCGGAGTCTGCGCACGCGCCGCCTTCACCTTGTAGTTGATGGCGCGAATGTACTCATCGTCGAAATGCTCTAGCGCCAGCAGCGTCTCCTCATGATCGACCGGAAACGGAAACGCCCTGGAGAGCTCAACGATCACCTGACTAGCCTCTTCAAAGTCATTGCCGAAGAACTCAAGACACAACGTCTGCTTCGCCTTGTATGCCGGGTAGAGCACAAAGCGAGCCGACGTAATCACGCCGTCTGTGCCTTCTTTCTGCAAGCCCGGAACGCCGCCCAGCGCCTTGTTCGTGATGTCCTTCCAAAGCCCCTTCTTGCGTATCTCTGATCCCTTCAGCTCAATCTGCTTAATCGTTGCGCCCTTCGCATCTCGAACATCGAACCGCACACGATCCTCGTGCAGAATCTTCCGCAGCTGATGATTCGTGCGCACCACGGTCCACATGTCGCCAGACGGCATCGCGATCTGCCACTCGAGCAAATTGTCGATGCACGTTCCCCAGCGCACCGCCATCTTTCCGCCCGCGTTCTCCGCAATGTTGCCGCCGATCGTGCTGGCCCACGCGCTCGTTGGATCGGTCGCAAACACCAGGCCGCGCTCCGCGGCAAACTCCATCGCGCTTTCCGTCACCACCCCGGCTTCCACATCCAGCACGCTCGCCGCCACCACCGTGCCATCATCGAGCCGGATCTGCCGTTCCTCGATCCTGCGAATGTGATTCATCCGTTCCGTGTTGATCACGATGCAACCGGAACGCAACGGCACTGCACCGCCCGTCAGCCCGGTTCCTGCACCGCGCGGAATCGCCTTCAGACCAAGCCGCGCAATTGCCGCCAGCAGCGGCCCAACCTGCTCTTCGTGCTCTGGCGTAACCACAGCAAGCGGCAGATGCAAGCGCCAGTCGGTCGCGTCCGTAGCGTGCGACACCAGCGAAAACGGATCGAACAACACGTTCGTCTGCCCGACAATCGCTCCCAGATCACGCCGCACGCGCCGGCGAACCTCCGGCGCGCTGTCGATATCGCGCCGGAACTCTTCAACCTTGCCACGGCAGTGTTCAAGAATCTCCAGCACCCGCTTGTCGCCCTCTGCCGCGACCTCAATGGCCGCCATATCTTTTGCAATCTGCGCAAAAAACGCCTTGCAGCGCGCGGCGGAATCCAGCAACTCCTGGTAGAGATACGGATTGCGAAGATGAATCAACACATCGCCGAAGATGCGCATCAGCCGCCGCGCGGAGCGGCCAGTTACGCGCGCGCTGCGCAGCTCATCCAGCGCGCTCACCGTGCCAGGGCTCAGCAGAAAGGAGATCGCCTGCGCGTCGTCGAGCGATGTGTAGTTGAAAGGAATCTCTCGCATTCTGATACACCCCAGAGCGCTAACAGCAGAATTTTCAGCGGATGCGGCGATGATAAGTGAAATCAAGAAAAAAACCTGTGACCTGCGTCAGTCTCCGTGGATAGCCCGAGTCACGCGCTTTCCCATCGCCACAGCCTCACCTGGCGGGCTACCCTACCCGTATCCCAACTGGAAAGCCCGAATGAACACGCTCACCATTCTGCTCGTAGTTCTCGGCATCTATCTCGTCGCCTATCGCTACTACAGCGCCTTCCTGGCCGCGCGCGTACTCGCGCTCAGCAACGCTCGACAGACGCCCGCGCACGCCTACCGCGACGGCCACAACTACGTGCCCACCTCCAAGTGGGTCCTCTTCGGCCATCACTTCGCCGCCATCGCTGGAGCAGGTCCCCTCGTCGGCCCCACGCTCGCAGCACAGTTCGGCTTCGCCCCTGGGCTCATCTGGCTCGTTGCCAGCGCAGTCATCGCCGGAGCCGTGCAGGACTTCACCGTCCTGGTCGCCTCCACACGCCACAAGGGCCGCTCCCTCGCTGAAGTTGCGCGCACCGAGATCAGCCCCTTCGCCGGCCTCGTCGCCATGATCGCCGTGCTGTTCATCTTGCTCGTCACGCTCGCCGGCCTCGGCATCGTCGTTGTCAACGCGCTCGCAGCCAGCCCCTGGGGCGTCTTCACCATCGGCATGACCATTCCCATCGCCATCGGCATGGGCCTCGCCATGTTCCGGGGCAGCCGCATCCGCGTCGCCGGGCCCAGCATCGCCGGTGTCGCGCTGCTCATGTCCGCACTCGTCGGCGGACACTTTTTCGCGCAATCCTCATGGGCCTCCACGCTCACCTTTAATGCCCACCAGATCACGCTCCTGCTCGCCGCTTACGGCTTCGTCGCGTCCACACTTCCTGTCTGGCTGCTGCTCACGCCACGCGACTATCTCTCCACTTACGTCAAACTCGGCACCATCGCCGCGCTCATCCTCGGCATCTTCTGGGTGCACCCCACGATTCAGTTCCCTGCCGTCACCAAC